>Ga0209075_1003842_pt1 | contig 12277 bp, 6 predicted proteins | sample Stecom2011_FD_187523 | JGI IMG/M metagenome (GOLD analysis project Ga0209075, IMG submission 187523) | Agricultural soil microbial communities from Utah to study Nitrogen management - Steer compost 2011 (SPAdes) (version 2) | ecosystem: Environmental > Terrestrial > Soil > Agricultural land...
AAAACAGGGCATTGTGCTCAGCCGCCATCGCTTCTGCCGGCGGGTAGACCGCTTCCGGACAGGTGGCGTGCACATTGATCTTGCGGTAGCGCTCGACGTCCAGGATGTGTTTGACATCGAGGATGTTCATATCTTCGTTCCAGCCGAACGCAACGGTGCGCGGGATGCTGTCTTTGGGCACACCATTGTCGAGAAATTCGTAATGCACCGATTTTTTTGTGCGCAATATCCAGGTGAAAAACAGTTCCGGCATGCCCGAATAGGCTTCAACGTTATGCGCGAGCAGATCTTCCACCGATTTATAGCGGCCGAATTCCAGACCGCGTAGCCAAGCTCGCTCGACGGTTTCATGCGGCGGCGTGATCAGGAAAAACATGTAAATCAGATGACCGAAGCGCGTCAGCAGGTTGCTGCCGGCCTCGGCGGATTCGAGCGCGAAGCTGTCGAAGCGGAAACGGTCAATCAACAGATGGGTAATCTGTCCGCAGTCGGCCTTCTCCGTCATGAAACGGTCGAGCTTATGGTCGATGATCTCGAGTTCGACACCGGTCAAGGAACCGGCATATTTATAGGCCGAGCCGAGCGAATCGTAATCAAGCAGGTATTTGCGCCAGATATCCGGACTGATCAGGGCGAAATCGGCCCAACTCGCCCCATTACGCTCGACCAGAGATTCCTGCATTGAACGCAACGAACTTTTCCCCGAACCCGAAGCGCCTTTGGTGTTCAGCACCACAGGCTCCGACTGAGGCAAAAGGGTTTTGTAGCCTTCCGCCTCCGCTGCTGCACGCAGCAGCGGTTCGATCAGCTTGCCAATCGCCCAGCTGCCATAGTCGTTGCACGCCATCCCTTCGGCCAGGCGCGCGAGTACGTCGCGATCGGCCCATACACGTCCGTGTTTGATATGCATTGCCGATACCGCCCGCGACAACGCACGGTAGACGGCGCGCTGGATGGGTTCGGCACCATCGTGCGCCTGCTGTGCCCACTTGCGGCGCACCTTCTCTTCATATTCGGGCCGACTGATTTCAGGCGGTGGAGCAGGGGATTTTTTGCCGAACAAACGTTTGAACCAACCACCTTGGTCACGGCTTTTTTCCGCTACGTTCGAGTGGGCCGGAAACAGTGTGGCCGTCAGTTCATCCGCAATTCGATCCGCAATCTCTGCGCGTAATTTCTCGTATTCCGCAACGATGCTTTCGAGCTGCGGCTCAATGTAGTGACTGTGAATGCGGTCCGCCATCCGGCGGAAATTGATGCCAAGGTCTTCCACGCGGTTACCCGCCGGCACCGAAAGGTCCGTTGTAATGCGAATCAGCAGTTCATGCACCACCAGCCGCTCTGGGCGAAAGACAACCAGCTCCTGCAACTCAAGGCCGGTGAACTCTTTCAGCTCCCGCGCTTGATCGACCGTGGTAAAGACATTCTCTTTGCGAAAAATTGTCGACAGCGGCAAAAGATGGCGCGGAAGCTCCGGCCCCAGACCTGGATTCCACGGCCCGAAACCTTTTTCCGCCTGTTCGCGTACCGCCTCTTCTTCGTTCATCGCGGGTCAGCGCGCTGCACGCTATTCATCCAGAATTTCGAGCACCCCTGCCTGACGCATGTCCTCAAACACTTCCTCATCATGCAGCGCTTGATACATCAGGATCGGTACGGCGTTGCGTTTGACGAAATGCGGCAGGGCAATGCCGAAAAGAAACACCAACAAGCCGGTGATCAGCCAGCCAATCAACGCCAGCGCAACGCCTGTGCCAATAATCGGCAAGGTAAACAATGGCAGCCAAAGTCGTCGCGTCAGATAACCGGCAGCCACTTCCTGCGAAATGTAGGCATTCAAGGTGCCTGCCTTTTGGGCATCCACGAATTCTTGATGATTCATGTCGATATCACACTTCTGTTAGGGGTTCGACGTACGTTGGACGAACGCGGATAAACGGTCATTATTGCACATGCATCCGACCACAAACGCCTCTAGCGCTCATACAAAACGGCCCGGAGGCATCGCCGTCCGGGCCGTCTACGACATACAGCGTACGCGTTACGGTCTTAGATGACCTTTTCAGCGCGCATCGCTTCGATGTCTTCGGCGCTGTAACCAAGCAGTGCGCTCAACACCTCATCGGTATGCTCGCCCAGCAGCGGGGAGGGGCCGACCTCGGTCGGGCTGGCCGACAGCTTGATCGGGTTCCCGACCGTGAGATATTTTCCACGTTCCGGATGATCGACTTCCACGATCGTGCCGCTTTCGCGCAGCGAAGGATCGTTGGCGATTTCTTTCATCGACAGGACCGGGCCACAGGGAATGTTGTATTTGTTGAGAATGTCCATGGCCTCGAACTTGGTCTTGGTCTTGGTCCATTCCTCAATCGTGGCGAAGATCGACTCGAGCTTCGGCAAACGCGCTTCGAGCGTCGCATAGCCGGGATCCGTGGCCCATTCTTCCTTGCCAATCACCTTGCAGATCGGCTCCCACACTGCCGCCTGGGTAATGAAGTAGATGTAGGCATTGGGGTCATTTTCCCAACCCTTGCACTTCAGGATCCAGCCCGGCTGGCCGCCGCCCGAAGCGTTGCCGGCGCGCGGCACAGCATCGCCGAACTCTTCGCCTTTTGCATACTGCGGATACTCTTTCATCTCTCCGGTACGCTCAAGACGCTGTTGGTCACGCAGCTTGACGCGGCACAGGTTCAGCACGGCGTCTTGCATCGGCGCCAGCACTTTCTGACCTTTGCCGGTGGCCTTGGCCTGATACAGCGCGGTCACCACGCCCAAGGCGAGGTGCAGTCCGGTACCGCTGTCACCGATCTGTGCGCCGGAAACGGTCGGGGGACCATCCGCGAAGCCGGTCGTCGAAGCCGCGCCGCCGGTGCACTGGGCAACGTTTTCGTAGACCTTGCAATCTTCATACTGTCCCGGGCCGAAACCTTTGACCGAAGCCATCACCATTTTCGGATTGAGTTCCTGAATGCGCTCCCAGGAGAACCCCATGCGATCCAGCGCGCCGGGAGCAAAGTTCTCGACCATCACATCGCATTCGCGGATGAGCTTCTCGAGCACTTCCTTGCCTTTCGGATCTTTCGTGTTCAAGGTGACCGAACGCTTGTTACTGTTCAGCATCGTGAAATAAAGGCTGTCTACGCCCGGAATGTCGCGCAACTGGGCACGCGTCGCATCACCGACGCCGGGACGCTCGACCTTGATCACGTCAGCGCCAAACCAGGCGAGCAACTGCGTGCAACTCGGGCCGGACTGAACATGGGTGAAATCCAGCACACGAACGCCGTCAAGGGCTTTACTCATGGAAAATCTCCTATCAATCCATGCCGTGAAAATTCTTAGGCGGAGCCTGAAGGTCTCCCGCAGGCTGAAACCATATGCTTCAGCGCCGCAAAAAAGGGAGCATCCTAGCCAGCGTTAAAAGACCGCCTCAATGACGCGGGTCAACAATATGCGTCAACAATGATAAAACCTCGAAAATCCGCAGAACAACATGACATTTGGCGTCAGCCGCACAGGCGACAACCTCATCTCAGCCCATTGTTTCTTCAGGGTTTCTCCTAGCCGGACACCATAGCCGCTAACGTCACTTCAGTCAAACTCAGTCCGCAGTAACAGGCTCTGGAAAATCCACTCGCCGCCCATCAAGGCGGCCGACAGGCGCACGATATAATGCACGTTTTACCGCGCCTGTCGTTTTCGTTATTCATCGATGATGACATCACCTATCTGGAGGATAGCTCACTATGCGTGCGATCGAGATCACTCAACCTGGTTCGCCGGATGTCCTGCAACTGTGCGAGCGCCCGAAGCCGCAACCCAAAGCGGGGGAAGTGCTGATCAAAGTGCACGCAGCCGGCATCAACCGCCCGGACGTTCTGCAACGCACCGGCAGCTACCCGGTGCCTCCCGGCGCCTCCGACCTGCCCGGCCTCGAAGTGGCCGGCGAGATCATTGAAGGCGATCTCAGCAACACGGACTTCAAGAAAGGTGACTTGGTGTGCGCGCTGGTGCACGGCGGGGGGTACGCAGAATATTGTGTCGCCCATAGCGGTCAATGCCTTCCGATTCCCAAGGGTTATACCGCGGTGGAAGCCGCATCGTTGCCTGAAACTACCTTCACAGTATGGAGCAACGTGTTTGATCGCGGCGCACTTTCAGAGGGTGAAAGTCTGCTGATCCAAGGCGGCTCCTCTGGCATCGGCGTGACGGCGATTCAGATGGCTTCCGCGTTGGGACACCGTGTTTTCGCCACAGCCGGTAGTGACGAGAAATGTCGTGCATGTGAAGCGCTGGGAGCCGAGATCGGCATCAACTACAAAACCCAGGATTTCGGCGACATCGTCAAGCAGGCGACCGACAACAAAGGCGTGGACGTGATTCTCGACATGGTCGGCGGCGATTACGTACCGCGTGAAATCCGTTGCCTCGCGAATGACGGACGTTTGGTGTTCATCGCCCTGCTGGGCGGCGGCAAAGCGGAGGTTCCGCTCGGTCAGATCCTGATCCGCCGCCTCACCGTGACCGGATCCACCCTGCGACCGCGCTCGGACGCATTCAAGGCCGCGATCGCTGCAAACCTGCGCGAAAAAATATGGCCGCTGATGGATGCAGGAAAAATCAAGCCTGTGATCTACAAGACCTTTCCGCTTGAAGAGGCTGCCAAAGCTCACGAGCTCATGGAGTCCAGTCAGCATATTGGCAAGATCGTACTGACCGTTTAAACGTCCGCTCGTTGGCCTTTCGCTCCGCAACGACGTGTCACATACCTTGATAGCGGTCTTCGTCAACATTCATTCATGATACGGTGATCACGCGGCACACTGCGCCACGGGGCCCACACGAACAGACCGCTGCGCAGACAAAAAAAGCCCGGACCATTGGTCCGGGCTTTTTCATTCTGGCGGGGGAAGCACGCTCCCCCGACTCGCACGCACTCAGTCGGCGAGTTCCAGTTCCTGCAGTGCCTGGCCACCACCGTAGCTCGACTGTACTGGCTCGGTGCCACCCTTGGTGATGCGTACCGCGCAGTACTTGAACTCCGGAATCTTCGCAGCCGGATCAAGCGCTGCGTTCGTCAATGTATTGATGGCAGCTTCGTAATACGCAAACGCCACAAACACTGAACCACGCGGTGTGCCTTCATCGGCACGCGCCCACAGCGAAACCTTGCCGCGACGCGATTCGATGGTCAGCAGATCACCCGGGGCAATATCCATATCGGCCAGGTCGAGCGGGTGCAGTTTGGCCGTCGGATCCGGCTCGATCGCATCCAGCATCGAAGCACGTCGGGTCATTGACCCGGTATGCCAATGCTCAAGCTGACGGCCGGTGATCAGCACCATCGGATATTCCGCATCCGGTTGCTCGGCAGCCGGAATAATATCCGCCGGCACGAAACGGGCACGACCGCTCTCGGTCGGGAAGCTATCCACGAAGACCACTGGATCGCCCGGATCGCCTTCGTTCTCGCATGGATACACCACGCCTTCTTCCCGCTCCAGACGTTCCCAGGTAATGCCGGCAATACTCGGCATTGTCTTGCGCATCTCGTCGAACACTTCAGACACGTGCTTGTAGTCCCAGCCGCAACCGAGCTTGTTGGCCATGTCCTGAATGATCCACAGATCCTGACGCGCTTCGCCCGGCGGGGTGAGCGCTACACGACCCATCTGCACCAACCGGTCAGTGTTGGTGAAGGTGCCGTCTTTCTCGGGGAAAGCGCTCGCCGGCAGAATCACGTCTGCGAGATAAGCGGTTTCCGTCAAGAAAATATCCTGCACGACCAACAGATCCAGCGATGCGAGGCAATGACGGGCGTGGTTGGCATCCGGGTCAGACATCGCCGGGTTCTCACCTTGCACGTACATGCCGCGAATCTCGCCGCGCTCAATCGCATGCATGATTTCGACCACGGTCAGGCCGGGTTTCGGATCCAGAGAATCTTCCGACACCTTCCACGCCTCGGCGAATTTACTACGCACCTTGGGATCGGCCACGCTCTGATAGTCCGGATACACCATCGGGATCAGACCGGCATCGGATGCACCCTGCACGTTGTTCTGACCACGCAGCGGATGCAAGCCGGTGCCCGGCCGACCGATTTGTCCGGTCATCAGTGCCAGCGCAATCAGGCAGCGAGCATTGTCGGTGCCATGCACGTGCTGCGACACACCCATTCCCCACAGGATCATCGAGGCCTTGGAAGTCGCGTACAGACGCGCAACATAGCGGATGGTTTCAGCATCGATGCCGCAGATCGGCGCCATTTTTTCCGGCGTGTAGGCCGCGACGTTCTTCTCGATTTCCTCGTAACCGCTGGTGCGGTTGGCGATGAACTCCTTGTCCACCAGACCTTCGGTGACAATGACGTTCATCATCGCGTTGAGCAGCGGCACGTCCATGTCCGGCTTGAACTGCAACACGCGGTGGGCATGACGCGCGATCCCTGTACGACGCGGATCCATCAGAATCAGCTTCGTGCCTTTCTCGGCCGCGTTCTTGATCCAGGTCGCGCCGACCGGGTGGTTCACCACGGGGTTCGCGCCAATCAGGAGCACCACTTCGGCTTCGGCCACGTCTTTGACCGGGTTCGACACGGCACCGGAACCGATACCTTCCAGCAGCGCGACAACCGATGAGGCATGGCACAGACGGGTGCAATGGTCGACGTTGTTGCAGCCGAAACCGGTTCGTACCAATTTCTGGAACAGGTAGGCTTCCTCGTTCGATCCTTTCGCGGAACCGAAACCAGCCAGCGCATGTTTACCGTGAGTATCGCGAATCTTGCGCAGACCGCCGCCGGCCATTTCCAGCGCTTCTTCCCAAGTGGCTTCGCGGAAGACATCCATCATCTTTTCGGGGTCCATCAGGAAGTCGCCGCTCTTCGGCGCATCCTCTCGACGGATCAACGGCTTGGTCAGACGGTGCGGATGGTGCGCGTAGTCGAAGCCATAGCGCCCTTTGACACACAAGCGCTTTTCGTTGGCCGGACCATCACGACCTTCGACGTAGAGGATTTTATTATCCTTGACGTGGTAGGTCAGCTGGCAGCCGATACCGCAGAACGGGCAGACTGAATCGACCGTCTTATCCGGCACATTCAGACCGACTTCACGCGCAGGCATCAATGCGCCGGTCGGGCAGACCTGAACACATTCGCCACACGCCACACACGTCGACGCGCCCATCGGATCATCCATATCAAAGACGATCTTGGCATGATTGCCGCGCAGGGACAGGCCGATGACGTCATTGACCTGCTCATCGCGGCACGCGCGCACGCAACGCGTACATTGGATACAGGCATCCAGATTGACCGCGATCGCCGGGTGCGACAGATCCTGCACCGGCTGTTCACGCGGCGCAAAACGCGGCTTGCCCACGTCAAGCTTACCCGCCCAATAATCGACTTCGTTGTGGCGCGTATAGTCCGTCTCGGGCATGTCCGATTGCAGCAGCTCAAGCACCATCTTTTGCGACTTGAGTGCGCGTTCGCTGTCGGTCGTCACCTTCATGTTGTTCGACGGGTGGCGGCAGCAGGACGGGGCCAGGACACGCTCACCCTCGATTTCGACGACGCAGGAGCGGCAGTTGCCGGCCGTCTCCAAGCCTTCCATGTAGCACAGATACGGGATGGCAATGCCTTCGCGCTTGGCAATCTCGAGGATGGTCTCATCCTCACGGCCGCTCACTTCACGGCCGTTGATCTCGAAGGTCACCATCAGCGCTTCGGATTGCATCACTTCGTTTTTGGTAATCGCGTTCATTCTTGATTCCTCAGCATCAGTTCCAGAGCACACTCGACCGAAGTCAAGCAAGCTCCTGCGGGAAATACTTGATCACACAGTCGACCGGATTCGGCGCCGCCTGACCAAGACCGCAAATCGACGCGTCAATCATGACCTGAGACAGGTCGGCGAGAGCATCGAGATCCCACTTGTTATCTTTTTCAATCAGCTGCATCGTCTTCGCGGTACCCACACGGCACGGCGTGCATTGACCGCAAGATTCGTCCTCAAAGAAACGCATCATGTTGCGCGCGGCGTCGGCCGCGGTATCTTGGTCAGACAGCACAATGACTGCCGCAGAGCCGATAAAACAACCGTATTCCTGCAACGTATCGAAGTCGAGCGGAACGTCTGCCAGCGATTCCGGCAGGATGCCGCCCGAAGCGCCGCCTGGCAGATAGCCGTAGAGCTTGTGACCGTCAAGCATGCCACCACAGTAATTCTCCACCAGCTCGCGCAGGGTCGTACCGGCCGGGGCGAGATGCACGCCCGGATTTTTCACACGACCAGAGACAGAGTACGAACGCAGACCCTTGCGGCCATGGACGCCGTGGGAGGCGAACCAGTCCGCTCCTTTTTGCACGATGTCCCGTACCCAATGCAAGGTCTCCATGTTGTGCTCCAGCGTCGGGCGCCCGAACAGACCGACCTCAGCAACATAGGGGGGACGCAAGCGCGGCATGCCACGTTTGCCTTCAATCGACTCGATCATCGCGGACTCTTCACCGCAGATGTAAGCGCCTGCGCCGCGACGGAGGTAGAATTTCGGCATATTCGGAACCGGCGGCTCTGCCTCGAGCTTTTCCAGCTCGGCGGTGAGCAGCGCACGGCAACCGTGATATTCGTCGCGCAAATAAATGTAGATTTCCTCAATGCCAACCGCCCACGCGGCAACCAGCGCACCTTCAAGGAAACGATGCGGATCGCGCTCGAGATAGTAACGGTCCTTGAACGTACCCGGCTCACCCTCGTCGATGTTGATCGCCATCAAGCGCGGACCGTCGAAGTTCTTTACGATGCGCCATTTTCGACCGGCCGGGAAACCCGCGCCGCCCAGGCCGCGCAGGCCGGAGTCTTCCATGATCTTGAGTACTGACTCGACATCACGCACACCGCCGAAACACTCCTGAGCCAGCTTATATCCGTCCTGCTCCTTATAGGCGTCATAGTCGATATAGTTCTCGGGCCTGTGCCAAATGCTCTTTTCTTTCACCAGATCTGCAATCTTTTCTGGCGTGGCATGCTGCACCGGATTCTGATGGACTACGGCCACCGGCGCCTGCTCACAGCGCCCTACACAGGGCGCATTGATCACGCGCACTTCAGTGCCGAGGATGGAGGGCAGCTTGTCGAGAAGATCCTGTGCACCGGCCATCTCGCAGGACAGCCCGTTACAGACACGAATCGTCAAGCTCGCCGGGGCTTCCTGGCCTTCGCGTACGACATCAAAATGGTGATAGAAACTGGCGACCTCATAGACCTCGGTCTGCGCCAACTTCATTTCGTGCGCCAACGCCGCCATGTGGGCCGTGGACAAATGGCCAAAACGGTCTTGGATCTTATGCAAATGCTCGATCAACAGGTCCGGGCGACGGGGTTCACTCCCCAGAAGAGCCTGAACATCGAGTAGAGCCTGAGGGTCCACACGACGCCCTTTCGGCGCCATCCGGCGGCGCTCTCGAGAAGGGCCCTCCATCGTAATCGGGATGACTTTCTGGTTCATGTTCTGTTCCTAATCAGCAAACGCAAAACAAGATTCAATTCTGTCAATAAGACATTGACTGCATAGGCATGGCGGCAACGTGGCCTGGGTTCTTTGAAACCCATATTTGATCAAGCCTTAGAAGCTTTCGCTAGCTTCCATCCTTGCGCACCCGCTCGGCGGCCAGCTTCAAGCAGACCAAACTGCTCATATTGTGACACATTGAATTGCGAACAAAAATTGACTCGAGTCAACGACTTCGAAAACGCCCATAAGCGGCAAATGGGTTTCGTTTTCATCTACATGCATCGTGCAGCTTTCACCCCACCCTACCACATTCGGCCAAAAGCATACAAAATCAAGCCGACTCTTTTCACGGCATCGCACCGAATCAACAAACTGCGCACGAAAAAAAACGGCGCCCGAAGGCGCCGTTTCGTACAGTCAAACTGGACCGTTTAGGCCGAGACGACTTTGTTGGTGCGCATGCTTTCGATCTGCTCTTTCGAGTAACCGAGCTCAGTCAGCACTTCGTCCGTGTGCTCGCCCAGAAGCGGCGAACCGGTGATCTCAACCTCGAGATCCGAGAACTTGATCGGGCTACCAACGGTGAGATACTTGCCGAGTTTCTTGTGCTCAACTTCGACAATCGTACCGCTCTTGCGCAGGTCCGGATCTTCAGCGATTTCTTTCATCGACAGCACCGGAGCGCAAGGAATGTCGAATTTACGGAAGTAATCGACCGCCTCGTACTTGGTTTTGTCCTTCAGGAAGTCTTCAACCAGGGCGAAGATATCGAAGATCTTGTCTTGACGAGCACGCGGAGTGTTGTACGCGGGGTCATCAATCCACTCTTCCTTGTTCAGCGCCTTGCAGATCGGTGCCCAGGCGTGATCCTGAATGGTGAAGTAGATATAGGCGTTCGGATCGGTTTCCCAACCCTTACACTTCAGCACCCAGCCCGGCTGACCGCCACCGCCGGCGTTACCGCCACGCGGCACCGTGTCACCGAACTCACCGTGCGGATACTGCGGATACTCTTCCAGGTAACCCACGGCTTCCAGACGCTGCTGGTCACGCAGCTTGACGCGCGACAGGTTCAGCACGGCGTCGGCCATTGAGCACGCAACTTTCTGGCCTTTGCCGGTCTTGTCGCGCTGCATCAGCGCAGTCAGGATACCGATGGCCAGGTGCATACCGGTGTTCGAGTCACCCAGGGCAGCGCCCGAGACGGTCGGGGGACCATCCCAGAAACCCGAGGTCGACGCGGCACCACCAGCACACTGGGCAACGTTCTCATAAACCTTCAGGTCCGCGTAGCGGTGACCATCGTTAAAACCTTTGACCGAAGCAAGAACCATCTTCGGGTTCAGCTCCTGGATACGCTCCCAGGAAAAGCCCATGCGATCCAGCGCGCCCGGCGAGAAGTTCTCTACCATCACGTCCGACTCTTTGATGAGCTTCTCGAGCACTTCTTTACCCTGAGGGGTTTTGGTGTTCAGCTCAATCGAACGCTTGTTACTGTTCAGCATGGTGAAATACAGGGCGTCTGCATCTTCAACGTGACGCAGTTGGTTACGGGTGACATCCCCCGAACCCGGGCGCTCGACCTTAATAACGTCGGCACCGAACCAAGCGAGCAACTGCGTGCACGCAGGACCAGCCTGGACGTGGGTAAAGTCGATAATCCTGACACCTTCAAGTGGCTTACTCATGGATGACCTTCCTCTAGTAACGGTTTACCTTATCCCGACGGGGCGAGAGAAACGCACCCGCGGAACACCTATTCTTTTTTGAAAATCTCAGCAGATCCTGCACAAACCCGGACTGCCTTACGACCACACATACTATAGGTACTCTGCCAATCGAGTCAACCGAGCACCATAAAACCGGGCGGACAGGTCTGCCCTGCCCGCCCGGAAAGCGGTCACGCTGTCATCAGCGCAAAAAGCTCAATTACTTCTTGCCTGACTGCGGGTTCAGGCTGGTCAGACGACCACTCTCAGTACCCGCGGTTTCATCAATGATGGCGTTGATGACCGTCGGCTTACCCGAAGCCAGCGCTTTCTCAAGCGCGTCCTTCAGCTCGGTGGTCGTGGTGACGTAATACCCCTCACCGCCGAAAGCTTCCATCAACTTCTCGTAGCGAGCATTCTTGACGAAGGCCGTAACCGGGACGTCGTCCGGGTTGTCAGGGTTGAGGTTGGGGTCGCAACCACGATAGACGCCGCTGTTGTTCATGATGATTGAACAGATCGGCAGGTTGTAACGCGCAATGGTTTCGAGCTCCATGCCGCTGAAGCCGAAGGCCGAATCACCCTCGATCGCGACAACCGGACCACCCGACTCGACGGCCGCACCGATGGCGTAGCCCATACCGATACCCATGACACCCCAGGTGCCAGTATCAAGACGGCGACGCGGCTTTTCCATGTCGATAATTGCGCGAGCAAAGTCGAGGGCGTTGGCGCCTTCGTTCACCAGATGGATGTCACGACCCTTGATCACGCTACCGATGGTTCCCAGCGCATTGTGGAAGTTCATCGGATTGGTATCGGTGTTGAGCATCTTGGCCATGCGCTCGACGTTCTGCGCACGCTTGCTCATCAGGGTATTGACCCACTCTTCCGAAGCTTTCGGGAAGTCGTTGCCGACCGCCGCATTCAGCGCTTCGACCGAGCTCACGATGTCGCCGACGATCGGCGCATCGATGGGCACGTTGCTATCCATCTCCATCGCGGAGATATCGATCTGAATGAACTTCTTGCTCGGGAACTCACGATCC
>Ga0209075_1003843_pt1 | contig 12273 bp, 12 predicted proteins | sample Stecom2011_FD_187523 | JGI IMG/M metagenome (GOLD analysis project Ga0209075, IMG submission 187523) | Agricultural soil microbial communities from Utah to study Nitrogen management - Steer compost 2011 (SPAdes) (version 2) | ecosystem: Environmental > Terrestrial > Soil > Agricultural land...
CTTCGTTTATTTTATCCCCACTGTCAGCGCGCCACTCGACCACGCAGAGCCGGATGACACACCCATGACCACACGGATGAATAAACGGAGCACATCATGCAACACACTCTGCTGGCCAGCGCCATCACCCTCGGCCTGTTGACCACCACCCTGCCCGTCCTGGCCCAGGCTCAGGAAGGCTTTGTCGAAGGCGCCAGCGCCACCCTTGGCGCGCGCAACTTCTATATCAATCAGGACAACCGCAGCGGCGACGCATCCCCGTCCAAGGGCGAGGAATGGGGGCAGGGCTTTCTGCTGAACTTCCAGTCCGGCTATACCCCAGGCCCGGTCGGCTTTGGTCTGGATGTACTGGGTCAGGTCGGTATCCGGCTGGACTCCGGTGGTCGCACCAGCAAGGCCGACCGTAGCCGCAACCCCGGCATCATCTTTCCGCTGGAAGACGACGGCAGCACGGTCAGCAACTTCAGCCGTATCGACTTTACCGGCAAGGCGCGCGTTTCCCAGACTGAACTGCGTATCGGCGCGCTGCAACCCAAGCTGCCGGTGCTGACTTTCAACGACGGACGCCTGCTGCCGCAGACTTTCCGTGGCGGTCAGCTCACCTCGAAAGACATCAGCGGCCTGACCTTGCATCTCGGCCAGATCGACATGGCCAAGGGCCGCAACTCCACTGATTACCAGGAACTCACCATCGCCGGTGGCACCCGCCGGGTTGACCAGTTCCGCTTTGCCGGTGGCGACTATCGGTTGACCGATAACCTGGTCACCAGCTACTACTTTGCCGAGCTGGAAGATTATTACCGCCAGCACTTCCTCGGCCTGGTGCACAACGTCAGTCTGGGCAAGGGCAAGCTCGCCACCGACCTGCGCGCCTTCGACAGCAACGCCCATGGCGCCAACGAGGATCGCGAAGCGGGCTATGGCGCCGCCGGCTTCCAGAACAATGGCGAAGTGGACAACCGGGCGCTCAGCGCCCTGTTCACCTACAGCCACAGCGGTCACAGCCTCGGGCTGGGTTACCAGCATTTGAGTGGCAACAGCAACTTCCCCTTCATCAACAATGGCGACGGTGCTACCGCCTACCTGATCACCGACTCGCAGATCGGCAAGTTCCAGCGCGCCGGTGAAAAAACCTGGCTGGCCCGCTACGCCTATGACTTCGCCAATGCCGGGGTACCGGGCCTCAAGGCCACCGCCACCTACCTGCGTGGGGATGATGTGGATACCGCCGTACGCGGTGCCGACAGCGAGTGGGAACGGGATCTGCGGGTGGATTACCGGGTGCAGGACGGCTGGTTCAAGGGCGTCGACCTGTCCCTGCGCCATGCCAGCCTGCGCAGCGACGTAGTCGGCCAGCGGGATCAGGACGAGCTGCGGGCGATTGCCAGTTATACCTTTACCTTATTGTAAGCACAGAGGTCCCGGTCACTCCTTCGCGTCGGGCGGCGCTCTCACCTCTCGTCGGCTTCAGGGGTGGGGAGCAGCCTCCCTCTGACGGCACTCTATTGATTGTAGGAGCGGCGCCCCCGCCGCGAATGCCCGGCCCTGCACCACAGGAACACCACCATGCACCAGAACACCATCCGCTACCTGATCCTGCCCGGCTGGCAGAGCTCCGGTCGCTATCATTGGCAGACCCACTGGCAACACCTGTTACCACAGGCGAAACGGGTCGAGCAGGCCAACTGGCATCTGCCGCAACAGGCCGACTGGGTTGCTACTCTGGAGCGGTATATCGCTGCCGAACCTGAGCCAGTGGTCATCATCGCCCACAGCCTCGGCTGCGTGACCGTCGCCCACTGGGCCGCCCAGGCCAGTCCGGCACTGCGCAAGCGGGTGCTGGGTGCGCTGCTGGTCGCCCCGGCGGATGTGGAACGGGACGGCTGCCCTGCCCCGCTACACAACTTCGCCCCCATCCCGCAGCAGCCATTGGGCTTTCCCAGCTTGTTGGTCGGCTCCAGCAATGACCGCGCCGCCACCGCACAACGGGCCCTGGCGCTGGGTGACAGCTGGGGCAGCCACACGGTTATCCTGGAGCAGGCCGGGCATATCAATACCGATGCAGGTTTCACCCGCTGGGAGGAAGGCTTTGCCTATCTGTACCAGTTGCAGAGCCTGATTGAAAAGCAACAGCGGCGGTGGGCCTGAACGCAGTCGGCCCACCCCCTTTTCACCAGTGCAGAACCCGCCGTAGCCCAAGCCCAGCAAGCAGTCCGAACAGGCAGAACAGCGCGAACACCCAACCGGACAGCGCGCCAGCCATGATCCCGGACAGCAACGTACCCACGGTACAGCCCAGCGCCAGCATTGCGCCCCAGCCCATCAGCACCCCACCGAGCAGACCACGCAACGCCTGCCCTGCATTCGGCAACGCGGGTTGCCAGTCACCGGCAATCAACGCACTGGCCCAGGCACCCAGCAACAGCGCACTGATAAAGGCGCCGTTATTGGACAGCAACGCCTGCTTGATCACGGTAGCGCAGCCGGAAAAGCCATCCAGACCGTGCAGCCGATCCGGCAGCCAGCCCAGCGCATTCGCCCCTGTGCGCGACAGGCTGCCCAACTCGGCGGTCACCCCCAGCGGCCCGACCCGTAGATAGCACACCACCGCCAGCGCACCAATCAGCACCCCGCCGATATAGGTGGGCCAGCGGCGGCGCCAGATACGCTGACCAACTGACAACGTCTCAGCCGAAGCAGCTTGCGGGCGGGCAAAACGCAGCAGCAGCCAGGCCAAAAGAGCCAGCACCGCCAACTGCCCGATCAGGGAGCCTGCGTAGCCCAGATGGCCCGGCAACCAGATACTCGGCGCATCAGCCACAAACCGCAGATACAGGGGATTCCAGCTGAGAAAGCCCAGCACAAAGCCGAGCAGCACACCGATCAGGGCAAACACCGAGGCAAAGGCGCCCTCGCCCAGACGGTACAGATGGGCGCTGATGCAGGAACCGGAAATAGCCATGCCCAGCCCGAACAGCCCCGCGCCCAACGCCAGCACCAGACTCACCGGGCCGATATGGGCATCCGGCGGCAGCCGCCCGCCAAACGGATCGGGCACAAAGGAGCCCAGCACCGCATGGTAACCGAGGGTGCCGACGGCCAGCGCCGCCAGCAGGCCGAGCAACCCGTTGGGGTCGCGGCGCTCCAGATAGTCCCGGGTAACGCAGAAGAAACAGAAACGCGAACGCTGCAACAGCACACCAAACACGGCCCCGGTCAGCAGCGAAAAACTCAACGCCCGTCCCGCCGGGGTCGGTTCGAATATCACCCAGGCCCAGGCCATCACCCCGACAGCCAGCGCCAGCGCCAAAAGCAGAACACCGGCGCTCGGCCGGTCAGTTGTTACGGGTTCACTCATTCGCAAAACACTCCCGTTGCGAATACAAAAGGCCGGGGTATACGCCCGGCCCATGAATTACCACGTCGCGGCCAGCCGCGACCAGTCGTTTACTTGCCGCCCCACACAGTCCCGGCAACGTTCACCACCGGCACGCCCACGGCATTGCCGTATTCAGTCCAGGAGCCATCGTAATTGCGTACGTCATAGCCGAGGATCTTGCTCAGGGCGAACCAGGTGTGGCTGGAGCGCTCGCCAATGCGGCAGTAGGTGATGATCGGCTGGCTGCCGTCCACCCCGACTGCGGCGTAGACCTTGCGCAGCTCGTCGGCGGATTTGAAGGTGCCGTCGGCGGCGACGGCCGAGCCCCAGGGCACATTGACCGCACCGGGAATATGGCCGGCGCGGATGGCCAGCTCCTGCACGCCTTCAGGGGCAAAGATGCGGCCGTTGAATTCGTCCGGCGAGCGGATATCAATCAACTGCGCCTGTTGCTTGCCTTCAGCCACCGCTACCACATCGACAAAGCGTGCCCGCAGGGCCTCGTTACGCTCGCCGAGACTGATATTGCCGGGGGCATGGGCGACCTGGCGGGTGGTCAGCGGGCGGCCTTCCTTTTCCCACTTGGCGCGACCGCCATCCAGCAGCTTGACGTTCTCCACACCGTACACGTCGAATACCCAGGCACCCCAAGCGGCGAACCAGTTGTTGTTGTCGCCATACAGAATGACGGTGCTGTCACTGGATACGCCGGCTTCGCGCAGCAGTTTCTGGAAGTCCTCGGCCGAGGCGATATCCCGGCGCACCGGGTCGACCAGATCGGTGTGCCAGCTGACATTCACTGCGCCGGGAATATGCCCGCGCTCGTACTGACCGGGATTGACGCTTACCTCGATGATGCGCAGATCCGGCTGCTCGAGGTTCTGCTCCAGCCAGTCGGTGCTGACCAGCACCTCGCTGGTGGCCGCCTGGGCGACCTGTACTATCGCTGCGGCAGCCAGTACGCCGGCTCCGAGCCATTGCTTGATACTCATGGTGTTCTCCTTGCTGTGCTGATGGCCCATCGGGCCGGTGGCTGCCTGCCGCCCGAGGGCGGCGGTCAGTTCGGGTGGTCTCAGCTGTAGTTCGAGGGCACGGGATGCTCCCCGGTCAGCAGCCAGCGACCGATATCCTTCTGTTTGTGATCCAGTGGGTCATGCAGGGTATGCACCCGCACGTTGCGCCAGAAACGGTCGAAACCGAAGCGCGAGGAAGTGGCCCGGGCGCCCATGGTCTCGAATACCTCACTGGTGATATCCAGCGCGACCCGGGCCGAGAGCAGCTTGGCTTCGGCTATCCAGGTGGCCAGCTCGCCGCGCTCCTCGGGGGTTGGCGAGTGCTGGTCGAGCAGTTGCTGCAATCGCCCGGCCGCCCGCTCGGCCAACAAGGTGGCGGCATCCAGTCGGGCCCAGAGTCCACCGAGGCGCAGCTGGATCAGCGCATCCTCGGTCGGGCGTTCGGCGGTAGAGCCTGGCCAGCTGCGTGCCCGCTCGTTGATGTAATCCAGCGCTCCGCTCAGCGCGCCGGCGGCGTTACCCAGATAGATCTGCACCAGGATCAACTGCGACACACAGGTCCGCAGGCTGGCACGGGGGCTGTTCAGGCCATACTCCAGCAGATCGGCGGCATCCACGTAGACGCCCTCGAAATGCACAGTGCCGCTGTCGGTCTGGCGCTGGCCGAAGCCATCCCAGTCGTCGTTGATCAGCAGACCGTCGCGCTGGGCCGGTATCACCAGAAACACCCGCTCCTGCGAGCCAAAGGTACGTGGCACACTGACCACCAGCGCATCAGACCCCAGCGCCCCGGAGCAGAACGACTTGCTGCCGAGCAGTTGGTAATGCTCATCCTGGGGCACCAGTTGCAGGTGGGTATCCCGGCCGTTGGTGGCGTTACCCCAGAACCAGTTCTGGTCGAGGGTCAGGCGCAGCCAGTAATCCTGTTGCTGGGCGTTGGCGAACAGCTGGATGGTCGCCAGCTGCAGATGATGAAAGGCGAACAGGTGGGCCAGCGAGCTATCCACTGCCGCCAGATAACGCACAATGCGGTAGATTTCCGGCCAGCTGCTGCCCGCACCGCCCAACTGCCGGGGAATACTCAGGCGCAACAGGCCGCTGTCACGGAACAGCTGCTTCTCGGCCTGGGCCGAACCGCCCTGCTGATCGCGCTGCACCGCAGTGGCGGCCAGTTGCGCGGCCAGGGTCAGGGTTGCCGAGCGCCAGGGGCCCTCATCCAGCGAGAGCACCCGCGGGTTGATCACCGGGGCCACGTCCAGCGTCTGGATCAGCGCCACCTTGGGGTTGGTCAGACTGCTCATGGTGATTCCTCAGGGTGCCCAGATGTCGACGTCGGCGGCATCCACCTGCACCGGCAACAGCCCCTCGGCGTGGAAGGCATCGGCAATGCGCTGCTGCTCGGCCAGGCTGTCCCGCTGCACCAGGCGCACCTCGTAGCTGCGGTTACCGTTACCCACCTCGACGATCTTCGGATCCAGTCCACCCCACAGCGGAGCGAGGATCTCTGCACCTTCCTGCGGATTGGCGCGCAGCCATTCGCCGCCCTTGCGCAGCTCCTCGAACAACGTCTGCACCACCTCCGGATGCTTCTCGGCAAAGGCTACCGAGCTCAGGTAGTAGCGCTGGTAATCAGCCAATCCGTCGCGACCGTCGATCAGCGTGCGGGTCTGAAGCTGGGTCCGGGCACTGCTGAGAAAGGGTTCCCAGACCACCCAGGCGTCGACGTTGCCATTCTCAAAGGCAGCGCGACCGTCGGCGGGGGTCAGGTAGGAAGGACGGATATCGGCAAAGCTCAGTCCGGCCTGTTGCAGGGCACGCACCAGCAGATAGTGACCACCAGAACCCTTGACCACCGCCACGCGCTTGCCCTTGAGGTCCGCCACATTGGTGATGGCTGACTGGTCCTGCACGAGAACCGCCTGGGCAGTAGGCGACGGCGCTTCCTGGGCGACATAGACCAGACGCGCACCGGCGGCCTGAGCAAACACCGGCACGGTATCGGCCACGTCCGCGGAAAAGTCGACGTTACCGACGTTCAGTGATTCCAGCAGTGGCAGACCATTGGGAAACTCGTGCCAGGAAACCTTGACGCCCTGCTCGTTCAGCACCTTTTCCAGAGTGCCCTGGCTGCGCAGCAGGGTGATCAGGGTGGAGGATTTCTGAAAGCCGATGCGCACTGTGGTTTCGGCGAGCGCGGTACCGGCCAGCAACAGGCTGGCTGCGGTAAACAGGGTAGCGAGCAGCGCGCGCTTGCGAGGTGAGGTCTTGCGGGAGGTGATCATCTGACTACTCTCTACAACGAGTGACTGGAAAGACCCGTCTCGTCGCAGATGCGGAGCCGGATCAGGAACAAGTGAGGCAAGCCTCGGTAACTGTCCGGTGATCCGGTTGAGCAAAACTAAACAATCTAAAAACGAAATAATAAATACTTTTTTGGAATAATGTTATACCGCACCACTAATTCCGCAAAGGAATAACAAAATCACTATTTATTCTTTTTAAACTGGTTAAGCGCAGTGCATATTGCTCCCATCGCCGACACTTCTTCCCGTCGGCACCAGCATAGGAGCGCAACACATGAGTATCAGACTGGGCGATATTGCCCCCGACTTCGAGCAGGATTCCAGTGAAGGTCGCATTCGCTTCCACGAATGGCTGGGTGACAGCTGGGGCATTCTGTTTTCCCACCCGGCGGACTTCACCCCGGTTTGCACCACCGAGCTGGGCCTGACCGCCAAATTGAAAGACCAGTTTGCCGAGCGCGGCGTCAAGGTCATCGCCCTGTCGGTCGACCCGGTAGCGTCGCACATCGAGTGGATCAAGGACATCAACGAAACCCAGAACACTCTGGTCGGCTTTCCGATCATCGCCGACCACGACCGCAAGGTGTCCGAGCTCTATGACCTGATCCACCCCAACGCCAACGACACCCTGACCGTGCGTTCACTGTTCATCATCGACCCGAACAAGAAGGTGCGGCTGACCATCACCTACCCCGCCAGCACCGGTCGCAACTTCGATGAGATTTTGCGGGTGGTGGATTCACTGCAGTTGACCGATAACTACAAGGTAGCTACCCCCGGCAACTGGAAGAACGGCGACGATGTCGTGATCGTCAATTCCATTCAGGACGAAGCCGAGTTGCGCGAGCGCTTCCCGGCGGGCTACCGGGCGGTCAAGCCGTACCTGCGCCTGACGCCGCAACCGAATCGCAAGACTGCCTGATAATCCATTCCCATTGCCACCCGCTGCGGCGGGTGGCTTGCTGCCTGACTTGACCTCAAGAAGGAGAGACGACAAAACCAAGGAGAGACCATGCCACTGCCCTTCCTGCGCCGCCTCGCCGCCGCATTGCTTGCCTTCAGCCCCCTGCTCGCTTCCGGCGCCGACGAAGTCAGTCTGGATTACGCCTACTACTCCCCGCCCAGTCTGGTGATACGTGACCAGGGCTGGCTGGAAGAACATTTCGCCGAGCAGGGTCGCGAGGTCAAGTGGGTACTGTCCCGGGGCAGTAACAACTCGCTGGAATTCCTCAACAGCGGCGCTACCCAGTTTGCCCTTACCTCGAGCATTTCGGCCTTCGTCAGCCGCGCCAACGGCCAGCCGGTCAAGACCATCTACAGCTATCTGTGGTCAGAGCCCAGTGCGCTGGTGGTCGGCGCTCAGTCAGAGCTGAACGGCTTCGCCGACATTCGCGGCAAGCGGGTCGCCGCCACCAAGGGCACCGACCCGTATTTCTTCCTGTTACGCGCTCTGGCAGAGCACCAGTTGACCTCCAGGGATGTACGCATCGTGCACCTGCAACACCCCGAGGGCCGCACCGCGCTGGAGCAGGGTCGGGTCGATGTCTGGGCTGGTCTGGACCCGCACATGGCCGCCTCGGAAGCTGGCGGCGCGCGCTTTCTGTACCGCAACCCCGAATTCGGTCTGGCAGCCTTCCTGAATACCTCCGAACGGGTCCTGCAGGATGAACCTGAAACCATCAAGGCCGTGCTGAGCGCCTACGAACGCGCACGCCACTGGATCATCGCCCATCCGCAGGAGACCGCCGAGCTGGTCGCCCGGGAGACCGGGCTGCCGGTGGAGGTGATACGTTTGCAGCTGGCCCGTTATGACTTCAATCGCCCGGTGCCCGGCCAGCCGCACCTGGATGCAATCAAGCCAGTGATCCCCTTGCTGCAGGCCGACAATATCCTGCGCGGCAGTGCCGATGTTGACGCCACGCTTGCCAGCCTGCTGGCCCCCGAACATGCCAGAGCGGTAGTCGAGGGCACCAACCCATGACCAGCCGGGCTCAACCTGCCGTGCGCCATGCAGCCGTCTGGCAGCCGGCTCGGCGCCTACTGCGCTTCACGCCGGTCGGTCTGGTACTGCCGGCGGTACTGCTCGCGTTACTGGAGCTGGCCGTCGGCAGCGGCTGGATTCCCGGACACCTGATGCCGGCACCCAGCGAGCTGCTGGTGACCTTTCGCGAGCTGGCCTCCGGGCCATTGTGGCTGCACATCGCTGCCAGCGCCCAACGGGTGCTGCTCGGCTTCGCCGTGGGCGCCGGGCTGGCCATTCTGCTCGGCACCCTGGTTGGCATGAACCGCCGTCTGGAAGCCTGGGTAGATCCGACCTTTCAGGCGCTGCGCGCGGTACCTGGCCTGGCCTGGGTGCCCCTGCTGCTGATCTGGCTGGGCATCGATGAGACCTCCAAGATCACCCTGATCGCCATCGGCTCGTTCTTTCCGGTGTACATGAACATGGTCGCCGGGGTGCGCAACGTCGACCGCAAGCTGGTCGAGGTCGGCAGCCAGCTGGGCTTCAGCCAGGCCGCCCTGATGCGCCGCATCATGGTGCCCGCCGCGCTGCCCTATCTGCTGACCGGACTGCGCAACGGTCTGTCCATGGCCTGGCTGTGCGTGGTCGCCGCTGAACTGCTGGCCGCCACCGAAGGCATCGGCTACCTGCTGACCGATGGCCGTGAGGTCTCACGCCCGGATCTGGTGCTGGCCGCGATCATCACCCTGGCCCTGATGGGCAAGCTGACCGACAGCCTGCTCAAGCATGCGGAAGGCCGCCTGCTTGGCTGGCGTGACAGCTACAACGGCGAGGACAAGCCATGAGCGCCCTGTTGCAACTGCATAACATCAGCAAAGCCTTTGCAGACCTGACGGTACTCGACAACGTCAGCCTGGCGCTGGCACCCGGCGAGATCATCAGCCTGCTCGGCCCCAGCGGCTGCGGCAAGAGCACCCTACTGCGCATCGCCGCCGGCCTGGACGCCCAGTTCCATGGGCAGCTGGAGCGTAACCCGCTGCTGGATTTCGGTAACAGCTCCGGCCTCGGCGTGGTGTACCAGGAGCCCCGCCTCATGCCCTGGCTGAGCGTGGCGGAGAATATCGGCTTTGCCGATGGCCGCAAGGCCGACAGCAAGTGGATCCGCCAGCTGCTGCGGGATGTAGGCCTTGACGGCCGGGGCGACGCCCTGCCCAAGGAGCTCTCCGGCGGCATGGCGCAACGCGTAGCCATTGCCCGGGGTCTGTACGGACGACCACAGGTGCTGTTACTGGATGAGCCCTTCAGCGCGGTGGACGCCTTCACCCGCATGAAGCTGCAGGATCTGGTGATCGCCCTCGCCGCCCAGTACGACATCAGTGTGCTGCTGGTGACCCATGACCTGGACGAGGCCGTGTATCTGAGCGACCGGGTGATCATCCTCGGCGGCAAGCCCAGCCGTATCGTCGCCGAGCTGGCGGTACCGCTGACCCAGCCCAGGGACCGCCGCGCCGCGGAACTGGCACTGATCAAGGGCGAGGCGCTGACCGCCCTGTATCAGTAACCGACTTAGAACGAAAATGAATTACAAAATGAAAATTAATGATTTAGAGAAATATAAATCCACTGCTATTCTCAGCTCCATCCGGGGTTCTTCTCAGAACTAAAGATTATAAGGAAAAAGGTTAATGCTGGTTATAACCATTGGTGGCAGTCCCAGTTCACGCTCACGTACCGGCCTACTGCTGGATCAGGCTAGAGGTTGGCTGACCCAGCGCGGGGTGGAGGTGGTGCATTTCGACATCCACCAGTTTGATCCAGCCGAGCTACTGCTGGCCCGCTTTGACAGCCCGGCCATCCGCCACTTCGGCGAGCAGGTCAGCCGGGCCGATGGCCTGATTATCGGTACGCCGGTGTACAAGGCCTCCTTCGCCGGTGCGCTCAAGGTGCTGCTGGACCTGCTGCCGGAGCGGGCATTGGCGCACAAGGTGGTACTGCCGATTGCCACCGGTGGCACCCAGAGCCACATGCTGGCGGTGGACTATGCACTGAAACCGGTACTGGCCGCGCTCAAGGCGCAGGAAACCCTGCACGGCGTGTTCGCTACCGACCACCTGATCCAGTACGGCGAGCCGGCCCGCTTCGAGGAATCCCTGCTGGACCGGCTGGACGAGGCGCTGGAGCAGTTTCTTACTGCCCTGGCCAGACGCCCGGCACCGATTGACCCGAATGTACTGAACGATCGATTGATTCACGCTCGCTGGAGCATTTGAGCAACACCCCCGCCTTACTCGTCCGCTAACGGATCAGCAGGCTACCAAACCCCAACCGCAAAGGAGACGACCATGCACAAGGTCACTTTGCGCCGCGGCTTGGCAGCACTACTGACCGCTGCCCTGTCCATCGGCGCTGTAACACAGGCAACACAGGCAACCGCCGACACCCTGCGTATCGGCTTTCAGAAATACGGCTCACTCACCCTGCTCAAGGCCAGCGGCAGTCTGGAAAAACGCCTTGCCGAGCGGGATGTCGAGGTGCGCTGGATCGAGTTTCCCGCTGGCCCTCAGCTGCTGGAAGGGCTGAACGTTGGCGCCGTGGACTTCGGTACCGCCGGGGAAACACCACCGGTGTTCGCCCAGGCCGCCGGGGCCGACCTGCTGTATGTGGCCCACGAACCACCGGCCCCCACCGGTGAGGCCATTCTGCTGCCGAAGGACTCGCCGATCCGCAGCGTGGCTGAGCTCAAGGGCAAGCGCATCGCCCTGAACAAGGGTTCCAACGTGCATTACCTGCTGGTACGCGCGCTGGAGGATGCTGGTCTGAGCATCCGCGACATCACCCCCATCTACCTGCCCCCGGCCGATGGCCGTGCCGCCTTCGAGCGCGGCGCAGTGGATGCCTGGGTGATCTGGGATCCCTTCCAGGCCGCCGCCGAGCAGCAACTGCAGGCCCGCACTCTGGTCGATGGCACCGGGCTGGTGAGCAACCACCAGTTCTATCTGGCCAGCCGCCGCTACGCCGAAGCCAACCCGGAAATCATCCATATCCTCACCGAGGAGCTGGACCGGGTCGGCCAGTGGGCAGTCGACAACATCGACGAAGCCACCGCGCTGGTGGCGCCGCTGATCGGTCTGGATCACGACATCACCCGCATCGCCATCCAGCGCAAGAGCCACGACACCCGGCCGCTGAACGAGGATGTGATCGCCCAGCAACAACAGATCGCCGACACCTTCCATGAACTGAAGCTGATTCCGAAGAAGCTGAATATCCGCGACGTGATCTGGACGCCCGAGGCTCAGACCGCCGCGGCGAATTAAGGGCAGCGGAACCCGGGGTGTAGCGCACCTGCGCTACGCCTGTGTATCCCGGCGGCCGCTGCGTCGAGCAGGCGCTCGACACACCCAGCTCACACGCCTGCAGGATCGCCACCAGGCCCCGGCTAATTGAACACTTACATCAGATACAACAGGAGAACGAAACATGTCATTGAATATTTTCTGGTTCCTGCCCACCCACGGCGACAGTCGCTATCTGGGCACCACCAAGGGCGCCCGCGCCGTGGACCACAGCTATCTGCAGCAGATCGCCCAGGCCGCCGACAAGCTCGGCTACGGCGGC
>Ga0209075_1003844_pt1 | contig 12270 bp, 10 predicted proteins | sample Stecom2011_FD_187523 | JGI IMG/M metagenome (GOLD analysis project Ga0209075, IMG submission 187523) | Agricultural soil microbial communities from Utah to study Nitrogen management - Steer compost 2011 (SPAdes) (version 2) | ecosystem: Environmental > Terrestrial > Soil > Agricultural land...
ACGGCACCGCCGGCCTGTTGGTCAACCACGCCAAAGAACTGATGCTGCACGGTGATGTGGGCCCAGAAGACCGCTTCCTCTACTTCACCACCTGCGGCTGGATGATGTGGAACTGGCAGGCCTCAGCACTGATGACCGGCGCCGCCGTAATCACCGTCGACGGCTCCCCCGGCTATCCCAGCCTGAACTTCCTCTGGGATACGGTGGCGCAGGAAAAAGTCACCCATTTCGGCACCAGCGCCCGCTTCATCGCCGGCTGCCGCAAAGCGGAACTCCAGCCCGCCAAAACGCTCGATCAGGGCCATCTGCGCGTCGTCTTCTCAACCGGCTCCCCCCTGCTGCCGGAAGACTACGACTGGATCTACAGCGACGGCGCACCAAACGCCCTGCTCGGCTCCATCGCCGGCGGCACCGACATCTGTGGCTGCTTCGTTGGCGCCACCCCGCTGCTGCCAGTGCGCCGTGGCGAGATCCAGTGCCGATTCCTGGGCGTTGACGCCGTGGCCTACGGCGATGACGGTCAGCCGGTCAGCAACGGCCGGGGCGAACTGGTCTGCCGCCAGCCGCTGCCTTCCATGCCGGTCTGCTTCTGGCAGGACCCGGACAACGCGCGCTACCAGGACGCCTACTTCAACAGCTTCCCCGGCGTCTGGGCCCACGGTGATTTCATCGAATTCACCGAACACGGCGGCGCCATCATCTACGGCCGTTCCGACGCCACCCTCAACCCTGGCGGCGTCAGAATCGGCACCGCCGAAATCTACCGACAGGTCGAAACCGTCGCCGAGATCAAAGATAGCCTCGTCGTCGGCCGCCAGATCGACGGCGACGTGGAAGTGGTACTGTTCATCGTCCCGGCAGACGGCCAGCGCGTTACGGACGATCTGACCAAAACCCTCAGAACCCGAATCCGCGAAGGCGCCAGCCCCCGGCACGTGCCCAAGCACATCGTCGAAGTGCCTGACATCCCCTACACCCGTAGTGGAAAAAAAGTGGAACTGGCGGTCGCGCGGCTGATCAACGGCTCGACAAAAGCCGACAACCGGGATGCCCTCGGCAATCCGGAAGCGCTGGATCAGATTCGGGATCGGTTAGCGGCGGAGGGGTTGCTGCCGGAGTGATGTAGGTTGTTTTGTCGACAAAACGAAGCAAAACGCTCATAACACAAGGGGCTCGGAAGACAGGTCAGGAGTCTAAAAAGCGGTGGGGGCAAGGGCCTCCCAAAACTGTGCGGAGCCATGGATGGCGGAGCCCAAGCGTCACAGGGATGTGCCGAAGGAGCGTGTTTTGGGAGGCCCTTGCCCCCACCGCGACAGCTCCAATCCAAAAAACCTGACGAATGTTAGAAAGTTTCGTAAATTCCTGTGTTTTCATCGTCCTGTAACGGAAGATCAGGCATTTTTAGTCCGTTCTTATACTAAGATCGTAACCCACAATTTCGAAAAAATGCTATCTTAGTAGGTCTATCAAAAGTTCCGAATCAGTCATTGTCCCGGTCGGACGTTCACAAGACGCCTGACTGTGCCATGACCGTCCTGAACCCATCCATTAGCCTGAGGACGAAAATGACAACATCTAAATCCAAGATTGTCTACACACTGACCGACGAAGCACCCGCCCTCGCCACCCGGTCACTCCTTCCCATCCTGGAAACCTTCGCCAAGCCGGCTGGCATCGACTTCGAAACCAGTGACATCTCCCTCGCGGCGCGTATTCTGGCAGGCTTCCCGGACTACCTTGAAGAAGACCAGCGGGTACCGGACGCTCTGGCTGAGCTGGGTGAGTACACCAAAGATCCTGACGCCAACATCATCAAATTGCCCAACATCTCTGCTTCAATTCCTCAGCTTCGCGCCGCCATCAAAGAGCTGAACAAGCAGGGTTACAAGGTTCCCGAGTACAAAGAAAACCCGGAAACCGACGAAGAGAAAGAAATTCAGGCACGTTACTCCAAAGTACTGGGCAGCGCCGTTAACCCGGTCCTGCGTGAAGGCAACTCTGACCGTCGTGCCCCGGCCGCGGTAAAAGCCTTTGCCCGCAAGTTCCCCCACACCATGGGTGAGTGGAGCCCGGCTTCCCGGACCCACGTTGCGCACATGCGCGGTGGCGACTTCTACTCCAGCGAGCAGTCTGTCACCCTGGGCAAGGCCACCAACGCCCGCATTGTGTTCGAGAACAAGAAGGGCGAGCAGACCGTTCTGAAATCCGACCTGCCACTGCTGGAAGGCGAAGTGCTCGACGGCATGAACATGAGCAAGAAGGCACTGGTGAAGTTTTTCGAAGACGCCATCGCCGACTGTGAGAACACCGGCGTGATGTTCTCCCTGCACGTTAAAGCCACCATGATGAAAATCTCCCACCCGATCGTGTTTGGACACGCGGTAAAGGTGTTCTACAAGGAGCTGTTCGATAAGTACGGTGAGCTGTTCAACGAAATCGGTGTTAACCCGAACAACGGCCTGTCTTCCGTACTTGAGAAGATCAAGCAACTGCCGGAATCCAAGCAGGAAGAAATCCAGGAAGCCCTGCACGCCTGCTACGAGCACCGTCCGGAAATCGCCATGGTGGATTCCGTTAAAGGTATCACCAACCTGCACGTACCAAGCGACGTAATCGTAGACGCCTCCATGCCGGCGATGATCCGTAACTCCGGCAAGATGTGGGCCCGTGATGGCAAGCTGAAGGACACCAAGGCGGTCATGCCTGAGTCCACCTACGCCACCATCTACCAGGAAGTGATCAACTTCTGTAAGACCCACGGCGCGTTCGACCCCACCACCATGGGTACTGTGCCGAACGTGGGTCTGATGGCCCAGAAGGCGGAAGAGTACGGCTCCCACGACAAGACTTTCGAAATCAAGGAAGACGGTGTTGTGCGTGTGGTTGCTGAAGACGGCACTGTGCTGACCGAGCACAAGGTTGAGCAGGGCGACATCTGGCGCGCCTGCCAGACCAAAGACCTGCCGATCCGCGACTGGGTCAAACTAGCGGTCAATCGTGCCCGCTCCAGCGGCACGCCTGCGGTGTTCTGGCTCGACGATGAGCGTGCTCACGATGCCCAGCTGATCAAGAAGGTCGAAAAGTACCTGAAAGAGCACGACACCGACGGCCTGGACATCCACATCATGTCGCCGGTCCGCGCGATTCGCTGGACCATGGAGCGCCTGATCCGTGGTCTTGATACGATCTCTGTGACCGGTAACGTGCTGCGTGACTACCTGACGGACCTGTTCCCGATTCTGGAGCTGGGCACCAGTGCCAAGATGCTGTCCATCGTGCCGCTACTGAACGGCGGTGGTCTGTACGAGACCGGTGCCGGTGGTTCCGCTCCCAAGCACGTACAGCAGCTGGTTCAGGAAAACCACCTGCGCTGGGATTCGCTGGGCGAGTTCCTGGCCACGGCGGTGTCTCTGGATGAACTGGGCGAAAAGCACGACAACCAGCGTGCCCGCCTGCTGGGTCAGACACTGGACAAAGCCACCGAGCGCCTGCTGGAGAACAACCAGTCGCCATCCCGGGTAACCGGTGAGCTGGATAACCGGGGCTCCCACTTCCATCTGGCCCGGTACTGGGCGGAAGAGCTGTCGAAGCAGGATGGAGACAAGGAGCTGAAGGAATTCTTCACCAAGTTGTCCAAACAGCTGGAAGACAATAAAGACAAGATCCTGGAAGAAATGACCCTGGTGCAGGGCCATCCTGCCGACATTGGCGGTTATTATCACCCGCCCATGCAGAAGGTATGCGAGGTGATGCAGCCGAGCGCTACCCTCAACAAGATCCTGGCCGATGCACGGGATTCCGTGAGCTGAGGCTCAGAGCCAGGCCGGGATTAACCCGGCCCTGATCAAAAAACCGGACAGCCTTTGGCTCTCCGGTTTTTTTAGTCGTCTTCGTCGGTATCTTCCTGGTAGCCCTTGCCGGTTTCCCCGGCTTTGCGTAGCTGGATCAGCGTCAATGGCGGGCCGATAATCTCGAACACCACCGTTGCGCCGATGACCAATGGCAGGATGTAACCCAGTTCCGGCTGCCGTTCGGTCGCCACCAGTGCCAGGCCCAGGGCCACGCCCGCCTGGGGCATCAGGCAGGCTCCAATGCGGTTGCGGGTATCCACGGTGGACCCGGCCAAAACGCCACCGAGATAGCCGCCGGCCAGCCGCCCGGCAATTCGGGCAACAACATAGGCAACACCCAGAGCCCCCAGTGCGGGCAGTGCCAACCAGTCCAGTTGATAGCCAGCCATAAAGAAGAACAAAGCAAGAAAGGGCTCGGATACGCCATCAATGGAGCGGAAAGGCCTCACATGGTGTCTGGCCCGGTTGGCCACCACCACGCCGAGGGTCATGCAGGTCAGCAGGTAGGACAGCCCGAGCCAGCTGGCCAGCCCTGCAGCCACAAAGACGAACCCTGCAGATTCCAGCAACATCGGCTCACCGGGCCGAAGCCGCCCGGTCAGCCATGCCATGGGTAAGCCCAGGACAATGCCCAGCAGCACCGAGCCGCCGACTTCCATCACCCCGTGCAACATGGCTGCGGGGCCATGAGTATCGCCATTGCCGATCAACAGGCCGGCGCTCACCAGTAGAACGCTGAACAGAATGGCGCCCCAGGCATCATCGATGGCGACCACCTGAAAAACCAGCCGGGTGAGCGGGCCATTGGCGCCGGATTCCCGCAGTACATCGAGGGTGGCAGCCGGTGCCGTGGCAGTGGATATGCCACCAAGCAACAGAGCGGCCGCGAGATTGCCGGTTACCCACCAGGTCGCCAGTGTGACGGCGCCTGCGGTAATGAAGGTGACCACCAGGCTGACAATCAGGGCTTCCTTGCCCTGCTTCAGGTCTTTTGCCGACATCCGTTCGCCTAGCAGAAACCCGACCATTGCCAGCGTGAGCTGGGTGATCAGGTGAAAACTCTGGTTGGCGTCCGCGGGCAACAGGTCAAGCAGGTCCGGTCCAGCGAGGGCGCCAAGCAACAACAGCAGCGTTACCCGCGGCACATGTACTTTCTGGCCGACGGCATGGGCGGCCAGGGCCAGTAACAGGGTGGCACCAATCAGGATCAGGTCGTTGGCGTGGTTCACCGCGTCAGTCCTGCTGCAGCGGTGCGAAGCGGGCGCTGGTCAGCAGGGCGAGATCGGCGGGCGCCAGTTCAATTTCCAGGCCGCGCTTTCCGGCACTGACAAAAATGGTGTCGAACTGTTGTGCCGAGGTGTCGATAAAGGTTTTCAGACGTTTCTTCTGGCCCAGGGGGCTGACCCCGCCCAGGACATAACCGGTGCTGCGTTGAACGTCCTGTTTATCGGCCATGGCCGCTTTCTTCGCGCCCGCAGCTTTGGCGAGTTGCTTGAGGCTGAGCAGGGTTGTGACCGGCACCACGCCAACGGCAAGTTCCTTGCCGTCAATGGCAACGACCAGGGTTTTGAACACCCGGCTCGGCTCTACCCCCATCTTTTCCGCGGCCTCGTTGCCATAGCTGTCCGCAGACGGATCGTGCTCGTATTCGTGCACGACATAACTGACTTTGGCTTTCTTGGCGGCGAGAATTCCGGGGGTCATGCAGGCTCCAGTTGTCGTGGCGATTTTCCGGAATTAAAGCATGAGCCGCGGCGGACTTCACCCTTCGTGGAGCACGGGCCAGCGTTCGGTGATCTGTCCGAGTGTGGCGTCGAAGACGGCAAGGTCGCCGAATTGCAGGAATACCGACTCACTCTGGGTCGGGCGAAGGAACACCCGGTCGCCTGCGCTGAGAGGAACCTTTCGGGCAAGGTTCAGCATCGCCTGATTGCTTGAAGGGCCATAAATGGCGTTGCCGGTAAGCCCTGGTGGCGATACCGGTCGAGCCTGCCAGTGACCACCGTAGATAAAGGCCGTGCGCGCGTGGTTCGGGTTCCACAGGGCTTGCAGTTGTCCGAGCCCGGGAGCGCCGGGTATCCGGGTCTGGTCTAGAAGTTTCAGCACCGGCGTCGCGATGAACGCAGCAGGTTGGTGGTCCGCGAGCGTACGCAGATCAAAATCCGTTGGCATGACCAGCCCCGATCCCGCAGAAAGCTCATTCGCCGGAATGCGTGTGCCCATACCCTGATAGAGCTGATAAGTGGTGGAGCCGCCGGTATTCAGGGTCAGGCCGGCAAGACTGCGCCCCAACGTCTGCTCTGCGGCTGTCACATACTGCTGGTAGCGGGCCATGGCCCGGTCCCGGAGCCAGCTGGCGGGGCCTGGCGCCTTCATGAGGTGGGCTTCGTAACCCATGAAACCGCTGAAGGTGAGCCAGGACGACCGTTCGATATACCTCAGCGCGCGGCCCAGAGTTTCGAAGTCGGAAAACCCGCCTCGATGCAGGCCGATGTCGATTTCCAGGTTCACCCGCATGGGTTGCTGCCGTTGCTCTGCCAGCTGTTCATAACCGGCCAGACGGGGTTCGGAGTCAATCAGCCATTGCAACTGATGCTCTGGCCGGAAGCCCCGGGGGCCGGCGGTATGGTCCCGATAGAACCGCGCGGCCGCCGCGACCGGCATGGGTTTGCCGAACAGGATGTCGGCATCGGGGATGGCGTGGGCTACCTGAGTGAGAAACGGTTGGTGGAACAGCATCAGCTTGCGGCTGCCAGTCGCCGCCATGACCTGCTGCAGCAATGGTAAGGACGGCAGCGATTTAACCACGATCCGGTAGCCGAATTCCGATCCGATGCGTCGCTTCAGTACCTGGATGTTGTGATCCAGCCGTTGCCGGTCGATCACCATTACTGGCGTGCCGATCTCTGCGTCTTTCAGCGCGACGTTGAGGTTCTGAAAATAGCCAGAGTGACCGGAATGGTCAGCCTCGGGTTTCAACCAGCCAGCAATGCCCAGACCGCCGGCGGCTACGCCGGCCAGGAGGATCCTGCGCCGTTGTTTCTGAAACGCTTCACTGTGGGCCATGGCGGGACTATCCGTTTGCGTTATGGCCAGTAAACAACCCGGCCAGATACGGGTTCAGAAAGCGACCGTTCGGGTCCAGTGCGTCCCGCACTTCCCGGAATGCCTGCCACTTTGGGTAAAGTGCCTGGAAATCGTTGCCGGTCAGGGTGTTCAGCTTGCCCCAGTGGGGTCTGCCGCCGTGCCGCCTGAGGATGGGCTCCACGGCTGCAAACAGCGGCCTGAAGTCGTCTTCGAAGAACCGGTGTACGGCGATGGAGACCGAATCCTGCCGATAGAAGGGGCTAAGCCAGGCGTCGTCTGCTTTGACAAAGCGTACCTCAAACGGAAAGAACACCTCCGGGAATTGGCGTTCCACAAGTGCCATCACCTCCCGGAAGGCGACCTGCCAGTTCTCTCGTGGCAAGTGATACTCCATTTCGTTGAAGCGGACGTTGCGGTCGCTGGTGTAATTCTGCCACGACGGGGCGACCTTGACTTCACGGCTCAGGGTACGCATGTATCCGCCCAGAATCAGCCGGCGCAGCCCCGGTGACCAGGACAGGTAGTCCCGGGCTTTCTGGAGATCCCGTGCCCCGTCATTCTGATCAACTGTGGGGCTGCTGGAGATTGGTTCATCGGTGATGTTGTGAGTGCTGGTGAAGCCCATGCCGGAGAAAGGTATGTAATAGAACTCGTAATTCCGGTGTTCACGGGCCATGGTGTCAGCGGCGTCAAGGATGTCCTCTATGGGCTGCCAGTCGGTGGTCTTTTTTAATCGGTAAGGGCGAGCGTTCTGCAGTGTGACATCGGTCACAAAACCCAGGCAGCCAAGGCTGACTTTCGCCGCCTGAAATATGTCCGGGTACTGGCTACGGCTGCACTCGAGCACCTCTCCCCGGGGAGTGACGAGGGTCAGCCCTTCGATGTAACCGGACAAGCTCATCAGTTCTGCACCGGTGCCATGGGTCGCTGTTGCCAGCAGTCCGCCCAGTGATTGCTGGTCGATATCCGGCATGTTGAACATGGCTTGACCGATGGACGCCAGTGGCTGACCTAATTGACCCAGTAACGAGCCGGCAGCCACACGGGCCTGGCACAGGGCGTCGTGGTGGCTGAGAACGCCGTTGAGCCGGGCCAGAGACACCATTATGTCGTTGGTCGGTACCAGCGGGGAAAATGAGTGCCCTGAGCCCACGGGGCGAATCTTTGCGGTGGCGTAGTCCGGATGGGTCAGCAGCTCTTGCAGCTCACTCACGCTGGCGGGGGCTCGTCGAAGGTCCGGTGTGGCACTTTGGGAGCCTGACCAGTTACGCCAGGTTAGCGGGGGCTGAGCGGCCGATGCTCCGGGTTGATCAGGCGCAGACTGTGCATAGCTCGTGGCGGGCCAGCTGGCCTGCCTGGCAATGGCTGTGCCCACCAGTAGCTGCAGAAAGTGTCGTCGGTTCATGATCCGCGCTCCTACGGCCGTGCCGGCGTTGCCATAAACGTGATCAACGCTTCAAATTCGGCGCCGTTGCAGTCCATACAAAGGCCATAAGGTGGCATGCCGCCCATACCGGAAATCACATTGGCGACCAATGAATCCATACCCTGCTCCATGCGCAGGCGCCAGGCGGTGCCATGACCCGTTAGAGGCGCCTCGGAGGTGCCCCGACTGTGACAGGCCATGCATGAACGCTGGTAGATCTCAGCGATGCGGGTGTCAGCTGGAATAGCTGCCTGAGCGTATTCCCGGACCGCCGGTGAAGGTTGAGTGGTGTCGCTGCACCCCGCAGCTAAAGCCGCGATGGCGATAGCCGCAAAGATCAGCAGGATGTTTCTGGATTGGGCATTCACGAGTAGGATTCTCGCCAAACGTAAGTGAGTGTCACGTTTAGTTTTCGTCAACTGGACCTAAAATGCAAGTCAGTCTCGACTCAGGGCCCGAGACTGACTACTTTTGCTATAGAAGCGTTACACATCGGAAAGGAAGCGTTCATGGAACCTGTCCCACCAGAGGAAGGGGAATTTAGTCAACTGCATGAAAGCCATAGCCCTCTGCGGCGCGCGTTGTGGGTCACCCTGGTGTATCTGCTGGTTGGCCTGGTCTGGATTACTTTTTCGGATCGCATAGTCGAAGTCTGGTTTCCGGACGCCCGCACGCTATCTGAAATACAAACCTGGAAAGGCCTGTTGTTCGTGGCCGTCACCGGCCTGGCCCTGTTTCTGGTGGTGGTGCGACAGCTCAGCAAAGATCGTCTGCTGCTGTCACTGCAGTCGAGCCAGCGTCGTAAGCTGCGTGACCGGGAACGACAGTTGACCGTTTTGATGGATAACCTGCCTGGTATGGCCTACCGCTGCCGGAATGATGAGCATTGGACCATGCTCTTTGTGTCGGCAGGTTGTGAACAGTTGACCGGTTATCGGCCTGAAGAGCTGATCGACAACCGGGTGAGCAGCTATGCGGCACTGATTGAAGAGGAGGCCGGATCCGGTGTGGCCGAGGCCGTTACCGAGGCCATCAGGAGCAGAAAACCGTTTTCAGTGGAGTATGCCATAACCCGCAGAGACGGCCGGAAAATCTGGGTGTGGGAACGAGGTTGCGGTGTGCAGGACGACGATGGTGCTGTCGTGCTGGAAGGTATCGTACTGGACATTTCCGACCGCAAGGCGCTGGAGCAGGAGCTGGAGGAGATGGCCACCCGTGATTCTCTCACGGGCCTGATGAATCGTCGTGAACTGAACCGGGTGCTTGAAGAGGAACTGGAACGGGCCAGGCGTTATGAACGGCCATTGGCCCTGTTGTGGATAGATTTCGATCACTTCAAGGAAATCAACGACAGCTGGGGGCATGCCGCAGGCGATGCTGTGCTGTGTTCGGTCAGCAAGGTTTTGCAGGAAAGTGTGCGAAGCGTGGACGCGGTTGGCCGCTTTGGCGGCGAGGAGTTTGTGATTGTGCTGCCGGAAATGGGCCAGGAGGAAGCCAGGGACACCGCCGAGCGACTTCGCTTGAGAGTTCGGAACAAGCCCGTGCTGCTGGATTCGGGTCACAGCGTACCGGTTACGATCAGTATCGGGATTGCGGTGTATCCGGTGCATGGTCATACCCTCGATAATCTGTGTGCATCCGCTGACAAAGCGATGTATCAGGCCAAAAAGCAGGGCCGGGACTGTGTGGCCTTGGCGCAGCCGGTCATGCCGGTACATAATGAATCCTCATAAGGCCGTGTTTTTGGGCTGAAAACAGTGCCCCGGAGAGGGTGCAGCCAAACAATGACAACCGATAGAAGGCGTTTTTATGCATTCACTCGCCCGCCGTGCCCTGCACCTTTGCGACGTTCCCCGAGACCTTTCCACGGTGACTTTTCGGGACAGCGCAGGAGAACATCCTGATCGCGCAGGAGTGCCACAGGATGCGGTGGAGGCGGTCTGGCAGAGTGTTGAAGCGCTGTACCGAACCGGGGTGCACCCGGGTATTCAGTTGTCCGTGTGCTACCGTGGCGAGCAGGTGTTGCACCGGGCACTGGGGCACACCCGGGGCAACGGTCCCGGCGACCCCTCCGCATTGCCCCGCATTCCGATGACCACCGAAACACCCATTTGTTATTTTTCGGCATCAAAAGCGGTTACCGCACTGCTGATGCACATGCTTGCCGAACAGGGCCTGGTGAACCTGATGGACCCGGTGTCTTACTATTGCCCGGAGTTTGGCAGGAACGGCAAGCGGACAATCACAGTGCATCAGATCCTGTCACACCGAGGGGGAATTCCGGCCATCCCGAGAGAAACGCCTATAGACGTGCTGTGGGACCGTGATGAAATCTGGCGTTTGCTATGCGCCGCCCGGCCCGTGGAAGTGGATGGGGCGAAGGTGGCTTACCATGCGATCACCGGTGGTTGTGTACTGCAGCGGGTACTCGAGAAAGTGACCGGCGACACCATTGAAAACTATCTGGATAAATACCTGCGCAGGCCATTGGGGATGCGATGGTTTACCTACGGTGTCGCGCCCGAGCATTTGCACGAGCTGGCGTCCAATTATGCGACCGGCCCAACCCCGCGGTTTCCCGTTTCCTGGGTTGTAAATCGGGCGTTGGGTGGTGATATCCGGACGGTCGAGCGGGTGACCAATGACCCACGTTTCCAGGAGGCGGTGATCCCAGCGGGTAACCTGTGTGGTACGGCCGAGGAAATAAACCGTTTTTTCCAGATGATGCTTAACGGGGGCATTTGGAATGGCAAACGGATCTGCAGCGAAATCACGATCCGTCGGGCTATCCAGCAGTTTGGGTCTCTGCAGATGGATCGTACCATGCTGATTCCTATGCGCTTCAGCGCTGGAATGATGCTGGGTGGCAATCCTGTCGGGCTTTGGGGGCCGCAGAGCCGGTACGCGTTTGGCCATGTGGGGCTGATCAACAAGTTCTGTTGGGCCGATCCGGCCAGGGATATCTCGGTCAGCCTCCTGAACACCGGCTTCCCGATAGTGGGGCATCATTTACCCGCACTGGCTCGTTTTGTCTATACTGTGTGCAGGCAGTTCCCGGTATTACCGGAAAACAAGCGGCGCCTGGTACCGGCATGATCGGGTAAATAGAAGTGAAACCTTATTCACTTTTATTGCACTTTGTCTGACAGTTCGGCACACTTTGCCCGCATGAAATGGATTTTCACCACACTCAATGGAATGAGGTACCACGAAGATGAACCGATCACCCGTCCCTATACCCGAACTCCGCCGCGTTAAGCTGGATCACCACGACAGCGTTCGTTCTCACGTGCAGCAGCAGGTTTGCGATGAAGTTGAGCGCCTGGAGCGTCGGATCGAAACCCTGAGACTGGTCAAAGCCCCCCATGCAGCCATCATGATTTCCACCTACGAGCGGATGATCAACCGCAAGAAGGGCTTTTTACAGAACTGGGACCTGTAAGGGTTATTTCCGGTCTGCTGAAGACGCTGCGCTCCACCAGACAACGGCCCGATCCTCAGTCTGATTGACACAGTTATCCGGATTGGGGATTGTCGGGACATCGTCCTTATTGGCGTAATCCGCAGGGTCTTCGGCTGGGTCAGGGATTCGCGAGGGCTCTTCATTCGAGGTGTAGATTCGCACTTCGCTCATGGCGTAGTTCAGCTCTGCTCTCAGGCAATCGGGACTGGGGTCATCGAGAATCACGCCATGGCGACTCAGGTCGATCACCTGCTGGTCCTTGTTTTTGATAAACAGCGTGTCTTTCTGCGTGTCACCCACGAACTCCTGTCGGAGCTCAATGCCGCCATGGCTGCGACTGACAAAGTCGGCAGTGGCCAGCTCCGGCTGATTGTAACCAATACTCGAGAATTGCAGAGCGTTGAACCGTGATCCCGCCAACACGCTGACCAGTTCTGGCTGCT
>Ga0209075_1003846_pt1 | contig 12267 bp, 12 predicted proteins | sample Stecom2011_FD_187523 | JGI IMG/M metagenome (GOLD analysis project Ga0209075, IMG submission 187523) | Agricultural soil microbial communities from Utah to study Nitrogen management - Steer compost 2011 (SPAdes) (version 2) | ecosystem: Environmental > Terrestrial > Soil > Agricultural land...
ATGTCCTACGACGGACTTGTAACCGTTGTAGGATGTGACAAAAATATGCCAGGTGCATTAATCGTAATGCTTCGAGTAAACCGACCTAGTGTTTTGGTATATGGTGGAACGATAGCTTCTGGCTGCCATGAAGGAAAAAAACTAGATATAGTTTCTGCATTTGAAGCATGGGGACAAAAAAGCGCTGGTAAAATGGATGATTCAGAATACCAAAGCATCATAGAAAAAGCTTGTCCAGGCGCAGGAGCATGTGGTGGCATGTATACGGCAAACACCATGGCGTCGGCTATCGAAGCTTTAGGCATGGCATTACCATTCAACTCCTCTAACCCCGCTTTATCAGAAGAAAAAAAGAAGGAAAGCGTCCGTGCAGGAGAAGTGGTCAAAATGTTGTTGAAAAAAGATATAAAACCTAGCGACATAGTAACTAAGAAATCCTTAGAAAATGCCATCCGAATCGTCACTGTATTAGGGGGCTCTACAAATGCTGTTCTTCATTTTTTAGCAATAGCTAGCACAGCGAATATAGACTTTACATTAGACGATTTCCAACGGATATCAGACACCACTCCTTTCTTAGCCGATTTAAAACCAAGTGGAAAATATCTCATGGAAGATGTTCATCGTGTAGGTGGCATACCAGCCGTAATGAAGTATTTGCTGGAGGAAGGACTGTTGCACGGAGACTGTTTAACAGTAACTGGAAAAACACTGGCAGAAAACTTAGCAAATGTAAAACCTTTAACAGAAGGACAAGATGTAATAAAGCCAATCCATGCGCCAATAAAAGAAACAGGTCATTTAAGAATCCTTAAAGGAAACTTATCTCCTACTGGTGCCGTTGCAAAAATAACTGGAAAAGAAGGCTTGGTTTTTACTGGAACCGCTCGTGTATTCAATTCCGAATACGAAGCAAATACAGGAATAAGAGACGGAAAAGTAGTCAAGGGCGATGTGGTAGTCATAAGATATGAAGGGCCACAAGGAGGGCCGGGAATGCCAGAAATGTTAAAGCCAACAGCTGCAATTATTGGAGCAGGATTAGGAAATGATGTGGCGCTGATAACAGATGGTCGATTTTCAGGTGGCACCCATGGCTTTGTGGTTGGACATATCTCTCCTGAAGCACAGGTTGGTGGTCCGATAGCCTTGGTTGAAAATGGGGATAAAATAACCATCGATGCTACGCAGAATTCGATAAGCTTAGAGGTATCCGATTCGGAACTAGAAACCCGAAGAGCGAATTGGAAAGCACCAGACCTCAAATTTAATCGAGGGGTATTAAGCAAATATTCTCGAACCGTATCCTCCGCGTCGGAAGGGTGTGTAACCGATAAATTTTAAATTATGAAAACAGAAGAGTTAAAGTTAGAAAACCTCCCTCAAGATAAAAGCAGAAGGATGTCTGGAGCTCAAGCAGTTACTCAGGCACTTATCGATGAAGGGACTGAGCTTATATTTGGCTATCCAGGTGGTGCAATAATGCCAGTGTACGATGCTCTTTACGATGTAGAAGATCAGTTAGAACACGTCTTGGCAAGACACGAACAAGGTGCTATTCATGCTGCACAAGGATATGCCAGAGCATCCGGAAAAGTTGGCGTCTGTTTGGCTACCTCTGGACCTGGAGCAACGAATTTAATCACTGGAATTGCCGATGCACAAATAGATTCCACCCCATTGGTTTGTATTACTGGTCAAGTTCATAGTCATTTATTGGGTACCGATGCTTTTCAAGAAACAGATGTTATTGGAATATCTATGCCAGTAACCAAATGGAACTATCAAGTAACTAAGGCAGAGGAAATTCCATCGGCTATAGCAAAAGCATTTTATATAGCTCGCTCGGGGAGACCAGGTCCCGTTTTGATAGATATTACAAAAGATGCGCAATTCGAGACTATGAAGTATACCTATGAATCGTTTAACGGAATGCGTAGCTACCAACCAAAAACCAAATTGAATCACAGTCAGGTTAGAAATGCTGCACAACTCATAAACGCTGCAAAAAAACCATTAATTCTATTTGGTCAAGGAGTTATTCTATCACAAGCAGAGCTAGAATTTAAAACCTTTATTGAAAAAACTGGAATCCCCTCCGCATGGACGATTATGGGAGTGTCGGCATTGGACTCAGATCATTATTTAAATGTTGGAATGTTGGGCATGCACGGAAACTATGCTCCAAATAAGCTTACCAATGAATGTGATGTGCTGATTGCCATAGGAATGCGCTTTGATGATCGAGTTACAGGAGATCTTTCTCGATATGCAAAACAAGCTAAAGTGATTCATCTTGAAATTGACCCATCGGAAGTGGACAAAAATGTTAAGACAGATGTGGCTGTGTTAGGAGATGCAAAAGAAACCTTACTCGCACTCACCGAATTAGTGGAGGAAAGAAAACATGAGGAGTGGTTAACCAAATTCAGAAAATTAGAGCAAGAAGAATTCACATGTGTCATCGACCAAGAGTTAAGTCCTTCTCCTACCAAAGAAGAACTTACTATGGGAGAGGTGATTAGAGCAATAAACGATAAAACAAAAGGAGAAGCAATAATTGTAACTGATGTAGGACAACATCAAATGGTAGCTTGTCGCTATTCAAAATTCCGCCATACTAGATCCTTGATCACATCTGGGGGCTTGGGAACGATGGGGTTTTGTCTTCCAGCTGCAATTGGAGCTAAATTAGGAGCACCAGAAAAAGAAGTAATTGCGATAATAGGCGATGGTGGGTTTCAAATGACTATCCAAGAACTTGGAATCATACTCCAAACAAAAATACCGGTTAAAATAGTTCTTTTAAACAACGATTTTTTAGGAATGGTCCGACAATGGCAAGAACTGTTTTTCGACAAGAGATATGCCTCCACAGCAATGGTAAACCCTGACTTTCAATCCATTGTAAGGGGATATGGCATCAAGGCAAAAAAGGTTGTGCAACGAGAAGAGTTAGCTTCTTCTGTATCCGAAATGCTTGATTATCCAGGCGCTTACTTTTTAGAAGTAAAAGTTGGAAAAGAAAACAATGTTTTCCCTATGGTGGCAACAGGTGCATCTGTTTGTGAAATAAGATTAAAATAAAAAAGATGAAAAAAAGACATACAATATCCATTTTCACGGAAGATAGAGTGGGCCTTCTAAATAGGGTAACCATCATCTTTACTAGAAGAAAGATAAATATAGAGAGTATTGCAGCATCCGAAAGTGAATTAGAAAATGTACATCGCTATACCATTGTGATTTCCGAGACGGAAGATATGGTAAAAAAGATTGTTCTTCAATTAGAGAAACAGGTGGAGATAATCAAAGCTTTTTACCATTTGGACGAAGAAATAGTCTATCAAGAAATCGCTCTTTACAAAGTGCCTACCGACATGTTAGCCGCAGGTAAAGAAGCAGAGAAAATCGTTCGTGCACACAATGCTAGAGTATTATCGGTGGAATCTGAGTTTACTGTAATTGAAAAAACAGGACACAAAGAAGAAACCCAAGCTTTGTTCGAAGAACTAAAACCTTTTGGGATGCTAGAGTTTGTGCGCTCTGGACGTATAGCAGTTACAAAACCAATGAAAACACTAACCTCCATAGTGGAAGAGTTAGAAAACAACATAAAACAAAATTAAAAATGAAGAATTACTTTAATACTTTATCGCTTAGAGAACAATTAATGCAGTTAGGGAAATGCGACTTACTGGAAAAAGCAGCGTTTAATAACCGCTTAGATTTACTTAAAGGCAAAAAAATAGCCATCGTAGGATGCGGTGCACAGGGTTTAAATCAAGGTTTAAATATGCGCGATTCAGGTTTAGATATATCTTATGCACTACGTAAATCAGCTATAGAAGAGAAAAGAACGTCTTTCCAGAATGCTTCCCAAAATGGATTCCCTGTTGGAACCTACGAAGAAGTAATTCCAGAAGCAGACTTAGTCATAAACCTTACTCCCGACAAGCAACATACAGATGTGGTGAGCAAGCTGATGCCATGGATGAAAAAAGGAGCATTCTTATCTTATTCCCACGGTTTTAATATCGTAGAAGAAGGGATGAAAGTCAGAGAAGACATCACGGTTATAATGGTAGCTCCAAAATCACCTGGAACTGAAGTCAGAGAAGAATACAAACGAGGTTTTGGTGTTCCAACCTTAATTGCTGTACATCCTGAAAACGATCCAAAAAAAGAAGGCTTGGATGTTGCAAAAGCCTATGCTGTAGCCATAGGAAGTCATAAAGCAGGGGTATTGAATTCGTCTTTCGTTGCCGAAGTAAAATCAGATTTAATGGGCGAACAAACCATTTTATGTGGAGTCCTTCAGACCGCTTCACTACTTAGCTTCGATAAGATGATGGAAAAAAATATCGACAAGAATTATGCGGCTAGACTAGTGCAGTATGGATGGGAAACGATAACAGAGGCATTAAAACATGGAGGGATAACCAACATGATGGACCGCTTATCCAATCCTGCGAAAATAGAAGCCACCCGATTGGCAGAAACTTTAAAGGAGTTGATGACGCCATTGTTTAGAACGCATATGGACGATATTATGTCTGGAGTATTCTCCAAAAACATGATGAAAGATTGGGCTAATAATGATGCTGATTTATTAAAATGGCGAAAAGAAACTAGAAAAACAGCGTTTGAAAAAACACCGATATCTGATAAAGAAATAAACGAACAGGAACTTTTTGACCATGGAACCCTATTGGTTGCTTTCGTAAAAGCTGGTGTAGAACTAGCGTACGAAATCATGGTGAAATCTGGAATAAAAGCCGAGTCTGCTTATTACGAATCTTTGCACGAAGCCCCATTGATTGCCAATACTATAGCAAGGAACAAATTATACGAAATGAATCGAATCATCTCAGACACAGCGGAGTATGGATGTTACTTATTTAATCATGCCTGTCTCCCACTCTTGAAACCATTTATGGAATCTATAGAGTCAAAGCATATCGGAAAGCCTTTTTCGGACAATAACCAAGTAGATAATCTAGAGTTAATCAAGGTAAATCACAGCATTAGAAATCACCCTATCGAATTGGTTGGCGAAGAGTTAAGAAGGAAAATGACTAATTTCAAAGCACTTTAGTATGGAATCATTAAGCCTTAAAAATGTGCAAAGAGCTGCTTCTATAATAAAAGATGTAGTCTCTAAAACACCGCTCATGCGCAATGCGCAAAAATCAAAGGAATTCGACGCAAATATATATTTTAAAAGAGAGGATTTACAACAAGTTCGATCCTATAAAATCCGAGGGGCATTCCACAAGATTTCTTCGCTAAGCGATGCAGAACTTGCCAATGGTGTAGTTTGCGCTAGCGCAGGAAATCATGCGCAAGGAGTAGCATTATCTTGCTTTCATAAAAAGATAAAAGGCGTCATTTTTATGCCAATACCTACACCAAAACAGAAACTAGAACAAGTTAAACTCTTTGGTGACAATTACATAGAAACCATATTAATTGGCGATACTTTTGACGATGCTTATAAAGCAGCTAGGAAGTATTGTGAGGAAAACAGCATGCATTTCATTCATCCCTTCGATGATCTTAAAGTCATTGAAGGACAGGCGACTATTGCTCTAGAAATTTTAGAAAAATCTAAGGAATCGATTGATTATCTATTTCTTCCTGTTGGAGGTGGAGGCTTAGCTTCTGGTGTTTCAGCCATGTTTCATTTGCTGTCTCCAACCACCAAGATTATTGGTGTAGAACCAAGTGGCGCACCATCTATGTCAGTTTCTATGAAAAATGACAGGAATACGTCTTTAGATAGAATAGATAAATTTATCGATGGAGCCGCTGTACAGAAAGTTGGAGATCTGACCTTTCAATTCTGCTCAAAATATTTAACAGAAATGGTTACGGTAGACGAAGGAAAAGTCTGCCAAACAATTTTAGAGTTATATGATAAAGATGCCATTGTTGTAGAACCCGCTGGAGCATTAACAGTGTCCGTTTTAGATCAGTTCAAAGAGGAGATTAAAGGTAAGAATGTTGTTTGCTTGATCAGTGGAAGTAATAACGACAACAAACGCACAGAGGAAATAAAAGAACGCGCACTGTTATATTCTGGAGTGAAGCACTATTTCATCGCACGTTTTCCACAAGAAGCTGGAGCATTAAAACAATTTATTACAGAAGTATTAGGCCCAAAAGATGATATTACCCACTTTGCATATTCAAAGAAAAATAACCGAAACACTGGGCCTGCGGTAATTGGCATCGAATTGGGTGGAGAAGAGACAATAGATGCAATAAAATCGCGATTGCTAAAATATAATTTCCATGGAGAGTACCTAAACGATAATCCCGATCTATTTCAAATTTTAATACAATAAGAAACGAAATAAATCGAATCGCTTTGAAAACTACTTAATTACTTCAATGCATATAAGGATTTAAACAAGGTCGTGGCGGTATGCTACGACCTTGTTTAATTGATTAGTTATTGTACAAGACGTGCTTATTCTTTTACCCCTACTTCATATTCTCCATTTGCATATCTAACATATTATTTCAATATTTGCATCAACAATACATCAAGAAGTACCAAAGCGGTACGCCAACCTGCAGACATGCGAAGGTGGAAAAACGATGTGCCTAACCTAAAGAAGGAAAAATCATGAAAGACAAATTCCAAAGACCCAACACTCGTGGTGGGGCTTACATTCCAAGAGAATCCGACAAAGAGCAAATCCAAGAGTACTACGCCGATCTTTCTGCGATAGACAAAAAAGAATTGGTAGCTAGTTACAACAAGCAAAACAATATTTGGGGCGTCCGTGCGCAAATGGTGTACCTATCCGTCCTGCATACTGTTTTTATGGAAAGATTTGGTGAAAGTCCATTTATTGTGGAGGGCAATATAGCCTATAAACTAGGACCTAGAATCTATTACTCCGAAGAGTTGGATGCGATTCTGCCATTACCTGAGAACTAATTATCAGAAACATGGTTTATGTTAGAATTACCTCTCTTGGATATATTAGACCAAGAGAGGTAATTCCATTTTAGATTCTTATTAAACAGACAAAACCTTAGAAGTCAAAATCGTAAAAAATCCGCTATCTTGAATACTTAAAGATTAAACATCAAAAACGATGAATAGAATTGAAATAGTAGAAGGAGATATCACCACACAAAAAGTCGATGCTATCGTAAATGCTGCTAATGAAACTTTGTTAGGTGGAGGTGGCGTAGATGGTGCCATTCATAGAGCTGCTGGACCGAAATTATTGGAAGAATGTAGAAAATTGAACGGTTGTCCAACAGGAGAAGCCAAAATCACCAAAGGGTATAATCTTCCTGCAAAATACGTTATACATACCGTAGGACCCATTTGGCATGGGGGAGAAAAAAACGAAGAAAGGTTCTTGGCAAATTGTTATAAAAACAGTTTACGTCTCGCTTCGGAAAACAATATAAAATCCATCGCTTTTCCTTCCATTAGTACCGGAGTTTATGGCTACCCTATTGAACAAGCAAGTAGCATAGCATTAAAAGAAATAAACAATTACTTAAAAGAACATCAGGCAATAGAAAAAGTGAAAATCGTTTGTTTTGGAAAAGAAGATTTGAATACCTACCAAGAAACCTATAAGAAATTGAATAAATAATCTATTAATTTCAAAAGCTAAAACCTAGATAACATCTTAGTTTGCAAAGTATTTCTCTACGATAAGTGATTAAATCTCATCAATAAAACAGCAAAATATTTGAAATAAAATCCTTTGTTTAAATTCTTTATCGTAATATTGCAATATACCGATTAGATAGAATGAAAAAGAAAGAGTACACCCCGGAGCAAATAGAAATAGCCACTTTAGCTAGAGCCTTAGGCCATCCAGCAAGAATTGCCATTATGGATTACCTAGCAAGTGTAGACGCATGCATTTGTGGGGACATTGTAGATGAATTACCCTTAGCCCAGTCTACCGTTTCTCAACATCTTAAAGAGTTACGCAATGCGGGACTCATTCAAGGAACTATTGAAGGAAACGCTATTTGCTATTGCATAAACGAAGAAACCTTACAAAATTTTAAAGACTACATCCAATTTTTCTCTTCTTTAAAGGTGGAAGAAAAAAATTGCTGTTAATCCCTAAAATAATAAACGATGAAAGACAACGATCAGATTAAAGAAATGGTAAAGCAAAAATACAGTGAAATCGCTTTACAAGACCAAGACACCAATGCCTCTTCCTGCTGTGGATCGGGGAGTTCTAGCATGGAAGTGTACAATATCATGACAGATGAATACACCCACCTAGAAGGCTACAGTGCCGAAGCCGACTTAAAACTAGGCTGTGGCTTGCCTACTGAATTTGCAAAAATAGAGAAAGGCGATACGGTTATCGATTTAGGAAGTGGCGCAGGAAACGATTGCTTTGTAGCCAGGCACGAAACAGGGGGATCTGGAAAGGTAATAGGGATTGACTTTACCGAAACCATGATAGATAAAGCTAGAGTAAATGCAGACAAACTAGGTTACAACAATGTGGAATTTAGGTTAGGAGACATTGAAAATATACCTGTCGCAGCAGAAATGGCCGATGTTGTGGTGAGCAACTGCGTAATGAACCTAGTGCCTGATAAGCCAAAAGCATTTAGTGAAGTATATCGTATCCTAAAACCAAATGGACACTTTAGTATCTCGGATATTGTACTTACTGGAGATTTGCCAGATAAGATAAAAAATGCAGCTGAAATGTATGCAGGCTGTGTGGCAAGTGCAATTCAGAAAGAAGATTATATGCAGATAATAAAAGATACTGGGTTTAAAAACCTAAGCCTTCAAAAAAAGAAACCTATTATTATTCCAGAGGATATTTTGAAGGATTATCTAAATGAAGAAGAAATCAAAGCCTATCAAGCAAAAGAAAATGTTATTTATAGCATTACGGTTTACGGCGAAAAAGAAACAAGCTGTTGCGAACCAAAATGTTGCTAATATATTAAGCGTGTTTTTTTAACTCTGTTTAAAAGTCAATATATGAAAAATGTATTTTTAGACAGAGTTTAAATTTTACTCTCTGATATAAGATTAAAACGATATTAATCTCCGATAGTAGTTTTAAAGCATCTTCCTGTATGCTACTTTCTCAACACATAAAACCACTGCACTATTCTTTATTGAAACATCCATTCGATATGTTTGCATAAATAAAAACCTTTCACCTATCCATGGCTACATTCATAGAATTAAAAATCACTTCTATTCCACCGATAATAAAACAGATTCTACTGCCTATTACCTCTAAATGGAACCACTCTGGCCATTACAATCGACATGGACAGGAATGGATTTTATACTTTGAGAAAGAGATGTTCCATGAAAAGAAAATCTCTCAAGACTTAGAAGGTGTAAACGTATCTTATGAATGGGCTGAAAAAACCTTCCAATTAGATCCAAAAATGCATTGGAATGGGATGTACCAACCGGTTTTAATCAACAACTACTGCTACATAAGAACGCCTATACACCCTACTGACTTCAACAATTGTAAGCATCAAATCACCATTATTCCAACCATGACGTTTGGCATGGGCGACCACATAACCACCAAGTTAATGCTGAAAGAAATGGAAAAATTAAACTTTCAAAACAAAGTAGTATTGGATGCAGGAACTGGCACAGGCATCCTCTCTATTGTTGCACTTAAAGAAGGGGCTAAAAAAGCGATAGGCTTCGATACGGAACCCTTGTCTCCCACAAACGCAATACAGAATGCAAAGCTTAACGATGTCAATTTAAAAGCACTAAACGGAACAATATCCGTTTTAAAAGAACCTGTGGCAGCAGATTATATTCTTGCAAACATCTCTACTCCTGCCCACTTATCTAGCGTAAAGAAATACTATCTCCACTTAAATCCTGATGGAATTTTAATGCTTTCAGGAGTTCTGAATACAGACCTCGCCAAAATCAAAACTGCGTTTGAACCCAACGGCTTTACGTTTATAGAAGCAGTAGAGGATGCGGGATGGTTGGTAGTAACCTTTATAAAAAAGCCTTTAAATTAATATTGGCTCTTTACTGGTTATCCTAAGTTTTTCAAAACCGAAGCTAACTTCTCTTGAACTTCCTTCCCAATGCTTACCACCTTCTCGTTATCCACTACTTTCATAACCTTCATAATGTTCATCATAGAAACCTCCACATTTCCATCGCCCAGATCTCTAAGCGTAACATTACACGGAAGCAAGGTGCCAATGCTTGGATCTACAGTTAGTATTTTATCGGCATAAACAGGGCTACAAGCTCCCAAAATAAGATGAGGCAGGTAGTCTTTATCCAATTTCTCTTTCATCACTTTTTGGATATTAATTTCGGTAAGCACACCAAAGCCAACTTTCTTCAGCTCCTCCTCTACTTTCGGACGAATCTCGTTTACGCTAACTCCTTTTACTATTTTTGACTGATAATGTTTCATGATTAATTGATTTTGTTTAAGATTAAAGATAAGGAATAAGCGTAGACTTGTTTGTTACTTTCGTTACATAGGAAGAGATGTTATTAAAAATATTTGGAATGCATAAAGCAATTTCTACCACCACACAATGGGTATTGTTTTTCTTCCCATAAATTTAGCTCTTAGTTCATCTATAAAAAAACACGGAGATTATTCCCTCATTCTGTGGGTAAAAGGATTCGTTTTCCGATTTTGATAGCCATGGATACTTATCATAACAAACACCAACAAAGCCATACTAATAGCACTCCAATACACCATCATTTCGCCATTTTTATTGGCTACTGCAATGGCTACTAAAGACCAAACTCCTACCAATGCAAACTCTCGCATATTGCGATTCCAAATCATAAAGATATTTATTCCTGCTGCAACGATTATTAAAACTATCGTCCATATGCTTTCTGAAATTCCAAAACCACTCCATGCTATCTTCTTTAAATAGGCTGCTATATTGGCGATAAGCGCAACGGAAACCCATCCTGAATAAAAACAAAAGGGCCACCAAAGAAATAGGAACTTTTTTAAAGGCACATTATGCAACTCCATCTTTAAGTTCACCACAATTTTCAACAAGGAAAACAATAATAAGATCATAAATAAAACGGACAACAAGGTATAGTCGTAAATCCATAACAACACCCACGAAGAATTGGCCAAGCAAGAAATTACAAACCACCACCCAATTTGCTCTACACTTTTGTCTTCCTTCTTAACAGAAATAAAAAGAGACCTGCCAAAGTAAACGACAAACCCGATCATGCCTAAATAAATCAATCCCCATATGGAAAAGGCATAACCAGCTGGCGTAAAAAGAGTATCGTATTTTTCGGACATGCTAGCCATCGTATTTCCGTTAAGCACACCAAAATTTGCTACGTAACTAACCGCAATCGTTATAATTAAGGCAATACCGTTTAATATTTGAAGTCGCTTTTTCATAGTCTTTGGCATTTTACAGATAAGAAATCCTTATTTTTTTCGCAGTAACTGAAAGAAATATACGTTCAACATAAATTGGCTATATCCATATACGGCATCTTCAATAGGAATGGTTCCCAATCGAAAATCTAAAAAGTGTTGAGCATTGTAGTTTACTATAGGCGATTCCAGTCCTGTTCCAGTTAATACCCCATTGACAGAGAAAAAACCGATCATTAAAATCATAAATACAAAAGACCCTTGACCTATCCATTCTTTTTTGGCGATAAAATGCAAGTACACCATCGTGGCTAAAGTCACCAAGGCAGTAATAAAGGTATAGATTTTATCGTGATATAATAATGCTACTACCACACATACTATGGTGGTTACAAAAACGATAACATTATTGAACGCATGGGTCCAACTTAGGTCAAAAAACTTATCGAAACAGAAATAAGTGAAAACACACGCAAACGGAATAAAGTAAAAGAACATCCACTCCTCTATTGGTAGTCCTGCAAGAACTACGCCCGTGGTATAGTCTGTATTAAACCACCAAACTCCCATATCGGTAAACCATATATCCCAAGCGATAAACGGAACAGCAACTATGGTACTGGACAATAGAAAAGTTCCAAAATGCTTATCAAATCGAATTCTTTTGTCAAAAGAAGCAATCAGACAAATAATGATGGTAAAGAAGTTAATTAGTAAATACGTACTGGATTGCAGCAGGGAGTGTAATTTAAACTCTGTCCAGGTTTAACCCTTCGAAGGGTTAAACCTTTAAATCAAGTTTTATACGCTCCTCAAATCTAATATATAATTGTTGAACGGTCAAACTCCAATTATGCAATGG
>Ga0209075_1003847_pt1 | contig 12267 bp, 15 predicted proteins | sample Stecom2011_FD_187523 | JGI IMG/M metagenome (GOLD analysis project Ga0209075, IMG submission 187523) | Agricultural soil microbial communities from Utah to study Nitrogen management - Steer compost 2011 (SPAdes) (version 2) | ecosystem: Environmental > Terrestrial > Soil > Agricultural land...
TTATTTTAAAGTTCGAAACGTTCTTGACTCACTAAGCACGGTAATAAAAACCTATTCCACGGTTTGCATCAGCACCAAACTGTGATCTAATCCTCTGTATTGGTTGTACAGTAAAATAGTTTTGTATTGTTGTTTTTCGATGGAGTTAAGCCTTACAATTTCAGGAATTTGTTGGTTTTTCAAAATATTTGACGCCAGCCAAACCCCAAATGCTGAAGCTGTATTGTACTCTCCACTCAAGTGTTTGTAATATATTTGAGTCGATTCAGACAGATGAGCAGCCGCTTTTTTAAAATATCCGTCATACTCAACGTCTCCATTATTTCCCAAAACAACAACATCGATTTGTGACAAGTTCAACGCGTTTTTGTCCAAAAAATCATTGATAAAAGCAGCCACTTGCTCTTGGTTTAATTTATTTTTAACCCGAACATCAATTACTTGAGCAAATGTGCTTTCTTTTCGTGTATTTTCCAATGCAAAAAAAGTAGCACCTTCAGCAAAAACAGCTCCTTTAGTAGCCGAATTTAACACCGAAAAAGGTCGATCTTGCGCACTTTTAATCAAACCTATTAATTGGTATAAAGAAAAAGTGTGCTCGGCATATTCGTCAATTCCACCAACTAAAATGCTGTTAGCTTCGTCGGAAGTAATTTGCATACAAGCATCAAGCAATGCCGATTCAAACGAAATCGCACCATTTACATAAGTAAAATTGTAGCCTTTGCAAGCAAGTCTTACCGCAATTTGCCCTGCGACAGTATTGTGCGTGGATTGTATGAAAGAAGTCGGCGTCAAAAACTCCTCCTTATTATCTATGATATTTCTCAAGAATTTTTCCGAATCTTGTGAGCATCCCATACCTGTTCCAACAATAATCGCATCAACCTGCTCCAAACCAGCTTTTTCAAGAGCTTGTGCTGATGTTGCCACGCCCATTTTAATTCCTTTTGCCATGCGACGAATAGCTGCTGGCGGAATAAAAACTTTGTAATTTGGGTCAATGGCTCTCAAGATATTATCATTTTCGTTGATTACCGCCGAATTTAAAAAATCTGATTCAAAAGTATCTTGTGCCGATATAGCGGAAATTCCGTTGATATAACAATTTTTCATCTCTACATTTTTAAGCTTTCGAAAAAATTAATGTCGAACAGTTTCCTCCAAAACCAAACGAATTAGACAACACCGTATTCAGTTCTTTTTCAACAAGTTCTGTTGTAGGAATCAAATCAAATTCTTGCATTTTTTCTTTAAAGTTCAAATTTGGATACACCACATTGTGTTGTAATGCCATGATGCTATAAACGGCTTCAATAGCTGCCGCTGCCGCCAAAGTGTGTCCTGTGTAGGGCTTTGTAGAACTAAAAAGTGGCATATCGGCACCAAAAACTCGTTGTAACGCTATCCCTTCGGACAAATCATTGTTTGGCGTTGCTGTGCCATGAACGTTTACATAATCAATATCCTTTGGCGAAGTTTTTGCCATTTTCAATGCTTTTTCCATAGCCAAAAAAGCTCCTTCCCCATTTTCAGACGAAGCAGTTTGGTGATAAGCATCATTGGCATTACCAAAACCAGAAAGATAAGCCAACACTTGTTTGTTTTGTTCCTCTACAATTTTGTCTGATTCTAATACCAAATAAGCTGCAGCTTCTCCCAAATTTAGCCCTTTTCGGTTGTTATCAAAAGGTGTATTGTACGAATCGGTAAGTATCATCAAAGTATTAAAACCGTTGATGGTGAACTTACTCAGTGAATCACTTCCTCCGACAACAACCCGTTCTAACTGCCCCGAAGCAATTAATCTGGCACCAAACATTATCGCATTGGCTGCCGATGAACATGCTGTGCTGATGGTAGTTACCAATCCATCAATTCCCAAACTATCTGCTATTTTGTGTGATACATCTCCTGCATCGTGCGAAGTGATAAACTTTTGTATCTGCTGATTATCGAAATATTCGTAAAAATACCGTTCCGTTTTGTCCATTCCGCCTACACTAGTTGAAGAAATCAAACCGGTTGGATAGTCATTAATATCGTCTATTCCTGCACTTTTTACCGCTTGCTGTGCTGCAAAAGTCCCCAAAAGTGCTGTTCTGGAAAAGTTGTGATTTTCAGGTAAGTTCAGTCTTTCTGTCAATGCAGAATTGGTCAACTTTACTTCACCAAATTTCAAGGTTTCTTTATGAATCGTATCAAGGTTTTCTAAATTAGAAATTCCTGATTTTCGATTTATCAAAGCATTAAAATTCTCTTCTGCCGTAGTTCCGATAGCAGAAATAATTCCTATGCCTGTAATTGCTATTTTCATCATTATCTCGCCTAATTCCACTCAGCAAAGGAGGGAAAATTATCGTGCTATCTGTATCTAAATGTGGTGAATTATTTTGTTCTGTTCGCCGTAATATAATCAGCCATGGTTTGGATAGACGTAAAAATCGTTCTCCCTTCTTTTGGATCTGCCAGTCTGATGCCGTAATCTTTATCCATCAAAACAATAAGTTCCAGCGCATCAATTGAATCTAAACCCAATCCATCTCCGAAAAGCGAATCATCATCAGCAATATCATCAATAGTTAAATCTTCTAAATTAAGTGTTTCGATGATTTTTGTCTTTAATTCTTCTTTTAAATTTGCCATATTATTTGGTATATATTTCTTTAATAATCTCTTTGTTAAATACTTCCAAGCCTTCCTCTGCAATCAAACACATAAAAGCTTTGTACTCACCTTGGAAATACTCCACCCACCCCATTAATACTTTTTCAGCCTTCCTGGAGGTCAATAAATGTGTTGAATAATTTGTTAGAAACGCAGCATTAAAACTTTCAAATATAAAAAAAGTATTTTCTGAATACAACTTATGCCGGATACTTATTTCACCGATACAAATATTCGGTAAAGTATAAACGAAAACAGCCGGACTTGGGTAGTAACTTTCTTTATCCGCTATGGATTGTTGGTATTTATAATCGGTGTCCAAAGACGAAGACCGATTAGCCAAAACCAAGGCAATATCGTTGTCTGAGTCATTCAGACCTTGATTTCTGAGCAAGATTTCGGCACCCAAAAACGCCAGCTTGCTTAAATTATCCATTTTAAAAAACTTTGGATAATCTATTTCTAGGTATTTATAAACTTCTTTTGAGAAAGAAATAAAGTCCTCAGCATTAGACTCGTACAACTCTTCCCCATTCAGGTTAATTTGATTATTCTGTATGGTAAGATGTGCTGCAATGTGAAAAACTTTATCCATTATTTTTAACTTTTTCAAATAAAATGGCCGTATTACAGCCACCAAATCCCGAAGCTGTTTTCAAACAATAATTCATTTTTTTACTTTGTACTTTTTCGGAAATTATTAAAGGTTTTGACACGCCCAATTCCTGAAATCCCAAAGATGGTAAAACTAAATCTCGATGCAAAGCTTCAATACTCAACACCGATTCCAATAATCCCGAAGCACCAAGTGTGTGCCCAAAATTAGCTTTTAGACTAAAAACAGGAACTCTGTGCAGATTCATCCGTTCAAATGCAATGGATTCCATCTCATCATTGTATATGGTTGCGGTTCCGTGTGACGATATAAAACCAACTTGCTCGGGTGAAATTTCAGCTTCTTTAAAGGCGCTTTGCATACTTCTGAAAAGTCCTTCACCAGTTCTTGACGGTCCGGAAATATGATTGGCATCATTGACCGAGCCTTCACCGATAATTGCCACATTTTTCGCCATTTTCTCTTTTGACAAATATGCAGCAGCTACAGCCTCACCTAAATTGATGCCTTCTCGATTTTTATCATAAGGCTTGCACAACTTTGCGCTGAGTGCTTGAAACGTATTGAAGCCAGAAATCACAAACTCTGATACCTCATCGCCAGCGACCACAAACGCTTGATCGTAATCTGAAAATTGCATCATTCTTTTGGCTACAGATAATGCCAAAACTCCCGAAACACAGGCATTGGAAACCACAATAGGCTCTGTTTTAAATCCAAAGAAATCAGCTACCTTTTGTACTAATTTTCCGAGATAAACTGTTGAAACTATTGTTTCTGAATTTTGTAAAAGTGTGATATTTCCTTTGGTTGTCGATAAAATTAATATCGATTTATCAGTGATTTTTTTCTCCTTAATAATTGGGTACAAGGCTAAAATCAGCAGTTTCTCTAAACGAGAATAATCTTGACTGGGTGAAATTTCCGTAAATCTATGGTTGATTTCATCATTTGAAATTTCTCCTAAAGGAACCGCATCAAACATCGGATAATTCTCTGATAATTTGATTGCTGACTTTCCTGCCAAAACAGCCTCGAAATTGGACGTCACATCAAACCCTAAAGGAGTGATGCAATTCGTTTGAGAAATATATACCGAATTTTTTGTCATATTCCCATCCTTTGTTTCCAACGTTCGTAAAACATCGGATTATTTAGAGACAATGTACCGTCCATATCCACAAACACTTGCACGGTTTCGCCAGTACAAACCACTTCGTTTTTTTCGTTGAATATTTTGTATGTAAAAATCATTTTGGCTGCAAAAGTCGGCAAAAGTGTAGTTTCAATTGTCGCCAATTCACCATATTTCAATGACAATTTGTGCTCACATATTGATTTCACAATCGGCACGACAAAACCCTCATTTTCAATATCCAAATAAGTTAGCTTATGCTCACGTCCGAATGCTTCTCGACCCTCCTCGAAATATATCAAATAATTGCCATGCCAAACAATTCTCAACGGATCGGTTTCGCTAAAACGTACCCTGAATGTATGCGTGGAAGTAATTGTTTTTTGTATCTCAGACGGTTCTTTTCTTTTTGTCATAAATAATCGAAATAGTTAATGTCCCAACGAAAAACAAAAGTAACAAAATTATATTGGGCAAAAGTCCCATCCAACCACTTTGTCGCAACAAAACATCGTAAAAAGCATCCAAGCCCCAATTCATCGGGGAGATTTTAGCAAACCATTGCATCACTTCGGGCATGGCAAAAACAGGCACCCACACACCACCAAGTGCTGCTAAAATAATTACGGATACTGCACCAAAAGGTGCTGATTGCTCTTGGGTTTTAGCAAATGTGCCCAACAAAACACCAAAGCCAACGGCAGCCAATCCCGAAAAAAAGGCAACAAAAGTCAACTGCGCTAAATTTGTCAATTCCAAGGCAATTAGTCCCAAATAAGGAAACAAAAACTTGCCTATCAAAAGCATGACAAAAAACTGTAGCATACAAATAATCAAATAAGTAATCACTTTCCCGCCTAAAAATATCAAGTGAGAAACCGGGCTAACCAACAATCGTACGTGAGTTCCTTGGTTTTTCTCTTTTACTAAGTTAATCGAAAGTGGCACCACGATAAAAAACATGGCAAAAAGTGTCCAAGCAGGTACATTGTGCTGAACCGAATTTGGCTTTTGTTTTCGGTTGCTTTCTGGCAAAATTTCTTCGAAGACAATAAGACTTTCTTGTTCAAAAAAAGCATCTTCCTCCGCATCAGAAAGTTGCTCCTGAAAAGCATTGTAAATCGATTGGTTCTCTATTTGCGTAACTATTTTATCAATGGCATTCCGAACGCCAGATTTAAAAGACAAATGTGTAGCTGGATCAAAATACAGTTTAATTTCTTTGGCAGAAAAAGGAACGTTATCTGTTTCGTTTTCATAGCCAAAACCAAAAGCACCAATGGCTTTTTCAACATTTTGATTAACTTTATTTTTTAAGTCGATACTTAAATTCTTTGGGATAATAATTCCCATTTGGTGTTTTCCTTTAAAGACCAAACCATCAAGTTCATCTTCGTGTACAGGCACTAAAACAAATGACTCGCTAGAGGATAAATGCTCAATAATGGTCTCGGAAATCTCTCCTTTATCATTATCAACAAAAGCCACTTCGATTTGGGTAGAAATAGCTCTGAACGAGCTGTCTTGTATGAGTGTCACCGTAATTACCAAAATTAATGGCATGACAAAAAGCACAACCAAGCCGCCCCAATCTCTTGACAAAAGCAACATTTCTTTTCTCACAGACTGCCACAATTTATATCTCATCGCGAAGTTGTTTTCCGGTTAAACGAATAAAAACCTCCTCCATATTTGTAGTGTTTTCTGTATTTTTAATCAAGTTTTTTGGGGTATCACAAGCAAATATTTCTCCTCTGTCGATAATAGCAATTTTGGTACAAAAATGCTCGGCCTCAGACAAATGATGCGAAGTGTAAATTATTGTAGTTCCTAGATTGTTAAGCTCTTGCAAATATTCCAGGATTACATTTTTGGACTGCACATCAACACCCACCGTAGGCTCGTCCAAAAACAGAATTTTCGGTTGATGCAAAACTCCAGCAATAAGATTGATTCTTCGTTTCATCCCACCTGAAAAATTGGCTATTTTTTTATCGGCAAAATCTAACAATCCCAAACGCTCTAATGCCTGATTGATTTTTCGCTCTAAATCCATGCCTTTGAGTCCATACATACTGGCAAAATAAGTGATATTTTCACGCGCAGTTAATGTTGGATACAAAGCATATTCTTGTGGAACGACACCAATTTGTCTGTGAATTTCGGTTTTGTTATCCACAAAAGATTGATTAAAAACTGTAATATTTCCTGATGTAGGTTTGAGTAATCCGCACATCATGGAAAGCATTGTGGTTTTTCCGGCTCCATTTGGTCCTAATAAACCAAAAATCTCTTTCTCTTCAATTGCTAAAGAAATGCCTTTTACCACAAAATTATCCGTATTTCTGTACTGTTTATACAGTTCTTTTATTTCTATAATTGGGTGGTTTTCCATAGCCTAAACCGCTTTCTTTAATTTTTTAAAAAACGCTTCTTCTCTGTCCGCAATTTCCAACATATTTTTCGAAAGTGTCGTATAAATATCTTGCTGATTGCTCCGCTTTTTGTACACTCGAGCAATTTGAACCGCCAAATCCCTCCACATATCACCGATTTCAGTCATTTCCTTAGACAAAACACTGAGTTCGTCATTTTTCAGGATTTCTGCTGATTCTTGCAAAAAAGCAGCATAAATAAAACGGAATCCACCTCCGCCCGTCCCGATTTCTTCTTGCATACGGATAAGCTGTCCCAAGTAATGATTTGTTTTGGCAACACCAATCTTTTTTGGCCATTTGGCAATATTTCGTGCAACCATTCGTATGGCTTTTACGCCTATAATAGGTACAGGTGCCAGCATTTCATTACAGTTTTTTTTGATGGCTTTACGGATAGCGTTTTCCAAATTTATTTCTTTGGGCGTGTAAAGAGGGTAATACAAATGCCCTTTGGGCGCCAAAGCTCCTTTTGCAAAACGTACTTTTTCTAATTCTTGGTGAGTGAGTGTTGTCACCGACTCCATTACAGGATCGCTTATCAGGTAATTATCAGGTGTTTTTCCGTAAACCACTAAATTATGGGCATTGAAATGAAAACGATATTCGTCTGGAAAGTAAGTTAATCCGTACACGCCAACCTGCAATCCGGTCGGGATATTTTTTTCAATATTTTGGTCTAATGCTTGCTGAGCCTTTTCAGGAGTTGAAAATTTTTGTCTTTTAATTTTTATTCCGAGTAATTTTGCGGCACGTTTAAAAATCAATCCAGGCATCGGACGATAGCTAAAAGCAGGAGAAAAGTTGACTTTAATAAAAGGTAAATACACAAAAAACAGTCCTGAGCCCAGTCCGAAGACCATTGGTTCGCTGACTTCTATGCCTTGATGTTTGAGTAAATTTGAAGCAACGCCATTTTCGCAATGAGCCGATTGATTATGTTTAAAGTCTATATGCATTATCCTTTAAAGTTTTTTAGTTCGTTTACAGAGATTTCAAACACTTCCGCATATTTTTTTAGTACATCATCATTTAATTTTCTGAATACACTTGGTTTGCAGTGTCTTTTTACCCGCCATTTCCACATGGAAACATAGCTGGACAAAATTGACAAGTCCATTTTACTTTTCTCCATAAAATACACAATCGGGCTTACTTTTCCGGCAGCAACCATTTCTTTTGCTTGATCTATTCTTTGTTGGATAAGTTGCATGGAGCTGTCCAAAGCAGCGGATTTTGGCTCCCAACCTGAACTCAACTCCGTCGTGTAGTTTCCGTTTTCGTCAAGAGCGTAGCACACTTCTTTTAAGCCTTTTTTAGACAAGCTGCTTTCGTCTTGCGGCACTTGATTAACCTTCATCTTCCTGTTCTTTTATAATCAAATTCATGGTAGTTTTCATCAAAAGTTTATCTGCTGAAAACACCTCACATTGTATCAAACACAGTGCAAAGTCGTCTGTATTCATCTTAGAAATTAGTTGTGCTTTTGTCAATAATGTTTGATGAATCAAAGGTAGTGCTTTTATGGATAATTTTTTGATTGCACCAATAAAACCTATCAACTTGACTTTTTCTTTTCCCTCTTCAAAATAATCTTGAGCAACGATGGCAGAGCAAGTTTGTGCCGCATTTTCTATTAATCCAGATTCGTTTAAGAAACCATTTTCTGTAAAAATACAATCTTCTGGGACATAAAATGTGGTTTCCACACTTTGACTATCTATATAATCAATTTGATCCACCATAAGCATTGGCGCTCGATGCGGTAAAAAATCTCTGATTTCGATGGGTAGATTTCTGTCCATATTATTGAGCCAAAACTGTTTTCATTTGGGCTTTAGCAATAAGCACACCGTCAATTGTGGTAGCAATATCGACCAAAGTTACACCCATAAATTCTTGTAGGATTTCGGCGGTCGTTTCGGTTTGCTGACCTATTTTGGGTAGTTGGCTAATCTCCACAGATTTGATTGCACCGATGTAACCCGTAGGCGCTTCTTTTTGCGCTATATAGTACTGAAATCCAGTATGCAAAGCTACAGTTTGCGCCATGTGTTCGATTAATCCGGAAGCACTCAATTCTTCTGTATCGGTTAAAATATTATCTGGTTTTACGGTGAGTGAAGCCGTTATTTTTTTATCAGAGCATATAATCAGGCTGTCAACCATCACAAATGGATGCTTTTGCGGAATTAATCCTTGCACAAATTCTTGGTCGATTATTGGAAAATTCACTTTCATTAAACTACTGTTAAATAAGCATAAGCATAGGAAAAACGTCCACTTTCGGGCACTGACAACAACACGGTATCTCCTTTTTTCAGTTGATTGGAATTCATCAATTCTTCCAACATCAAATAGATTGAAGCCGAGCCAATATTTCCTATATATGGCAAGTTTATAAACCACTTTTCTTTAGGTACACCAATGCCGTATGCATCCAATTTGTCATACAATTTATCCACAAAATAACCCGAAGACACATGCGGGAGAAAATAAGTAATATCCTCCACTTTTGTTTGGTGCTTATTCAAAGCTTCACGCATGCTCAGAGCGCCTTTTTCTAAAATATTCTCATCCAAAAGTTTCACGTCTTGTTTAATCGAGAAAACTGATTGTTCCAACCACTCATGTGGTTTATAATCATTCCATGGTTTGATGCTACCATCTTCATTTTTGTCACCTCCAGCGTACATACAAGCTTCTAATTCAAAAGCATAGGAATAAAAATCCATCCACTCAATTTTCAATGAGATTGTTTCGGCAGGTTTGTTTTGAAGTAAGAAAGCACCCGCTCCGTCTGAAAGCATCCAGCGTAAAAAATCTTTTTTAAACGCAATTATAGGTTGCTCTTCGAGCGCTTTTAGGTTCTCCGCTTCTTGCTCAAAACGTTCTGATTTTAACCATGTTGACACTTTTTCAGAGCCGGTACAAACTGCATTTTCAGAGTTACCTGATTTCACGGAAAGATAGCCAAATTTGAGTGCATTCATTCCCGCGCAACATATCCCTGACGAAGAATTTAACTCCAACGGACGGTTTTGCAATAAGCCATGTACCATTGCCGCGTGTGAAGGCAAAAGCTGATCGGGTGTAGAGGTTCCGCAAGATAAAACTTGTAGTTCTTTTAATGAAAACTTATCGTGCTGCAAGTTTTCAATAGCTAATTGAGTCAATTCGGCATTGGAATGCGTGGAATTGCCATTTTCATCCAAAGCATAGTATCTTTTTACGATTTTATTATTCCGTAAGATTACATTTTTTGCCTTAGATTTTCTTCCATTTATCAGCCCCAGCTTTTGCTCTATTTCATCATTTGAAACAGGTTCATTAGGCAAAAACTTTGCTGCTTTGGTTATATATACATCAAACATAAATTCTTTTTAAACCCTTTTAAAGTAAGCAATTTCTTTCTTAATTTTCGAGTATCTAAATGGATAAGTGAGCCAATATATTAGGTTTACAATTGGCGACAAAATCCAAATAGCGACGACAAGATAATAATAAAATCCTTTCAGCCATCGTTTTCTTGCTTTTCCTTTTTTGGGATGAATAATTGCCGACCATTTGGCGAACATTTTATTCGCTGTTTTATCTATCTGAATGAGAAAATGCCTGATTTCCACAGCTCCATCTCGCAATAATTCTGTTTGCAGATTCTCGTAATTTTCATTTTTTAAATGCGTAAGTATGGTTTTGCCAAATTTGGTTGCTTCATCAATTTCCTTTTGGTCAATACCAGGTTTTGGAAAAATTCCAAACTTTCTTTTTTCGCCAGTAAACATCCATTTAACAATCGTGAATGCACTGATTAAGTTTGGCGTTCGATCTGCCAATGCGATGTTTCCTACTAATTTTGCCTGATTGTTGTGCAAAAGTTTTTTTACTTTTTCTTGTGCCATTGCCCACATATTTCGGCTACCAATGATTGTAACAACGGGAGTGTCTGCGAACAAATGTTTGGCATTTTCACTTTTCAAGAATGAATTGGCTGGAATGGACGGACTTAGGTACCAAGGCTGATAAGCGAAAAGTATCAAATCGTATTTTTGCGCCAAAAAACTTTGTGGAACTGGTTTTATCGGATGAGGATTTTGCAAAAAAGTATCTGGAAAAGCCCCGAAAAAAGTTTCATTTGTCCATGGAAAAGGGAATTCATTTTCCATTTCAATTGTCATAAAATCTACTTTTGTGGCAGAATCATCTACCAAAGGTTGCGCAACTTGCTGCGCTATTTCCTTCAATTGACCTGATTGCGAATAATATATGACTAATACTTTTTTCTCCATTTGCTGTGTTTTCAGATGCCGTTAGATTAAAAAACTGCGGACACTTTACAAAAAATCAGGACAAATTTAAGGAATTTGTAATAACGAAAGCTGTTTTATTTTCTTATATACAGCTTATACGTATTATTTCTTCCAAAAGTCAAAATAATTGAACCACTGCAAAGGATATTTTTCCAGCATGGATTCCAGATTGGCTGCATAGGTTTCTAACAAATGTTGTGCATCACGATGTTTTACTTGTGCTTGTCTCGCATATAAATGGTAATGTAAGTTGGGTTCTTTCATCACGTAAACAAAAACGACTGGTACTTTTAACCGAGAAGCAATTAAAAACGGCCCCAGAGGGAATTGAGCTTTTTTTCCTAAAAAGTTAGTTTCCAGGGTTTTGTTACCGTCAAAAAAACGATCTCCGGTAAAACAAATCAGTTCGTTATTGGAAAGTGCCGCATTGATTTCAAAAATATGCGACATATCATCTTTTATAATAATATTTTTTAAAGCCGATTTTTCACTCACACTTTCCAGATATTCCTTGATTTCGTTTCGCTCCATGTCGGTGGTAATCACATTTATCTGCATATCGAAATCAATATCGGCAAAGAATTTTTCGGCTACTTCAAAGTTTCCAATATGGGCACTAATCAATATTCCTCCTTTTTTGTCGGCAAGTAACTTTTGCAAGGTTTCAATTCCGTCAAATTCATAGGTAAATTTATTACGCAATCCTGCATTAATCGCAACCTTATCGATAAGTGTTTTTCCGAAAGTTAGATAGCTCTTGTAAACTGAAATTTTCGCCTTAATCCATGAAAAGCCCATGCGATTTCGAAAATAGGAGAAGATGGCTTTGTTGCTTTTTCGGGCAAATAAATAGTAATATAGGGCGACAAAATACAGCACAAAGTATGCTGATTTTACGCCTATTTTTTGGATAAAGAAGATAAATATTTTGTATCCAAGTAAAGTACCCCCGGATTTGCCCTGCCATTGGGTCATTATATGTTATTTTACTTTAGCCTCAATCAGGTTATAAAAATCATTAAAAGTGGATATTCCAGCAAAATCTGCTTCGCCTAACTTTATCCCAAAATTTGACTCAATAACCACCACCAAATCCACATAATC
>Ga0209075_1003849_pt1 | contig 12261 bp, 14 predicted proteins | sample Stecom2011_FD_187523 | JGI IMG/M metagenome (GOLD analysis project Ga0209075, IMG submission 187523) | Agricultural soil microbial communities from Utah to study Nitrogen management - Steer compost 2011 (SPAdes) (version 2) | ecosystem: Environmental > Terrestrial > Soil > Agricultural land...
TTGCTTGCAGAATATAGAAGAGCGCTTAAGAAATATGGCTCTCAAAGAGAAATTTAAGTAACATGAAAAAGAATTATTCATATATAGGTATTTCATTTATAATACTAGTGTTCGGAATATGGGCTGTTCCTAAAATTATTGACACATTAGCTCAAGAAGAACTAGCATACATTGAAAGACATGATGAAAAAGCTAAAGTTCCTGAATTTTCATTCACAGACCAAAATGGTAAGACCATAACAAATGAAGATTATAAAGGCAAAGTCTATGTAGTAGAATTTTTCTTTACAACTTGCCCAGACATCTGTCCTATAATGAATGAGAATATGGTGAAAATTCAAGATGAATTCTTCGGTAATCCAAAAGTAGCAATAGCTTCGTTTACTATAGATCCAGATCACGATACACCAGAAACTCTTAAAGAATACGCTCAAATTAATGGAATAACAAAACCCCAATGGCATTTGTTAACTGGAAATCGAGACGATATTTTTAAACTAGCCAATGAAGGTTTTAATCTATATGTTGCACAAGTTGCAGACGATAGAGGTGGGTTTGAACACTCGGGCTTCTTTGCTTTAATAGATCAAGAAGGACACATCCGATCGCGTAAAGATGAAAATGGTAACCCTCTTATTTACTACGATGGCCTAGACCTCAAAAAAATCCAAATGTTAAAGGAAGATATTAAAAAATTGCTTTAAGGTTATGCCAGCTACTTCAGAAAACGGAAAAAAATATACTGTCTGGATTTGGATTCTATCCATAGCTATCCCATTAGCTGTGGCTGGATTGTTTACTGTGAAGATACCTGGCGTTGGACCATTTAAGTTTCTGCCGCCTATTTACGCTACAATTAATGGTCTAACAGCAGTGCTGCTGGTTATCTCTGTAATACAAATTAGAAAAGGAAACCGAAAAGCACATGAACGCTTGATGAAAACTGCAATATCATTTTCAGTGATGTTTCTAGTGCTGTATGTTATTTATCACATTACCTCAGAATCAACAAAGTATGGAGGAGAAGGCTTGTTGAAATATGTGTATTTTTTCATCCTTATTTCGCATATTTTACTGTCAATTGTTGTTATACCTTTTGTGCTAATAACCTACGTGAGAGCAATTTCAGATCAGTTTTATAAACACCGAAAAATTGCCCGTATTACCTATCCATTGTGGTTATACGTAGCAGTAAGTGGAGTAATTGTCTATTTGATGATTTCCCCTTATTATTAAAATATTAAACAATGAAAACAAAATCTATAATCATATTGTTGATTCTTCTCCTTTTGGTTGTTATACCTGCCGAAGCTCAATGTGCAATGTGTCGAGCAGTATTAGAGAGTGACGAAAGTGGAGAGTCTGCAAAAGGAATCAACAACGGGATAGTATACCTGATGATTTTCCCATACCTCTTAGTGGGCGGTGTAGGATTTGCCGTTTACCGAAGCCGTAAAAAAGCTAGAGAAAGAGGTGAGTTGTAGTTTCTTCTAAATTTTTGTGGAAGGACTGTAACAAATTTGTTGGGTTAAAGTCTTATTGATAACTAAGTTTTATTGTGTCTCTTAGGTTGCCTAAGTTTCTTTTAAAATTCCCTAACTTTATAACTCAATATATTCTAAATGATTGAAATAAAAGACCTTCATAAATCCTACCACATGGGTAAAAACTCACTCCATGTTCTAAAAGGTATCAATTTTACAGTAGCTGAAGGTGAAATGGTTTCAATTATGGGCTCTTCTGGATCTGGAAAGTCAACACTACTCAATATATTAGGAATTTTAGATGAAGCAGATCAAGGCACATATAACCTTGATGGTACGCTAATTAAAAACCTAAATGAAAAAATAGCTGCACGCTACCGAAATAAATTCCTCGGATTTATCTTCCAATCTTTCAACTTGATCAATTACAAATCGGCATTGGATAATGTTGCTATGCCTCTTTATTATCAGGGTATCAAAAGAAATGTTAGAATCGAAAAAGCAATGCACTATCTTGAAAAAGTAGGCCTTGCCGATTGGGCATCTCATGCGCCCAATGAACTTTCAGGAGGACAAAAACAGCGAGTAGCCATTGCAAGAGCACTTGCCAGCGATCCAAAAGTTTTGCTTGCTGACGAACCTACAGGTGCTCTAGACACTAAAACTTCATACGAGGTAATGGAGCTAATTCAAGGTATTAACGACGAAGGAAAAACCATCCTCATAGTGACCCACGAGGAAGATATTGCAAATATGACCAAAAGGATCGTACACCTTAGAGATGGCTTAATCATAGACGATTCAAAAGTGGATCAAATCCGTGCCAAATCAGAAGCTCATGTTTAATCTTGAACGTTGGCAGGAAATATTCGACACTATTCGTAAAAACAAATTGCGAACGTTTCTAACAGGACTTTCGGTGGCTTCCGGTATCTTTATTTTAGTTATTCTACTTGCCATTGGACAAGGTATGGATAATGGTGTAAGTAAACAGTTTGAAAATGACGCTACCAACAGAATTAGCGTGTGGACAAGTGTTACTTCCGAAGAATACAAAGGCCTAAACCCAGGTAGAAGAATTCAGCTGACCAATCGCGACTACGAAATGGCCGTGAGAAAAAATGAATCTCAAATAGATCTAAAATCGGGAGTCTATAGCGTTTGGGGAGCAATGACTTCCTATGGAAGTGAAAATGGAAGCTATCGTGTAGAAGGAGTGCGAGGAGATTATCAGTTCTTGGAGAATGAAAATATGGTTGCAGGTCGTTATATCAATCAAAGCGATTTAGATAATTATGAAAAAGTAGCTATAATTGGAAACCAGGTATTCCTAGACCTTTTTAAAGGTAATGACGCTATCGGAAAATATATCGATATCACCGGAATCAAATTCAAAGTTGTTGGAATTTACACCGATCCAGGAGGGGAAAGAGAAGAAACCCGAATCTTTATTCCTTTAACTACTTCGCAAAGAGTTTTTAATGCGGGCGATAAACTAAGATCACTTGCTTTCACTCTTAATAAAGAAAACAACTATAAAAAAGCCCTGGCCGAGTCTGAAGCATTTTCTGCTCAGTTGGAAGCCGATATCAAAAGCGCACACACTATTTCACCCACAGATAAAAGAGCTGTGAACATTAATAATACCCTTGAAAATGCCAAAAAATTTTACGACTTAGGGAAAATGATCAATTGGTTTTTCTGGGGAGTAGGTATTTGCACTATCATTGCAGGAGTTGTTGGTGTTAGCAATATAATGCTCATAATTGTAAAAGAGCGAACCAAAGAAATTGGAATCAGAAAAGCTATTGGAGCTGAACCTTGGTCCATAATTGGAATGATTCTGCATGAATCTATCTTCGTTACTGCTATTGCTGGATTCACAGGGCTGTTGTTTAGCTTGTTTTTGCTGCAATTTGCGGGCCCGATGATTGAATCGGAATTTATTAGTAATCCTTCTATAGATTTTTCAATCGCACTCATTACAATTGTCATATTGATAGTCGCCGGTGCTATTGCAGGATTTTTCCCAGCCTATCGAGCCGCCCATATTAAACCTATAGATGCTTTACGTGATGAGTAATATATTTAGCAGAGATAGTTGGGCCGAAATAATAGAAGCTATAAGCAGTAACTGGTTTAGAACTATACTCACTGCCTTTGGAGTTCTATGGGGAATCTTTATTCTAGTTATTTTATTGGCTGCAGGAAACGGACTTGAAAATGGCGTAAAACAAGGGTTTAACGGAATGGCAACCAATTCCATGTTTATGTGGACACAAACCATTTCTCAACCCTACAAAGGCCTGCCAAAAGGACGACGTTACAATTTTAAATTAGGAGATGTAGAAGCTATTAAACAACAAGTGCCTGGATTGAAATTTGTCTCTCCACGAAACCAATTAGGAGGCTTTAGAGGAAGTAATAACGTTGTTAGAGGCCTGCATTCAGGCGCGTTTAACGTCTATGGAGATTATCCAGAGATCATAGAGCAGCAGCCCATGGAAATCACTGAAGGCAGATTCATTAATTACTCCGATATTAATGAAAATAGAAAAGTGGCTGTAATCGGCAGAGGAGTTAAAAGTGAATTATATGATCCTTCTGAAGAAGTTATAGGTTCTTATATAAAAATTAATGGAGTGAGTTTCTTAGTTGTCGGTACATATAAAAAAATCGGACAAATGGGAGGCGATCCAGAGGAACAACAAAAAGAAATATTTGTTCCATTTACAGCTTTTTCACAAGCTTTTAATATGGCCGATATAGTAGGGTGGATGGCAATAACCGCTCAAGATGACCTTTCTATAACCAACCTAAAAGAGCAAGTGTTTGATGTTGTAAAAACTCGACATTCAATTGCACCCACAGACGATCGTGCTGTAGGAAATTTCGATCTCTATAAAGAATACACTAAGATTAATGGACTCTTTATAGCATTAAACTTTGTGGCTTATTTTGTTGGAATTCTAGTGCTAATTTCTGGAGTGATAGGGATAAGTAATATCATGCTAATAGTTGTGAAAGAACGCACAAAGGAAATCGGAATACGAAGAGCATTAGGCGCAACGCCTTGGAGTATACGTTCTCAAATATTATTAGAGTCAATTTTTCTAACTATAGTTTCAGGAATGGCGGGTATCATTTTGGCAACTGGAGTATTGGCATTAGTTAATCATCAACTCGATAATATGGACACTTCAGATATGATGTTTATCAATCCATCTGTAAGTGTGGGGGTGATTTTTGTAGCCCTAATGATTTTAATTGTATCGGGATTATTAGCTGGACTAATCCCAGCACAAAACGCTATAAGTATTAAACCTGTAGAAGCACTTAGAACTGAATAATAAAATAGATGGCCTACCATCGTTAATTAAACCAATTTGCAAGTAGGCGTGTAAATAATTTCAAATGAAAAGAACAAAAACCATTGTAGCCCTTGTCGTAATTGTATTGTTTTTTGCTATCTCCATGTTCTGGTTATATTCAAAAAACATGGAAGACCCCGTAGTTTATACTACCGAAAAACCAACAATAAGCAGTATTGTTAAAAATACAGTTGCAACCGGAAGCATTGTCCCAAAAGAAGAAGTGCTGATTAAACCAAATATTTCTGGTATTATAGATGAAATATTTGTGGAAGCAGGCCAAGTAATTCAAGCAGGTGATTTAATAGCAAGAGTAAAAGTAGTGCCAAACGTAACTTCTCTAAACAGTGCTCAAAGCAATATCAATAGCGCACGCACTCAAGTAGAAACCGCTCGGATTGCGTTCGAAAACCAAAAAAGCATCTACAATCGTCAAAAAGAATTATTTGAAAAAGGAGTGATTTCTGCTAACGAATTCGATAATGCCCGTTCTTTATTTGATCAGGCTCAACAAAGATTAAAACAAGAGCAAGTTGGTTTAACCGCTGCCAGCCAAAACTATGATATCGTAAGAACAGGAACTACTCGAGGTTTAGGTGCTTCTGCAAATACTGAGATTAGAGCAACAGTCTCCGGAATGGTGTTAGACGTACCCGTGAAAACAGGAAATCAAGTTATTGAAGCCAACAATTTTAATGATGGAACTACAATTGCTACCTTAGCAGACGTAGATAGGATGATCTTTGAAGGAAAAGTAGATGAGAGTGAAGTTGGAAAAATTAAAGAAGGGCTGCCTTTAGAAATCACCGTAGGAGCTCTTCAAGACAAAACATTCGACGCCGAACTAGATTATATCGCTCCTAAAGGAGTGAGCGAAAATGGTGCTATTCAGTTTGAAATTAAAGGAACAATGAAAAAGCTAGATTCAACCACATTTATAAGAGCAGGCCTTAGCGCTAATGCATCAATTATTTTGGCAAGAGCAGATAGCGTACTCGCTATTAAAGAAGCATTGGTTCAATACGACCCTCAAACTCATAAACCTTTTGTGGAAGTTGAAGTTGGCGATCAAAAATACGAACGTAGAGATGTAGAACTAGGAATAAGCGATGGAATAGAGGTGGAAGTAAAAAGTGGTATTTCAAAAGATGAAAACATTAAAGTTTGGAATCAACTGAAACCTGCAGGATCCTAACCCCAATAATAAAGACTATACTACAACTGTAACAATATACAGATCTAGAAGACATACATAGTAATACATAAACATATGAAGAAATTAGTATTCACATTCTTATCTCTGATTCTAACCATATCTCTAAATGCACAATCTAAAAAGTGGACTTTAGAAGAATGTGTAGAATATGCATTAGAAAATAATATCTCGATTAAACAGAGCGAACTGGAGGTTGAATCGGCTGAACTGTCTAAAAAAGATGCATTTGGAAATTTTTTGCCATCATTGAATGCATCTGCTACTAATGCTTGGAACACAGGTCTTACTCAAAATGTAACTACCGGAGTTTTACAAACCCAAACCACCCGAAATTCATCCTATAACCTAACTGCAGGGGTTTCATTATTCGACGGGCTTCGCAATATTCGAACGAGCCAACGTGCACAACTAGCCAAGCTAGCTTCTCAATATAACCTAGAGAAGATGAAAGACGATATATCGCTTATGGTCGCTAATTCATACCTCCAAATTCTTTTTAATAAAGCAAATTTAGAAGCAGCTGAATCTCAAAACCTTGTAACCTTAGAGCAACTTCAGCGCACAAACGACTTAGTAGACGCTGGCGTGCTTCCTCGAGGAGATTTGTTGGAGATTCAAGCAACAGATGCAAGTGAAAAACAAAGAATAGCCGTTGCCGAAAATGCAGTGGAAATCTCTTTAATCAGCCTAGCTCAACTTCTATTGATAAAAGACTACGAAAATTTTGATATCGTGGATAGCGACTTCGAGGTTTCTCCTAACGATATTATCGATAAACCTGTTAGAGAGATAATTCAATCGGCGCAAGAAAATCGTTCCGAAGTAAAAATAGCACAAAAAAATGTTGAACTTGCCCAAAAAGATTTACAGTTAGCGCGAAGTGAATATTATCCAACACTAAATGGATTTTTCAACTATAACACTAGAGAGTCAGGTGCCGAACGCTTCGAAAGAGGTGGCATCGATCCCGATAACCCATACCAACCCATTGGAGTAGTAGAAGAAACAGGACAAACAGTGGTTGCGCCTAATTTTGCTGTGCTCACTTCTCCGCCACTTCCCTTTTTCGATCAACTATCTTTAAACGATGGAATGTCCTACGGAATACAGCTAAATATTCCAATTTTTAATGGAATGGCAGTTCGAAATAATGTGAAAAGAAGAAAGATTAATCTTAGAAATACTGAATATCAACTCGAACAAGCTAAATTAGACCTGGAGTCTAATGTTTACCAAGCCTACGTAGACGCCAAAGGAGCTCTTAAAGCCTATGAAGCATCCTTAGTAGCTCTAGAATCGCAAGAATTAGCATATCAATATGCAAACGATCGATTCGACGTGGGACTCACAAACGCCTTCGACTTTAGCCAATCAAAATTGAGATATGATAATGCTAAAATTGAACTGAACAGAACTAAATTTGAGTATATTTTTAAATTGAAGGTTTTGGAATTATATTTCGGAATTCCAGCTACTGAATTAAAATTTTAAACATGAATAAAAAAACACTAATCTGGATTTCAGTTGTTATCATCGCTTTAATCGTACTGCTGATTGGTGGTAAAAAAGCAGGCTGGTTCGGAAAATCGAACAATTTTAGAGAAGTAGAGATCTCGAAAATTGAACCTATAGATATTATAGAAACTGTTGCCGCTACAGGGAAAATTCAACCTGAAACAGAAATTGCACTCTCTTCCGAAGTGTCTGGAGAAATTATTGAACTCCCTCTAAGAGAAGGACAAACCGTAGAAAAAGGCGACTTGCTAGTTAAAATCAACCCTGACTTGATTCAAGCAGCTGTTAGCCAATCTCAGGCTGGACTTCAAAATGTTAGAGCTCAACTTGCTCAAGCAGAAGCGAGTGAAACTAATGCGAAGTTAAACTTCGATAGAAACAAAGTTTTGTTTGAAAAAGGAGTTATTTCAAAATCCGAATGGGATAGATCTGTAGCAGACTACGAAATGGCACAAGCAAGTAGAAAGGCTGCCTACTACAGTGTGCAAAGTGCAGCAGCAAACGTAAAACAATCAGTTGATAACCTAGCTCGAACTATAATCTACTCACCCATTAGTGGAACAATTTCTAAACTTTCTGTTGAACTAGGTGAAAGAGTAGTGGGAACAGCCCAAATGGCCGGAACCGAGATAGTGCGTGTAGCCAATCTTCAACGCATGGAAGTTGTTGTAGATGTAAATGAAAATGACATTGTAAAAGTCTCTGTTGGAGACTCTACAATAGTGGAAGTAGATGCATACCTAAAAAGAGAGTTCAAAGGCGTTGTTACTGAAATTGCCAATAGCGCCGAAACAGCTTTAAGTGCAGACCAAGTAACAAACTTTAAAGTGAAAGTGGCGATTTTACCTGAATCTTACAAAGATTTAACCGAAGGAAAACCTGAAAGCTATTCGCCATTTAGACCTGGAATGACCGCAACAGTCGATATTATTACGAATAAGAAAAAAGGAGTAATAGGTGTGCCAATAAGTTCTATCGTTGTTAAAACAGACACAACAAGCTCTAGAACCACTTCTAAACCTAATACAACTACTTCTGCCGAAAGATTTGAAGCCGTTTTCCTAAAAGAAGGTGGTGAAGCTAAGCTAAGAGTTGTAAAAACAGGAATTCAAGACGATTTTAATATTGAAATTGTATCAGGATTGAAAGAAGGTGAAACAGTTATCACGGGCCCTTATAACACTGTGACAAAACTATTGAAATCAGGAGATAAAGTAGAAGTGAGTAACGCTGCTAAAAACGAATAAACATATAGAATAGATGGCTAATATCTTATGTCTTGAAACGGCTACAACCAATTGTTCTGTAGCACTATCAGTAAATGGAGTGGTTATAGCATTTCGTGAAGTAAACAACAAGAAGTTTTCACACGCCGAAAAACTCCATGTTTTTATAGAAGAGGTATTGGCAGAAGCCAAACTAGATAAAAAACAATTAGACGCCATAGCCATCAGTAAAGGCCCAGGTTCCTATACAGGGCTCCGTATAGGCGTTTCAGCAGCTAAAGGACTTTGTTTTGCACTAGAGATACCTCTAATTTCTACTCTAACATTGGAAGTGCTTGCTCAACAAGTAGAAAGTGATGATGCCCTTATCATTCCACTAATAGATGCTCGCAGAATGGAGGTTTATTCTGCAGTTTTCGATAAAGATAAAACCCAACTTCGTAAAACAAAAGCTGAAGTGCTAACCGAGGATTCCTTTTCTAAATATCTCGAGCAAAATAAATCTTTCTTTCTTGGCGATGGAGCCGCAAAATTCAAGCCTATTTGTAATCATGAAAATGCTAATTTCTTGATCGATAAATTTCCTAGCGCACTAGATATGGCCCCGTTAGCAGAAGCTAAATTCAATACAAACGATTTTGAAGACGTGGCATACTTCGAACCTTTTTATCTAAAGGAATTTATGTCGGGATAGACTCTGTCTTCCTAATAAATAATTGTGTTGAAATTCTTTACTAATAAACTTCAACGCTTTATCCTGTATTACAATTAGTTAATGTGTGCCAAACCGTGAATCCATCGCTCACAACTGTCTCCTTGATTTGGCTATGCTATTATTCTTTTATCCAAAATAACTTAACGTTTACATCACTTAGATTTTCATTGAGAAAAGACTAAAAAACCAATATTTACCACAAAAAACAATGGAATTATTTGTAATGATTTTTGGGGCAATATTCTCTGTGATGAACCCTTTTGGAACTGTGCCAATATTTGTTGGTTTAACAAAAGAACACAATAAATTAGAACGTAATAAAATAGCGTTTTGGACCTCCCTAAATGTCTTAATAATATTACTTATCTCATTTTTTGTTGGAAAGTTTATCCTATTATTTTTTGGTATTACATTAAACTCTTTGAAAATTGCTGGAGGACTAATTATTGTGTCATCAGGTTTTGCATTATTGACAGGCGAGTTTAATAAGCATAAAGGAATGAAAAAAGACAAAGTGAAAGAGGATATTAAAAACCGCTCAGAGATTTCATTAACCCCTCTGGCAATACCCATGATAGCCGGGCCAGGTACAATTTCTTTGCTAATAACTTATAATCAAGAATATAACGGATTAAATAAAATTATAATTATTCTAGGGGCAATTGTTTTAGCTACAATATGCATATATCTAATTTTGAAAAGCTCATTTTATATTGTTAAAACACTTGGAGCCTCTGGAATCAATGCATTGTCTAGAGTTATCGGATTCATTGTCATTGCAATAGGTGTTGAATTTATTATTTCAGCTGTAGTAAGCATATTTAATGTTGCCTAATAGAATGAAATATAGAAATTGGTGAGAACAAGTAACAACCTAAAGCCAATAACCCCGAAGCTTCGGGAGGTTTAAATAAAGTTGATTTTGCTTATTTCTAATTTTGGCATCTAAAGTAAGTGGCTCAATAAGTCTACTTTTGCAATGTCTTTTTTGTTAGTACAAGAAATTTTTAACGAAGAATCATTTATTTTTATGACATATAAAACCATAGTTATGTAATCCGTTTTTGTTAAAGTTATTTTATTAGAAGTAGCCAAAGCTTTCATTTTTTCAGTATTTTCTTTGGTGCTTTTTGACTCATTAATTAAAAGGTATATCAATTCCTTTTTTATTGGATCAATTTCATAACTAGGATTTGTATAGAAATCTTCAAAAGATTGTTTTTTATTGTAATGTTCTCCTCCTAATCCATATTGATCTGCTGCTTTAAAATGCATATCTTTTGGTGCGTGAGCGTAGATAGTCCATTGAATTAGATTTTCAGTTGAATCTACTCTTAGTATATGATCTTCGTTAGTTCCAAACTGTTCATTAATAGTGGTTTTATATACTATTTCCATTTTATATGTCTAAATATTTTGCCATTACGTGAAGCATAACCGAACCGCTTTTAGCTTGTTGTCAGCGTCGTTGCATAAGATTAGTTGCATGTTTTTAAGCACTTAATTTAACAAATAAAAACCGAATAGACACGAGCGAAGTGAACTGTGCCAAGCAAAAATCCGCGTCCCGATAGCTATCGGGATTCGTAAGTAGGCGAGTACTAGCAATGGATTATACAGTGTGCCCGTTGCACAAGTCTTGATAAAGATATAGAATTTTCGTAACTTGTTATATGCAAGGTAAAAAGGTATAGCAGGAGAAATTGTTCAATTCATTTAGTCTCAGCTCTCGAGTTCCAGAACATAATTTCTACCACCGTTTAAAGGTTGTTTTGTCTTTTTTGGTAAAATTGATTCCCCAGCAATGCATAGGACCCTTTTTAAAGAACCCAAATCTATTTAAGCCGCTTTTAGCGGCTTAAATAGATTTGATTTTAGTGAAATTATAGGGTCGTGCCGACCACACGAATGCTTAGTTATTGGGTGTAGTTTTTTTATTCGGTTATTCTGTTTTTCAAATCCATTCTTTCGTGTAAAATTCTAATAATTTCAATTCTTTCTGGATTAATTATTTGATAGAAAATTATATGCTTTTCAGATTTCACTCCTAAAAGGTTTTTGTTAATTCCATCATATTCTTTTCCAACATTTGGATTATCGGCGATTCCATTACACGCCATTTTTATCGTTGCGTAATATTTGTCTGCTTGAGTTTCAGACCAAGTTTCGAAAGTATAAAACCAAATATTATTTAAATCGTCAATGGCTTCTTGTCTTAATACAACTTTAGCCATTTTTTCTTCTTTCTGATTTTAATTTTTTCAGATTTTCGTCAAAGTCAAAATCCTCAACAATAGGACTATTTAAGCCTTGTTGAATTGCATTTCTCAGAGCAATAACTTTACTTTCCTCATTTTCTAATAATCTCAGTCCAGCTCTTATTACTTCGCTAACGTTTTTATATCTTCCAGAAGAAACTTGGCTACTCACAAATTGGTCAAAATAATTTCCGAGTGATATTGATGTGTTTTTACTCATAATTTCAAATTTAAACTCAAAAATACCAAAAATTGGTAAGATTTCCAAATTACACCCAACGGCAGTCTGTCTCAAAACTACACTAATTTTCCTTTAAATTCAGTTGCAGGGTTAAGATTTCTGTATTTCAAATTTCTCGGGAATGCGATTTTTAAAGCTTGCTGAGTGGATAATTGGGTTATAGCAAGCAACATAACCCCTAAAAACGAATTGAGCGCAGCGCAAACGGCCGTTATATCGAACTTTACACCGAGAT
>Ga0209075_1003850_pt1 | contig 12257 bp, 7 predicted proteins | sample Stecom2011_FD_187523 | JGI IMG/M metagenome (GOLD analysis project Ga0209075, IMG submission 187523) | Agricultural soil microbial communities from Utah to study Nitrogen management - Steer compost 2011 (SPAdes) (version 2) | ecosystem: Environmental > Terrestrial > Soil > Agricultural land...
CCGGGCGAATGGCTGTCCAGTGCGGAGCTGGCTGCGGTGGAAGGCCGGGGCGACCCGGCCGTTATTACCCGCGGTCTGTCCTGAGGAACAGCTTCCGGCGAATGGCCGTTTCTATCTCCAGCAGCATCAGAACGGCCACACCCGCCGCACAGGCAAAGCCTAACAATTCCAGGGACAGCGCACTGGTGCCAAAGGTCGCCTGGAACCACGGCGTGTAGGTAAATAGCAGCTGCAGGCCAATCACGGCAGCAACTGCCAGCAACACGATTGGCGTACCCAGCACCCCGCGCAGGGTGATAGAAGGTGTATCCAGGTAACGCACGGCAAACAGGTAAAACACCTCCATCGCCACCAGTGTATTCACCGCCAGGGTACTAGCCATCGCCATATCATCGAAGCGGTACATAGCCCAGAACCAGGCGCCGAATATCCCGGCCAGAAACAGGAACGACACAAACACCACTCGCCAGACCACAAAGCCCTGAAGCAGCGACTCCTCCTTGGGGCGCGGCGGCTGTTTCATGACCCCGGGTTCCGGCGGCTCAAACGCCAGCGTCATCGCCAATACCACTGAGCTAACCATGTTGACCCACAGAATCTGCAGGGCTGAAATCGGCAAAGCCATCCCCAGCAACAGCGCAGTGATCAGGCTGATCGATTCTCCCCCATTGATTGGCAGCAGGAAGGCAATCGCTTTGCGCAGATTGGTATAGACCGTCCGCCCCTCCCGAACCGCCGCTGCGATGCTGGCGAAGTTATCATCCAGTAGCACCACAGACGACGCCTCCCGGGCCGCCTCGGAACCTTTCACGCCCATGGCGATACCGACATCGGCCCGCTTCAACGCTGGTGCATCATTCACGCCATCACCGGTCATGGCGACCACACCATGCAGCGCCTGCAATGCCTGGACCAGACGCAGCTTATGTTCAGGGCTGGTGCGCGCAAATACATCCACCTCACCCGCCAACTCCCGCAACTGGTCATCATCCAGTTCGTCAAGCTCCGTGCCGGTGAGTACTCGCTCACTGTTACGCAAACCCAGTTTACGGGCGATCGCGCCCGCCGTCAGGGCGTGATCACCGGTAATCATCTTCACCCTGATGCCGGCGTTATGGCAGTCCTCAATGGCTCGGATAGCCTCTTGTCGAGGCGGATCCAGCAGCCCGACAACCCCCAGGAGCTCTGCCCCTTGCTCCAGTTCTTCAACCACCAGCTTATGACCGGCGCCCGACATGGGCTTGCGGGCAATTGCCAGAACCCTCAGCCCTTCTGAGGCCATTTCGGTAATCGTGGTATCCCAGCGATCCCTGTCGAGTGGCACCACATCGCCGGCTTCGGTTACTTCGCTGGCACACATTTCCAGAATCCGTTCCGGCGCCCCTTTCAGGTACCCTACCTCATGGCCATGGTGATCGTGGTGAAGCGTCGCCATGAAGCGAATGCGGGTATCGAACGGTATCTCATCGATTCTAGGCCAGTCTTCGGAGCTGGATTCAGCATCGAACTCGGCCTTGCGGGCAAAGACCTTGAGGGCGGCTTCCATCGGGTCACCGTGGATAACCGGGCGGCCATCCTTTTCACCCAGACTGGCGTCATTGCACAGGGCCGTCGCCCTTGCCATTTCTGCCAGCAACTCCGAACTCTCTGCTGGCTGCTGGTTCTGGCAGATCATGCCATCCACGCTGTAGCCTTCACCGGTGACATCGAATCTCTCACCACCGGCAACAACCGCCGTCACCATCATTTCGTTTCGGGTCAGGGTGCCGGTTTTGTCCGAGCAGATCACCGATACCGCCCCCAGGGTTTCAATCACGGGCATACGCCGGACCACCGCCTGGCGCTTTGCCATCTGCCGAACCCCTATCGCCAGGGTAATGGTCAGAATGGCCGGAAGACCTTCTGGTATCGCGGCAACCGTGAGGCCCACAACCGCCATGAACAGCTCACGGAACGCCAGGCCGCTGAAGGCCAGGCCACCAAAGAAAATGGCAATACCGGCCAGTATCACAATAATGGAGAGCACCCGGGCAAAGCGATCCATCTGCTCAAGTAACGGTGTTTTCAGTGACGTTGTGTTTGCCAGCAAGCCAGAGATTCGGCCGATCTCGGTATCTGGTCCGGTACGGACCACCACACCCCGCCCTGTGCCAGTGGCCACCATGGTGCCGGAAAACGCCATGCTGATTTGATCGCCCAGGGCTGCATCTGACGCCACCGGCTCCACCGCTTTGTCTACCGCCTCGGATTCCCCGGTCAGAATGGCTTCCTCAACCTTCAGATTGTGGCATTTCTCCAGCCGAATATCGGCAGGCACCCGGTCACCAGGCTCCAGCAATACGGTATCCCCCGGAACCAGCCCGGCGGCATCCACCTGATGCTGACCATCTTCCCGTACCACCCGCGCCTTCGGTGCCAGCATATGGCGAATGGCCGACAATGCCTGCTCGGCCTTGCCTTCCTGAATGAACCCAACCAGGGTCTGGATGACCACCACCGCCAGAATGACACCCGAATCCACCCAATGACCAAGCGCGCCGGTAATGACTACGGCAGTCAGAAGCACGTATATGAGGAAATTATTTAGCTGTCGGGCCAGACGCCGCAATGGCCCTGCACTCCGGGTCTCCGGCAGCTGATTCGGACCATAGCTGGCAAGCCGTGCTTCAACGTCAGCGCGGGACAAAGGGCTCGGAGCTTTAACCTGCTGACGGGCGTCGGCAACGGAGATGGAATGCCAAACAGTGCCGGAAGTCTCCGAACGGCCCGCGCTTTGCCCAGAAGAAACCGATGAAGGATTGGACATATATGCTCCCTGCTGATGAATGACCATCTACTACAAACCAGTCCGAACGTACTGCCAATGCGCCAGATCAAGGCATCGACTGAAAGTCCTGCAGCATTGATGGCCTCATCACATTAACCCGCGACCGGGCCCGGAACAATAACCGGGCCCGGCCTGGCATCATGAGGGCAGGCGCTGGAGGCTTCGTTGCCCCTCGCCGGGCAACACCTGCCTCGATGCTGATGGCTGGTGGTCGGCCCCGTAATCGCGACTTTTTACAGTATCAACGAAGTACCAGTCCGCGCGCGCGCTGTCGGGCGTGAATGTCACCAACATATACCCCCGCTGACTGATGTCGAGGTAGTCAAGATCATCAACCAGCAGCCCGATGCCCTGTTCGGCATCCGGAATCATCTCCGCCGGCAGCCCCAGATACCCCTCCAGACCCGGTGAAGTCACCGAGGCCGTGGCAAACTCCACGCCAATCTGTCGCCCTTGCAGATCCCGGAGGTTATTGGCCCAGGCGTTGTGGGTATCACCGGCCAGTACCACCAGGTTCCTGTCCAGTTCACGGGCGGTGGCAAGAACCACTTCCCGCTCATACTGGTAACCATCCCAGGCATCCAGATTGTAAGGCGCTGCCAGTTCGAGCCGTGCCAGTTCCTGCTCGGTAAGTGTGGCATCGCCCTGCAGCGCCCGGGCTTTCAGCGTCGCCAGTTCGGCCAGTGATGCTGGCAGGTTTTCCAGATCCTGTGTCGCAATGGCCATCAGCAGCTCAGCGGGCAGGTTCATCCGCCCCATCAGCACCTGCTGGCCAAGCACCTGCCAGGTGCCCGTGCCCTGCGCAAGCGCCGCCTGCAGCCACAAACGCTGGTCAGCGCCCAGAAGGGTGCGGTTCGAATCCCCGACATCAGCCTGAAAAGCCTCGACATTGAGTCCGCCCGCCCCGAAATAATTCAGATAATCCAGCTGCTGGTCACGGCCAATAATCCGGGTATCCAGCATGTGCAGATCAACCAGATCACCAAACCGGAAGCTCCGGTAGATGGTCTCGTTACTGCCCTCAATGACCGGGCGAATCGGCATCCACTCAAAGAAGGCCCGCAACGCCGCCATCTTGCGCTCACCAAAATCCCCATCGCCCAGGTCAGGGTTATGATTCTCGGCACCGTCTTGCCAGGTATCATTGGCCACTTCGTGGTCATCCCACACCACAATGAATGGCAGTGTCCGGTGAAGCTGCTGGAGATCTGCGTCGTCACGATAGATTCCGTACCGCCGGCGGTAGTCGGTCAAGGTGATCAGTTCCCGGTTGTTATCGTCAGGAAAGGTACGGCCCAACGCTTCGGCATCGGCTGCGGCATAGCTTTCGGCTTCACTGCTGTACTCATAGATGTAATCACCCAGATGCACTACCGCGTCAAGCTCAGCCTGCCCGGCCACCTCCTTATAGACATTGAAATACCCCGCCGGGTAATTCGAGCAGGAAACCACCGCTAACCGGACCTGATCAACGCTTCCGTCAGGAAGGGTGCGGGTGACGCCCACCGGCGAGGTCGCGTTAACGGAGCGGAACCGGTAATAATACGGTTGGCCATCAGACAAACCCCGGGCGTCCACCTTGACGGTGAAATCGTGCTCTTCCATCGCCTCGGCAGTGCCGGAATGAATGATCTCGTTGAAATCGGCATCCGTTGCAATCTCCCAACCGACATCCACTGCGGCGCCCCGGCTTGGCACAGCCCGGGTCCACAGGATGACACTGTCCTGTAGCGGGTCGCCGCTGGCAACGCCGTGGCTGAAGGTCACGGATCGTTTGTCACTGCTATCGAGCACACAACCGGCCAGCCCGGTGGAGATAGCCACCGCGCCCATACCCAATGCCGATGCCTTCAGAAAATCCCTGCGTGTTAATCGTGCCATGTTATTCCCCTTGTTATTCACTATATGCTTGTCCTGCTAGTCCTGGCTGCTCGAGGTTCCGACAGCTTCCGAAAAGCTAGACTGCAGACATGAATAACGCGTTGCCGGATTACGACAGGGCGATGGCAAATTCCGACAGGTCGGGAAAGCTAAGCACTCGGTCACAAAAAAAGGGAGCCAAGGCTCCCTTTGTCACAACCATTCTATACCGTGCGCGGTCACCCGCTGATGAACACTGGCCCTACGCCAAAGTTCCAGAGAATGACCGAACCCACTCGGGTGGAAACCAGAATAACCAGCGCCACCGTTAACAGCGCGCCGCCATACATCACCGCACGCTCCTTTTCGATACCCATCACGATGGGCAGGCCATCGTACATGAGCCAGGCGCCGTAACAGGCCGCGGCCAGAAATACCGCAGCGTTGAACCAGGGTACCGGGTAGAGCAAAGCAAAGCCGGCCAGGAACAAGGGTGTGCAGGAGTATGCCGCCAACGCGATACCATTGGATGGCACGTGTTCTTCTTTGGCTCCGTAGGTTTTCGCCATCCAGTTAATGGCATAACCCAGGGCAAAGACGCCCACAAGCATGGCGATATAGGTCAGGACACTGAGTTGGAAGGCACTGATTTCGGTCAGTTTGATCAACCGTTCACTGCCGACAGACCAGCCAAAATGCGCGGTTGAGATGTAAGCACAGATCGGCGCGATGGCTGCCAGAATAACCACATAGGCAACATACAGCCGGGTTGGATGTTCGTGTTCTTTCTTTATGGATGCCCACTCTTGGTCCGGGTGGGTAAACAGACCAAACGCGTGTGACAGGAGCATAGACCACCCCCTCGTTATTGATGTTATTGGTATGGGTGGATACGGTGCCTGAACAGGTTCAGACTTATCACCGTTCCTGTTCTTAACTATAGTCAAGAACGGTCAGGTTGAAAGCAGCACCTGATGCCATTTTGTTCGCGAATCCGGTGCTCTCAGATCATTTGGTTCTGTAAGCAGCATTCATCGGGTATGTCTGAACACTCGTATGACAAGGAATCCGAAATCACACAAGGAGATGACCCACATGCCTGGAATCAGGAAAACAACTCACCTCACGGCGCTCGCCCTGGCCATTGCCGGCGCCAGTGCCAACGCGGAACTTCGCACCGAAACGGTCACCTATGAAGTGGATGGCCAGACCTTTAGCGGCTACATGGCCTGGGATGATGAAGACGAGGGCAAACGGCCCGGCGTTCTGGTGGTTCACGAGTGGTGGGGTCATAACGCCTTCGCCCGTGAGCAGGCAGAAAAGCTGGCAGCAGCAGGCTACACAGCCTTTGCCCTGGACATGTACGGTGACGGCAAGCTGGCTGAACACCCGGATACCGCCCAGGAATTCATGCAGGAAGCCACCAAAAACATAGATCAGGTGAAAGCCCGTTTCATGAAGGCCAAAGAACTGCTGCAGAACCACGAAAGCGTGGATGCCGGCCGTATTGCCGCCCAGGGTTACTGTTTCGGCGGTGCCGTGGTATTGAACATGGCTCGGCTTGGCGTTGATCTGGCAGGGGTGGTCAGCTACCACGGCGCGCTGTCCAGCCCGGTTCAGGCAGAAGCTGGCAAGGTAAAAGCCAAAGTGCAGGTTTACACCGGTGGTGCCGACCCGATGGTGCCTTCAGAGCAGGTGGCAAGCCTGGTTCGGGAGATGCAGAACGCGGAAGTGGATCTGACTCTGGTGAGCTTCCCCGGGGTTACCCACTCGTTCACCAATCCGGATGCCGATAAGGTTGCAGAGCAGTTCGGAATGCCCATCGCCTACGATGAAGCCGCTGCTGCCCGCTCCTGGGAGGGAACCATGCGTTTCTACAGCGAGATTTTTGACCGCTGAGACATGAAAAAAGGCAGCCGAGGCTGCCTTTTTCTTGGTTATTGCTGAATCCCGTTAGGATTACAGAGCAACAACGTTCTCCGCCTGAGGACCTTTCTGGCCCTGAGTTACGGTGAACTCGACCTGCTGGCCTTCGGCCAGGGTCTTGAAACCAGAGCCCTGAATGGCGCTGTAGTGAACAAATACGTCCGGGCCGCCTTCACGAGTGATAAAGCCAAAGCCTTTTGCTTCGTTGAAGAACTTAACAGTACCGGTAGTAGTAGACATACTTAAACTTCCTGAAATCAATCATATTATCTGCTGCCACACACCTTCATGGTGTTGGTCAGCGTTTGACGGAAAAACTGAACTCGCGGGATCAAAAACAGGACGGTCACTACTAACTGCGGAGGTACGTCTTATTCATGAACTGCTTGGCTAATCTTTCCTACACGAACCACTCTACTCCGGAATTCCCGGCTTGCCAAGGGTATTTTCAAGAAATTATGTAGGTAGTGATACCCAGTCAGACGACCGCTCAGGGCCTTGCTCAGCCCTTGATCAAAGCGAAGGTGTAAAAGCCCAGCGCGGTCATCAGAATGGAGCCAATAACGTGGGCGAGGATGCCTGTTAACGCCATTGCCCATTTCCCTTCCTGCAGCGCCGCAAACATTTCCAGGGAAAAGGTTGAGAAGGTGGTCAGCCCGCCGCACAGTCCGGTGATGGCAAACAAACGCCATTCCGGTGCCAGGGCGCTACTATGGGTAAAGAAGCCGATTAGCAGGCCGACCATCCAGCCACCGCTCAGGTTCGCCACCAGGGTACCCCAGGGCACTGCGTGGTAACTGGCATTCAGCCATAAGCCGAGCGCCCAACGCAGGTTGGCGCCGATCACGGCGCCAACACTGACGGCAACAAATGAATGCCACACTTCAACCTACTCCGTCAGGCTGGGTTATGGTCAATCAATGTTTCCTTGTTGCGGGCAAACTCATCAAACGGGAAGTCATCCACGGTCAGCATTTCAAGCACTACCTGCTCATACTGACGCATGAAGTCTGCTTCTTCCTTGGTAAAGACTCCGGCTTCAAGTGCGGCCTCAAACCGCTCTTCCGGGTGCAGCGCGGTCATCGGCAGTTCACCCTTGGCGTAGGCCTTGGTGGCTTTGCGGTAAAGCTGTTCAGCCTTGTCGTAATCCCTGAGCAGACCGTTATAGCGAGCCACCGGATTCTCCACGGTGCCTTCGCCGTCAGTGGTCCAGGCGCCTGCCATCAGCTTGTTGCGTATCGGAGTATCGGTGGATATGGCGCGGGCCAGTTTCCGGGCCAGGTCATCATGGGGCGCATCCCAGCGACATCCCAGCGGCAAGGTTACCGCGCGCAGGGCCAGGGCCACCGGACGATTCGGCAGGTTCTGCAGGAACTCATCCAGGGCCTGCTCGGTGCGGTGCAGCAACAACGCTAGGCTGTACTGCATCAGCTCTTTCTCACCTTCCACCGGCTGGGTCTCGTGCCAGTTCTTCAGCACCATAGAGGCCAGATAGAGGTTCGACAGCATATCCCCCAGGCGGGCCGAAATCAGCTCACGCATTTTCAGCTCGCCGCCCAGGGTGGTCATGGCGGCATCGGCACACAGGCCAAACGCCGAGCTGAACCGGGCCAGGGCCTGGGCGTATTTGCGGGAGGCGCTGTCAAACGGCACATCGGCCTTGCCAATACCCAATGCCTGGGTGAAGGCGCGCGCTGCGTTGCCGAAGATCAGGCCGGCATGGCCAAAGAAGGCTTCGTCGAAGGCCTTGATGTCATCGTTATCCTTGGCTGCCAGCTCTTTCAGCACATAGGGATGGCAACGGATTGCCCCCTGGCCGAAGATCATCAGGCTGCGGGTCATGATGTTGGCGCCTTCAACGGTAATCGATACCGCGGCACCGCTGAAGCCAATACCCAGGTAGTTACGCGGGCCGAGGGTCACCGTCTTGCCACCGTGGACGTCCATTGCATCGGTCAGGATATCCCGCTGGAACTCGGTCAGGTGGTACTTGAGGATGGCCGACGGCACCGCCGGTTTCTCACCACGGTCAATCATGTTCGCGGTATGGTTCACCGCCGACTGGGCGATGTAGGTTTTCGCAGCAATGCGGGCCAGGGGCGCCTGCACACCTTCCATATCCGCCACCGGGGTATTGAACTGGCGGCGAATGCGGGTGAAGCCACCGGCCGTCCCGACAGCGTAGGCTGCACCACCAGCCGCACCAGACGGCAAGGTGATACAACGGCCCACCGACAGGCACTCAACCAGCATGCGCCAGCCCTGGCCGGCCATTTCCTGGCCACCGATGATGTAGTCCAGTGGGATAAACACGTCTTTGCCCTTGATCGGCCCGTTCATGAACGGGGTGCCAATGGGGCAATGGCGACGACCGATTTCCATGCCGTCGGTGTCACGGGGAATCAGCGCACAGGTAATGCCATAGTCCTTGGTGTCACCGAGCAGACCGTCCGGGTCAAACATCCGGAACGCCAGGCCCACCACCGTGGCCACCGGTGCCAGGGTAATCCAGCGCTTTTCAAAGTTCAGGCGGATGCCCAGAACCTCTTTGCCGTCTACCTTTTGCTTGCAAACGATGCCGGTATCGGGAATGGATGTCGCATCCGAGCCAGCCCGAGGGCCAGTCAAACCAAAGCACGGAACCTCCCGACCATCAGCAAGGCGTGGCAGGTAATGATTCTTCTGTTCTTCAGTACCGTATTTGACCAACAGCTCACCGGGACCGAGGGAATTAGGCACCCCGACCGTGACCATCAACATCTCGTTGGCCGCCAGCTTCTGCAGCACGGCGGTCTGGGCTTTTGCCGAGAACTCCAGGCCACCGTATTCCTTCGGGATGATCATGCCGAAGAACTTCTCTTTCTTGAGGAAGTCCCACAGTTCTTTCGGCAGGTCAGCCCGCTCCACCGCCAGATCCCAGGCATTACACATGGAGATGGCCTGAGTACATTGATTATCAACGAACGCCTGCTCTTCGTCGCTCAATCCGGTATGACGGTTAATCAGCAGGTTGTGCCAGTCCGGGCGGCCGGTAAACAGCTCGCCGTCCCAGCCCACGGTGCCGGCTTCCAAAGCCACTTTTTCTGTTTCCGAGACCTTGGGCGCCACCTTCTTGAACATGGCAAATACCCGAGGCGTCAACCAGTTGATCCGGAACTGGGGCAAGCCAGCCGCTGCGGTCACCCCGGCGCCCACCAACAGCACCAGAGCCAGCCAGCCCGAGGCCATAAACAAGGACAACACACCTACCACCGCCATAATGCCAATAGCGGGTTTTGCACCGGATTCGCGACGCAGAACAAACAGCAGGCCGCCCAGTGCGATCAGAAACAGTATCAACGTCATCACAGGTTCTCTCTGTCTTCCGTGGATTGGAGTCTTTGGACAACACCCAAAGCCTTATAACACTTCGTTACGTTCAACTTACTCTATCAGATGCCATGTTGCCAGATTACGCCCGCAACTCAGCCAGTTAGTCCACTTCAGGAGGTGACAATCACCCGAATACCCTCCAGCGCAAGGCTGGCGTGCCCAACCGCTTCCCGGGCCGCGGCCAGCTGGCCGCGCAGAAAGTCGATTTCCTCACTGCGAATCGCCGGGTTTACCCGCTGCAATGCCTCCAGCCTGCGCACCTCGGGAACAAAACCCGCCTCAACCTGCGCCAGCGCTTGTTCCTGCAGCTGTGCCAGGTGAGGCTCCGCCAGGCGCTCAACATGGTCCACCATGGTTTCCACCTCGGCCCGGATTTTTGGCACGATGGCCTGGGCGGTCCGGCGGCGGATGTTGGAACACAACTCATTCAGGCGATCGTGCGGCAACGCCTTGGACAGATCCCGGCCATTCACATCCACCACCAGTCGCAGCGGTGAAACCGGCAGATAGCGGGTCAACTGCAGGGACTCCGGCGCCGGGCAGTGTACGGCAAACAAGGCTTCCAGCAGCAGGGTGCCGGGCGGCAGCGCCTTCACGGACAGATTGGCCAGCGCCGCCTTGCCCAGGCCCGAGCTGGTGACGGAATCCATCACACCGGTCACCATCGGGTGTTCCCAACTCATGAACGCCATATCTTCCCGTTGCAGGGCCTGTTCACGTTCCCAGGTGACGGTCAGGCCGTCTTCCGGCAACTCGGCAACATGGCCCGCCTGGTATTGTTCGCCAGGCTTGAGCACATCGGCATGCTCGCTGTGATCTTCAATATCCACACCCAGGATGTCGAACGCCTGAACCATGTAATCACGCACCTGGGCCGAGCTTTCCTCTTGCTCGATGCTGGCAATCAAGGCTTCGGCTTCATCCCCGCGGCAGGAATTGAGCTCAATCAGCGCATCCCGGCCGTTGTGCAGCAGGGTTTTCAGTCGCGCAGTTTCCTCGGCGCTGCTCGCCAGCATGGGTTCCAGGACGCTGTCATCTCCGGCCAGAGCCTTCTGCCACTGGTCACCGACCTGTTCATGCACAGCCACGCCCACGGCACAGCTCTCGGCAAAGGCATTCAGCCCTTCCTGGAACCAGCGGTACTGCACTTCCTGGCTGGTGCCCTGCAGGTAGGGTATGTGAATCCGGATGGCCTCGGTCTGACCGATACGGTCCAGCCGGCCAATTCGCTGTTCCAGAAGGTCGGCGTTGGCGGGCAAATCAAACAGCACCAGGTGATGGGCAAACTGGAAGTTGCGGCCTTCACTGCCGATTTCCGAGCAGATCAGCGCCTGGGCGCCCTGCTCGCTGTCGGCAAAATAGGCGGCGGCACGATCCCGCTCCAGCAGGCTCAGGTGCTCGTGGAAGGCGGCACTGCGAATGCCGGCCCGCAGCTGCAAGTAATGCTCCAGCGCCATGGCGGTATCAGCCCGGGCGCAGATCACCACCACTTTGGCTGGTCGCAGGCTGGCCAGTTTTTTCTCCAGCCAGGCCACTCTCGGATCGTCCGCCAGCCATTGTTCTTCCGGCACCGTCTGTTCAGGCGCCAGGCCAACATCGCCGTAGCGGCAATCATCGTAAAGGGCAGGGCACGGCAGAGGTTCCGGCAGCGGCTGGCGCTCCGGGAAGCCCTGAATCGCTGCCCGGGTGTTGCGGAACAGCACCCGGCCAGTGCCGTGCCGGTCCAGCAGCGCATCAATCACCGCCTGATGCGCATCATCCCGGGCCAGAAGCTCCTCCAGTTCATCACCCAGCCAGCCGGCAAGGGCCGTTTCGTCTTCAGGGCTGATGTGGTCTGGGCTTTCAAGCAGCCGGCGCACCACTTTGTTGATGGTCTCGTATTGCTGTTCCTCCTCCCGGAACGCGTCCAGGGAGTGGAACCGTGCGGGGTCCAGCAAGCGCAAACGGGCGAAATGACTGGCCACACCCACCTGTTCCGGTGTAGCCGTCAGCAGCAACAGGCCTTTGCTGGCCTCAGACAGGCTTTCAACCACCTGATATTCCGGGCTGGCCTGTTCCGGCGACCAGGCCAGGTGGTGGGCTTCGTCCACCACCATCAGATCCCAACCCGCCGCCAGGGCGTGGTTACGAGCCTGTTCGCTTTGAACCAGAAAATCGAGACTGCACAACACCAACTGGTCGGCCTCAAACGGGTTGACGCTGTCGTCGTCACCAAAGATGTGGTTTACCAGCGCGTCCACATCGTCTTCCTGGGCCTTGATGTCGTCGTAGC
>Ga0209075_1003851_pt1 | contig 12254 bp, 11 predicted proteins | sample Stecom2011_FD_187523 | JGI IMG/M metagenome (GOLD analysis project Ga0209075, IMG submission 187523) | Agricultural soil microbial communities from Utah to study Nitrogen management - Steer compost 2011 (SPAdes) (version 2) | ecosystem: Environmental > Terrestrial > Soil > Agricultural land...
TCCCATCATTCGTGCCAGCAACGCGGCAGTCATCCGCTCTCTGGACTGAATGCCGGGGTCCGCGCCCTGCTCGATCAGCCAGTCAATCATGGGCATCCGCGCAAACATCGCGGCGTACATCAAGGGTGTTTTGCCGTCTTCACCGCAACCGTTCACCTCAGCCCCACCCGACAGTAACGCTCGCCCGGTCTCCACGTCGCCCTTGAAAGCGACTGCCTGAAGGGGTGTCTGACCGCGGTCGTTGACCAGTTCCGGGTCGGCACCAAAGCTCAGCAGCACTCTCACCAGATCCGCCTGTCCGTGATAGGCCGCCAGCATCAACAGGCTATTCCCCTTTTCATCTCGAAGATTCGGCACCAGCCCCATGTGCAGCAAACGCTCGACCTGCTCACTGTCACCGGAGCGCACCACTTGAAATAATTGCTGAACCATTCGGTAGGATTCATCATCCAGCTCAGGCCGGTGCTGAACCTCCTTTTGTAAGGCCATCGCCACTCTCCGGAAATTGATCCTTCACGTATGCTAGGGTTGGCAGAGGGAACTGCAAAGGCGGGGCCTGTCAGGCACCCCGCTCTTCGCACAGACCGGAGATCACTGAAGCGAGGTGGTTCTCTGCGGCGATGTAAAGGTCGAGGCGGCTGCTTGCATTAACAGCTCACCGGCAATGGGAATTTCCAGCCGGGCACACTCCTCCTGCAGGTGCTCGAGCAACTGACGGGCTAGTTTTTCCTCATGTTCAAGCTGACGCTGAACGGAAAGCTTGATGACCAAGGCTTCCGGGTCAGTATAACCACGGGTTTGAGGGAGCTCTGTTTGCAACATTTGTATATCGCGATCAATCTGCTGACGAAATCGCTCCAACTTACTCAAGTAACGGGTGATATCCTCAAGCCGGTCATTCCATTGTTTTGCCTCAACGGGCCGGGTTTCGCGCATTTCTGCTACTCCATACGAGGTTGAACAACACCTTCCTAAAAGGCCCTCCAATTATAAAGATGTCATGGTCGTATGCCTGGGAGATCACTCAGGGCGGGGAGTTTCTTCGAAATGAAAGAGTAACAAGCGGTGCAGGCTGCCAGGACTGGCTGATGTGTGAGAGCTTGGCTGGTATGCTCAGGTCCAAATAAAAAGCCTGCAGTCAGGAAAGCATCTTCCCAAACTGCAGGCTTTTGTTGACCCAGGCTCAGTTAGGCGGGTACACCATCCTGAACGGAGCGGGAGGCCGGTTTGCTGGGCAGGGAGTGGCGCAGGATACGGCCGATTACCTGTCCAAACTGACGCCAGATGGAACCGGTATTGTAATGCTGGCCATAGCGGGCACAGATTTCCTGCACTTCCTTGGCCATTTCCGCGTAGCGGCGGGCCGGAATTTCCGGAAACATGTGATGCTCGATCTGATGGCTCAGGTTACCGGACATGATGTGGAACAGCTTGCCGCCAGTCAGGTTGGAAGAGCCCCTCAGCTGACGAAGATACCAGTGAGCGCGGGTTTCGTTTTCCAGCACGGACTTGGGAAACACCTCCGCATCCGCCGTGAAGTGGCCGCAGAAAATAATGGTGAAAGTCCACACATTACGAATGCCGTTGGCGACCAGGTTCCCCAGCAGTACCGGCAGGAAGAAAGGACCAGCCAGCAGCGGAAACACCACATAATCCTTCAGCAGCTGACGGCGGATTTTGCGCCCTACCGGAATAAAGTCTTGTTTCAGCTGGGCCTTGGTTTTCTTACCCTTGAATACATGGCCCAGACGCAGGTTCTGGATGGCAACGCCCCACTGGAACAGCAGTGCGAACAGAATGCTATAAATCGGCTGGAACAAATAACCCGGCTTCCAGCGCTGCTCTGGGAACAGTCGCACCAGTCCATAACCGATATCTTCATCCATTCCGCGGATATTGGTGTAGGTGTGATGGCGGAAGTTATGGGTTTCACGCCAGTTGTCACTCGTGCCAACAATATCCCACTCGTAGGTTTTACCATTCAAGTGCGGATCCTGCATCCAGTCATACTGACCGTGCATGACGTTATGGCCCAACTCCATGTTTTCCAGAATTTTGGAAATACCCAGCAGCAAGGTTCCCAAGATCCAGGCGGGGGGAAAGGCACCGGCAAACAACAGCACACGGCCGGCAGCCTCGGTATAGCGCACCGCCTTCACGATCCGACGGATATAGCGAGCGTCTTCTTCGCCCAGGTCCGCCTGGACCCGCGCACGCAGAGCATCCAGCTCAGCGCCAAATTGATTGAGCTCATCAGTGGAGAGCGTTCTGTTCTGGACTCGTTGAGTCATTATTCTCAGATCCTTTTTTCTAAATATGTCTTACAGGTCGAGCGTTAGGTCGGTCTCAGCACTGCTGATACAGAGTCTGAGGGCCTGATCCGGTTCAGCTTCCGTCTGTCCGGTCATCAAATCCCGAGTAGTACCGCCCGTTTTGTTGCAAACGCAGGTCTTGCAGATACCCATCCGGCAGCCATAGGCCGGCTGGATACCTTGCTCCTCAAGAGCTTTAAGCAGTGGCTGCCCCACAGGCACTGTGACAGAGCGGCCCGTGATCGCGAGCTGAACCTGAACGGACTCCGCCGCGCCCCCGCCTTCTCCGCGTTCCACGGTTGCTGGAAGCGAAAACGCCTCCTCTTTAAACTGCCCCGCTTTTTCTTGCAGTGCGGAACGAACCGCCGCGACAAAGCCCGCGGGGCCACAGGTATAAACCGTTCTTTCCGCCAGATCAGACACCAGTTGTTCAATCTGCTCCGCGGAAGGTCGCCCGGAAAACTCGCCCTCTAACAGGCTGGCTTCCCGAGTCAAAAAGACATGCACCTGGAAACCTTGCTGGGCCTCTGCCAGTGCTTTCAGCTCCGCGCCAAAGCACAATTCCGCGCGGGTACGAGCCCAGTAAAGCAGGACGGCATCTTTAGCCCGTCCCTGGGCGGCCAGAGCACGAACCAGGCTGATCAGCGGGGTAATCCCACTACCGCCTGCGACAAACAGCCACTTGTTACAGCTGCTGTTGGCCAGCGTCATTTCCCCAAAGGCCGTGCCCAGCTCAACAACATCCCCCACCTGAGTGCGGGTGCAGAGCTGGGTACTGACCTTGCCCCCTTCCACCCGCTTGACGGTGATGGCCACGCGCCGGCCGTTACCTGGAATACTGGTGGGACTGTAGCTGCGGGTCAGCCGCACACCGTCCACTTCCACCGTGACGTTTAGGTGCTGGCCGGGCTGATACCCTGCAAAGCGCCGGTTAGACTTGAGCACCAGGGTCACGGTGTCCTTCGCTTCCACACGACGGTCGACCACTTTGGCCAAGGTGCGCTCCCAAGCCAGGGTGGGACTGACCTTACTGGCCCAGAAGTCGAACACATCCGGTGCCACAAAGGATTTGAGCAGTCGGGAGAATGAAAAACGTTGTTGTGAACTCACGAGGCAACACCTTACCTATTGCTTAGCTGCCTTATTATACACATGTATATACAAGCGTCATCAGTATACTTACTAAAATTTGACGTATACTTGTCTGCTTCACAGTTCAGTCGACCAGTTAACAAATGCAGGACCATGCCAAGCCATTGGATGATCAATCCAATGAAGAAAACAAAAACCCGCCGCGCCCCCATCAAGGACGTAAAGCGGTCATCAGCCGTGACGATCTGATCGATGCAGCTCTGAAGCTCATCGGCCCACATCGCAGCATCTCGACGTTGAGCCTGCGTGAAGTGACCCGGGAAGCCGGTATTGCGCCCAATAGCTTTTATCGCCATTTCCGGGATATGGACGAACTCGCCATCGCCTTGATCGACAAAGCCGGCCGTTCTCTGCGTAAAATCATTGGTGAAGCCCGTAAGCGGGCCAGCCCTGAGCGCAGCGTGGTACGTTCATCCGTTGAAGCCTTTATGGAGCAGCTCAATGGTGAAGAACGGTTCCTGCATGTGATGTTGCGGGAGGGTACGGTTGGCTCCGATGCCTTCAAGCAGGCCGTGGAACGGGAGCTGAACTTCTTCGAAGAAGAACTCCGCGTCGATCTGATCCAACTGGCCGAAACCAATAACACCGGCATCTATGAGCCAGCCCTGGTTGCCAAAGCCATCACGCGTCTGGTGTTTGCCATGGGGGCGACTGCCATGGACCTTCCTCTGGAAAAGCGGGCCGAAATCCAGGAACAGATGACCACCATGCTACGAATGATCGTGGTAGGCACTCAAACCATGGCCCAAAGCGACAACATACGTCTGTAGTCCAACGCGACTTAAACAAAAAAGCCGGGCCCACAGCGGGCACGGCTTTACTTGAAGGACAACACAGACGGGGAGAAAGGCAACAATCCCGAGCGGAGTGCCACCCCAGGAAGGCTTCGATAATCCGCAGGAATTAATTCAACCGGTTAACCTGAAGAAAACTCCCCCGCTCCAGACACCATACCCGCCCTGCTCCGGCACCTCCTCCACCAGCGTCGCCAGTTCGTAGTAAACGGCACGGGATAACAAGGCCTCCAGCCGCCCTCTCACTAACACATAAGGCGCCGGCTCCCGGGTTTGCGGGTCTTCTTGCACCCGCAGCGAATGGCTGGCATCAATCCGGACCTCATCCCCCACATTGGTGGTGATATAAAGGTTTTGATCGCGGCCGGCGCCCTCTTTCCGCAGCCCGACGGCGACAAAGGGTGCGTCCTCCACCTGGATACGCACCTTCTCCACCGGTGTCACCAGATAATACTCGCCATCCTCTTCCTTGCGCAGAATGGTGGAAAACATCCGTACCACCGCATCCCGCGCCATGGGTTCACCCTGGTAATACCATTGCCCATTGCGCTTGATGACTATATCGAGGGTTCCACTGAGGGACGGATTCCACTGGTCAACTGGTGGAAGATCCTTGCCCACCATGGTTTCGATATCTTTTAGCAATCGGGCAGGCCCTAACCCACCTTTGTCTGTCGGTGCCATGATCTCTCCTACCTATTGCAAAGATTGCTATAAGCCACGAGCCCATTCCGGCCTGAGGCGCACGCTCTCAGGTTGATGAATCGCCTGATCCAGTTGGGCCAACATGGCCTGCTTATCGCGACCCAACTCGCCTTTCAACACCAGATAGTTGGAGGCATGGTCGCTGCGAAACACCGTACGTTCCAGCTCCAGGTGCTCGATAAAAACCCTCATCTCCTGGAACAGCTCCTGCTGTTCCGGCAACTCAAACTCCGGATAGTGACTTCTGATCCGCGCTTCGCCCATGGGGAAAGTGACCACCAGGGTGGACAAATAGTCCGGTTGGGCTTCATTCATCAACCGGGCACTGTTGATGGCATGTTGCCGGGAGTAGGCCCGCCCGCCCAGTCCGTTCAAAATCATGACCGAGCTGCGCAGCCCGGCCTGACGGATCTTTTGCAAGGCTTCCAGGCAGCTGGCATAGCTCTCGCCTTTCTGTACCTTTTCCAAGACCAGATCATCGCCCGATTCCACGCCCACGTAGAGCAGGTCCAGCCCAAGCTCGCGAAGCTCTTGCAGCTCTTCCACCGTTTTGTTTTTCAGGTTACGGGGCAAACAGTAGGAAGACACCCGCTCCAGCAGCGGAAAGTGCTCCCGCAATAGCTTCAACAACTCTTTCAGGCGGCGTACCGGTAATACCATCGCATCCCCATCCGCCAGGAACACACGGCGTATACCGGGATATGCCTGCTGCATCCGTTGGAGATCCCGCAGGATGTCCTCATCCTTGCGAGCCCGGAACTTCTTTTGGGGCTGCGTATACATTTCACAAAACGTACACTGGTTCCAGGAACAACCATTAGTAACCTGGAGAATAAAAGACCGGGCTTCACTGGGAGGCCGAAACACCGGCTCAATGTACTGCACTGGAAACATTTACCATCTCCTGGTGAAAAAACTTCGATTGCTCAACATTATAACCAGATTCCAATCACAACGGCGCAGTCCCGCCAGCGCCCTTCTGACCTCAATGGATGAAGAATGATGGACTTTCAACACGAGTTTCCCCTAGACCCTGAGCTTTGCTATCTCAACCATGCAGCCGTGGCCCCCTGGCCCGCCCGAGCCGCCCAGGCAGTGAGTGCCTTCGCTCAGCAGAATGCGACCCAGGGCGCACGCTATTATCCGGAATGGTTAAAAATCGAAACGGAACTGCGTCAGCGACTGCAAGCCTTGATTAACGCCCCCCATTGGCGCGATATCGCGTTACTCAAAAACACCTCGGAAGCCTTGTCCTTTGTCGCTCAGGGGCTGGACTGGAATCCGGGCGATCAAATCGTGATCACCGGAGATGAGTTCCCGTCCAATCGGATTGTGTGGGAGGCCCTGGCCAAACAAGGCGTCAAAGTGGTGGAAGCCGACCTGCACGGCGACGACAGCCCGGAAGAGGCGATTTTGGATGCGACCACCTCCGCGACCAAATTGGTCTCGGTCAGCTCGGTTCAATATGCCAGTGGTATCCGCCTGAACCTGGAATATCTGGGGCAGGAATTAAATCGCCGTGGCATCCTGTATTGTGTCGATGCGATTCAAAGTATTGGCGCCCTGCAGTTTGATGCCCAACGAATCGGCGCAGACTTTGTCATGGCTGACGGCCATAAATGGATGTTGGGGCCGGAGGGGCTGGCCCTGTTTTATGTGAAGCCCAGTATACGCAACCGGCTGAAGTTGATTGAGTACGGTTGGCACATGGTGCAAAACCGGGGCAATTACGACCTCAAGCACTGGTATCCCGCGGAGGATGCCACCCGTTTTGAGTGCGGCAGCCCCAACATGCTCGGCGCCCATGGGCTCAATGCCAGCCTGTCGCTGTTGTTAGAGGTCGGCATGGATCAGGTGGAAGCGCGCCTTCAGCACAATATGTCCACGCTGATAGAGGCGCTATCCACCGTGGATGGCATCCGCTTTCTGTCACCGCGCTCCCCGAACGAACGGGCGGGCATTGTGACCTTCGACATTACCGGAATCCCCAGCAACAATCTTTACCAAGCGCTCATGACCCGGGGCGTCATCTGTGCCTGTCGAGGGGGCGGTATTCGCTTCTCGCCGCACTTTTACACCAGCGAGAAGGTCCTGTTACGGGCGGTGGAGATCCTCAAGGAGTTGATCCGGAATAAGCGTTAACTCTCGACAGCGGTGGCCATGGCGGGGATCAGGGCTGCAGGCTGCGGATAATCCGGCCACAGGCCGGCGCCCAGGCCTCGAGTTCCAGAATCAGGATTTCGCTGGTGGCAAAGGGATGGGGTTCTTTCAAGTCACCTCGATCCAGCAAGCTGGCGAGATAACCCAACAAAGGTTGGTGGGCCACCACCAGAGTGTGCCGGGCTACGTGTGGCGTCAGCGCCTCCAACGTGGCCGAGGGCGATTCATCCGGTGTGAGGCAATTATGCTGCTGTGCCACCATCTCAAGGCGTTGCTCGGCTTCCGCTGCCGTTTGGCGGGCCCGTCGATAGGGGCTGACCAATATGCGGTCAATTTGAGGCGCCGTGGCCAGCAGTTTATCCAGCACCCGCCGATTCGCTTCCCTACCCCGCTCTGTTAACGCGCGCTCCGGGTCCGGGCTGGTCCAGGCCGCTTCGCCGTGGCGCATCAAATAAAGGGTATAGGGTTCAGTCACGGGTTAACCTCCTTTCTAACGGGCAATGCTCTATTGCCCTCTGGGCAAAACAAACTCCACATCGCTGCTTTGCTGACGCAACATCAACTGGTTGCTGATTTCATTGATCGAGCGACCCTCGTGCAAAATGGCGTAAAGCCCCTCAACCAAGGGCATGGTGATTTGCATTTCCTGGGCCTTCTCCCGCACCAACTTGAGGGTATTGATCCCTTCTGCAACTTCACCCAATGACTCGACCGCCGCTTCCAGGGTTTCACCCTTCCCAATGGCAAAGCCAACCCGGTAGTTACGGCTCAGTGGCGAGGTGCAGGTTACAATCAGATCCCCCACCCCGGAAAGCCCAAGGAAAGTCATGGGGTTGGCCCCCAGGCACACCGCAAAACGGCTCATTTCCGCCAGGCTACGGGTAATCAACATGGCTTTGGTGTTCTCGCCCATCCCCATGGCGGCGGCCAGGCCGGAGATAATCGCGTAAATATTCTTCAGCGCACCCGCCAGCTCAACCCCGTACATGTCGGAATTGGCATAGACCCGGAAATAGGAACAACCCAAGACTTCCTGGACCCGGCTGCGCACAGTGGGGTCCGGGCTGGCGATGACCGTGGCGGTGAGCGCTCGACGCCCGATTTCCTTGGCCAGGTTAGGACCGCTCAACACACCGATCGCGGCGGCGGGAATTTCTTCCCGCAGAATCTGGCTCATCAACTTGAACGTGCCCGGCTCAATGCCTTTGGTGGTGGACACCAGCACCTGCTCAGGGCTGATATGGTCTTTGACCTGCTTGACCACGTCCCTGACTCCCTTGCTCGGCACCGCGACCAGAATGAGCTGGGCACCGTCAACACAGGTGGCCAGATCGGTGGTAGGGACAATGGTGTCGGCCAACCGGCAGCCCGGCAAATATTGGGTATTTTCCCGCAGGGTTCTGATTTCTTCAGCCCGGGCGGCATCTCTCAGCCACAGCCAGGTATCATAACCATTTTCCGCTGCAATATTGGCAAGCGCTGTTCCAAAACTACCGCCACCGAGAACGGCGACCTTGGCCTTTTGAGTCATTAATGTGGATTCCAGAGCATCAGACAATCGGTTTTCCGACGGTCATGTTAAACCGTAGCGCAATCGGAGCCAAAAAATAATGTCAGGCGAGAGGCCTTTCAGTCAGCTCCATCGCATTCGAGGGCGGCTACCAAATCTTTAAACGCTGTACGATTTTGCTCGTTCAGCTCCATCAGGATGCGATGGGCGGCGAGTACCTTTTCACGAACTTCGGTTTCGGTCGCGTCCAGGATCGGCAACTCGTTGAGCTGCTCCATCTGGGTGGCCGCCTGCTTGACGATAATAAAGATATGGTCGAACCCCATGGAAAGAATCAACCGGGTCACATCCGGGTTCGTGGAGATGATGGTTGGCAACAGGTTGCTGCGGGCCTTGGTGAAAATAGCAATTTTAGCCAGGAGCCCCAGGCTGGTGCTATCCAGCATTTCAGCCTCGGTCAGATCAATTACCACCGTCCGAAATGCCGGGTCAGCACTCATGGATTCGATGATGGCGTCCAGCGTCGAACAGAGGTTCAGCCGGATTTCGCCAACGAACTTGAGAATATAGACGCCTTGCTGCTCGGCTTGCAGGATTCTATAGCTGGACATCATTGTTAGCTGACTCAGTAATGGTCATGATTGCAATATCGTCCGGAAGTTCTGAAATATCCTTCAGTCCGAATGCCTTTTCGAAACCTTCAATGGTCATATCGGCTTGAGCCACTGTGTTCAGTAACTCCTCTTCCTTGCCAGCGACCGTCGGTGATTTCAGTACTTCCAAAATGCCGTCCGAAAACAGTACCAGCGAAAACTGCGGGGGCAGTTCAATCTGGTAGGTGGCGAACTCCACAGAGTCGAACAGCCCTACCGGCATACCATTTCCAGACAGATATTCAGTTTTGTTCCCAACCTTCAGTATGGGCATCGGCAAGTGAGCCCCCAAACTGTATGTGAGGGTTCGGGTGGACATATCCAATAACCCGGCAAACATCGTCAGGTGCTTATCCAAACCCGTTTCCAGCAGTTCCCTGTTGACTCGCCGCAACAATCGCTGCGGACTCCGCAGCTTTTCATTGGTGCGTCGTTTCAGGTTGCGCTGCATACGGCTACTCAGGTTTTTCAGCAGCACCGTCACGAACGCTGACGACGCCCCATGCCCGGAGACGTCGGCAAGATAAAAAACAACATGGCGTTCGTCAATTCGAAAATAGTCTAGGAAGTCGCCGGTCAAATAAAGAGAGGGTTTGATCAGACGGTCAAACTGAATTCCGTCGTAGTAGGCCTTCCGTTTCGGAAATAACTTCTGTTGCAGGTAGTGTCCGGCCTTTTGGTCCGCCCGCAACTCATCCAGGTTGCTTTTGAGGCGCTGATTAAGCTCCTCCAGCTCCTGCTGATGACGTTGGCTTGAGCGCTGCAACCGGACCTGCCCTAGTTGACGACCAACGGCTTCCTGCAAGGGGTCAAGATCGGTCAGGGGCTTGATTACATAATCGCTGGCCCCTGCTCGAAGGGCATCAACGACCTGTTCAGGGGTTTCCGGGTGAGACACCACCACAATCGAGGTCGGCTGGGACTGCTGTTGGGCGTAGCTGGCGAGCTGGCGGACTTCTGGCGCTGGCAAGTCACATAACACCAGCTCTGGTGCGGCGTGGGATAGCTCCCGCTGTGCGTCCGCCAGATTATGGCAGGTCAGCACTCGGTGGCCGCTTCGCGCCAGGTAGTCTGCAAGAGTTTGCTGTGCAGCAACATCCCGGTCCACGATCAGAATAGTGTCATTCATCACATCAAAGTCCGCCGCGAATTGAGCTTCACGGGATCAAACTGCCGGCCAGTTCAGTGCGACTATCGTTCAGTCGCTGTCTAGCGCCTTGTCTCCACTCCCTCAGACCGAGTATCGCGCTGATGGAATTGGAGCGGGACAGGTTAGCTGCCCAAAGGATACGAAAGTAAAATAGAAAGGCAAGCAAATGATGAGCAGCGCCTTGCATGCGATTGGGCAACCCTCTCCCGAAGCGGTTACTTTAGGTTTAGCGGATAATCAGGGTTGCCGCAAGTTTGCCCACCTTCACTTGATTAGCCTTGCATTTTCGAAAATTCATAGCACATATTAAGTAATGCCTGTCAGAGGCTGGACAGCCCCTTTACATCAAGGCGTACCCCCTCTGGTTTCGGGCCATCACGAACATCCTAGAGAGTCTTCATGACGAATTATCTAAATGACTTGCTCGGCGCCTATGATCGTTTGATCATGGACCCGGTGCATGGTGGTATTTCCCTGTATGCCCATGAAGTACAGGTCATTGATCACCCGCTGTTCCAACGCTTGCGATTTATTTGCCAAAACGACATTCTTTCCCTGGTTTTTCCAGGCGCCACCCACTCCCGCTTCCTGCACAGTATCGGCACCATGCACACGGGCGGGCGCATGTTCCGCACCATGGTGGCCGCCCATCTGGCAGACCGGGGCCGAAAGGGTCAAAGTGACCTTTCCGTGGAGTCTCTGCCGGCCCTTGATTACGTGCACAAGGTCACCCGACTTGCCTGTCTATTGCATGATTGCGGCCATTCAAGTTTCTCCCATCAGTTCACCAAGGCCCATAGCATTCATGAGCTCCTGTCTCAGCCGGGCCGGTTCAGCCAGCTCTGGCAAGACAGCTCGCCCGGGGCACTTCCGCCCTCCTCCCTGTTAGAGGAGCCGGCCACCCTGGAGCACGAGCACTATTCAGTGCGTTGCGCCTGGCAGATTCTTCAGGACATTGAGGTGTCGGATTATGGCATTGACCCGGTGGACGTCCTGGGGGTGATGGAAACCGCTAACTTTGAGCCCAGTGACCAGTTCCGCCAACATGCCGACAGCTTCTGGCATTTCATTTCGGGAGCCTCCCCCACCGCGGACATTGATAGTGCCGCGCTGCTGAAAAAGCTGATTTCCCTGATCGTGTCCGGTGAGATCGACGCGGACCGGGCCGACTATATGCTGCGGGACGGCTTCCATTCATCGGTCACCATCGGCGGGTTTAACCTGGATCACCTGCTCAATAACCTGCGGGTTGGCTGGGCCACCGACACGCCCTGGCTGGGGCTGGCCATCACCGCCAAAGGCTTGGGTGCGCTGGAGGACTTCGTCTACAGCCGCCATCAGATGTACCGGAAGGTCTACGGCCATAAGACCTCCATCGGCTTTGACTGGCTGTTGCGACGCGCCATCGACGAAGTTCTGGAAGACCAGGACTGTCGCGACTACGTCGATGAATGCCTGAAAAACATCCACGAGTTCCGTCACCTGACCGACAACTACTTTTGGGAGCTGTTTCGCCGCAAGTCCAAGCACTCAGAACAAAGCTTTGCCCGACGCCTGATCGATCGTCACAAGCTCAACCACCTGCTGACTCGGGAAAACCTGGACTCAAACGAAATTGAACAAGTCCGTGGGGAGCTGGCGCACCACTACCGGATTGCACCTGAAATGGTGGTCAGTTGCACGTTGCGGGCACGGTTTTCCAGGATTCAGGAACACTTTAACGACATCCGGGTGCTGGCCAAGGATCCGCTGACCAAGGCAGTGTCCCTCAAGCAGATTACCGAGGTGAGCCACTTCTTCAGCAAATTCTCTGACGGC
>Ga0209075_1003853_pt1 | contig 12247 bp, 9 predicted proteins | sample Stecom2011_FD_187523 | JGI IMG/M metagenome (GOLD analysis project Ga0209075, IMG submission 187523) | Agricultural soil microbial communities from Utah to study Nitrogen management - Steer compost 2011 (SPAdes) (version 2) | ecosystem: Environmental > Terrestrial > Soil > Agricultural land...
ATATTGTTTAACTTGGACTGCTAAAAATTCATCAAAATCTTTTGTTTCGCGAGCTGTTTTATAAATGTTTTCATTAAATTCATTTTGATTTGATATTAAAACTTGCGTAACTGTAACAAAATAGATTGCAACTAAAAAAAAGATTGCTAATGCTATATATAATATTTTATTTTTCATAATTCATTCCACCTATTCAATTATTATCATTGCGATTTACATAATTTAGTATATCATCAATCTACTTTATTGCAATACAAATTATTTTTAAAAAAACAAAAAAAGTCCTAATTTTAGGACTTTAATCATTATAATTTTGTTTTCTAATTGTACCATCGACTTTGTGAATAACCACTGAACTACCCGCTTTTTCTGCTAATTCTTCTGCATGTTCAATTGCTTCTTTTTGAGTGTTGTGATATTTAATAGTTTTCTTTGAACCTTCTTTACGGACCCGCCATTGTTTAAAGTAAGACGATTTTTTGTCTTTATTTTGGCTCACATGATATTTAGGAATTCTCGCCTTTTCCTCAACATTTGGTTCTGCGGCATTTTCTTCTCTTGGTTCAGCTTTAGCTGTTTTAGTTTCTTCAGGTTTAGTTTGCTCAACCGGTTGTTTAACTGTAGTTGTTGCCTTTTCCTCTTGCTGTGCCTTTTGCTCAGCCTTTAACTGTTTTTTAGCAGCTCTCTTTGCGCGCCACCTTTTAAATAACCCCATTTATAACACCTCCAAATGATTTATACCTACATTATATATGATAATTTTATAAATAGCAAAATAATTAATTGTAAAATACTTTAATAATGCGTTTTATGGCTTATGTATATTAGTGTTTTTAATAATTAATCTTACTAAATATAATAATCTAAAACAAAAGGACCATAAATTTTAAAAAATTTATAGTCATTAAAATTACTTTTTATAATGGAGATGAATTACTAAACTAAATCTCCCTGTTTCATCATTAGGAGTTGTTGCTGTAAAGTATGAACCTTCTGGAGCTCCTAAAGTATCACTTCTCATACTATTAAAAGGTATTCGATATTTTTTATCATCTATTATTCTATGTAACTATACACTTTCCTAAACTGCTTCTTTTACATTACTAGTTGTTGGTGTTGCAGGCTTCCCTTCATTATTATTTTATATGATATAACTTGTATAGTCAGGAGAAATAGAAATCGTTAACATCATTAAAAATCATCATAATCTATTAGCTATCAATGATTATAAAAAAGTGAAATTCAATTAAGAATTTCACTTTATTAGTTTCAAAAGTTTATTTGCTTTTATTATTTGTTTTCTAAAAGTCTAGCAGCTTCTTTGTCTAAATATATTTCAACATCATCATGTGCTTGCAAGATTGATGCTGGCACACTTGTAGAGATTGGTCCTTCAATTGTATTTTTAATAGCTTCAGCTTTTGATGAGCCGGTTGCTACTAAAATGATTTTTTTAGCTTTTAAGATACTGCCAATTCCCATTGTTATAGCAGTCGTTGGAACTTCATCCATACTATCAAAAAATCTTACATTAGCCTCTCTTGTTTCTTCAGCTAAGTCTACAACAATTGTATTACTATCAAACTTTGAACCTGGCTCATTAAAACCGATATGAGCGTTAGTTCCAATTCCTAATAGTTGAATATCAATTTGGTTTTTTTCCAATAACTTATCATAGTTAAAAGCTTCCATTGCTAAATCTTTAGCATTACCATTTGGAATATGAGTATTATCTTTATTAATATCAATATGATCAAATAAAACATTGTTCATAAAGGTACGATAACTTTGTTCATGTCCTTCTGGAAGACCAATATATTCATCTAAGTTAAAAGTTTTTACTTCTTTCCATGATGTTTTGTTAGTCTTGTGATCTTCAATTAATTTTTCATATAGTGGAACTGGTGTACCTCCAGTTGCAAGTCCTAAGTTAATATTAGGTTGTTGTTTAATTCTTTCTACATATTTATTTGCTAAATTATCAAATAAAGCTTCTTTTGTATCAAATATAAATACTTTCATTAATTCCTTCCTCTTTCATATAATACTTTGCCATTAACAATCGTCATTACTACTTCTAAGTCTTCATCTAAAACGACTAAATCAGCATCAAAGCCTTCTTTAATACTTCCCTTAGTAGTTAAGCCTAAATTTTTGGCTGGTGTTGTAGAAGCCATATAAACTGCATCAACTAATGTAGTTTCAGCAAACTTCATCATATTTTTTACGGCGTGATTCATTTTTAATATACTTCCAGCAAGGCTTCCATCCTTAAGTCTTGCTTCATTGTTTTTCACAATTACTTCTTGACCGCCTAGTTCAGATAAACCCTCTGGTAAATATTTAGCACGCATACTATCTGTAATTAAAATAATATTTTCACGGCCTTTGTTTTTATAAAGTAATTTTACCGCAGCAGGACTTACATGAATCCCATCACAAATTAGTTCCGCATATGCATTATTATTTAATAACATTGAACCAACAACACCAATATCACGGTGATGTAGTTTACTCATAGCGTTATAAGCATGTGTAAAGCCTTTTGAACCGTATTGAATTGCTTTTGTAGACTCTAAATAGGTTGCATCAGTATGAGCTTGTGATGTAATAATATTATTTTGTTTAGCATATTTAATTAATTGGTAGTTATCATCTTGTTCAGCAGCTAAACTTACAATTTTAATGTTATTATGTTTATTCCATTTTTTAAATAACTCTAAATCAGTTTTTACAATAAACTCACCCGGTTGTGCACCTTTAAAAGTTTTATTAATAAATGGTCCTTCTAAGTGTACACCTAAAAGCTGTGAACCATCTAGTTCTTGCGGAGTTAAGTTATATACAGATTTTTCAATATTATCAAAACTTTGCGTCATTGTTGTTCCTAAAAATGATGTAGTTCCTTCTTGTAACAACACTTTTGATATTCCATTTAGTGCTTCTTTTGTTCCATCCATAAAATCAAAACCACCAGCACCATGAATATGTTGATCAATAAATCCTGGTACTAAATAATATTCTTTATTATCAATACCGTCTTCGTTACTAGTTGAACCGATAGATGCAATTTTTCCATCTTCTACTTTTAAACTTGTAAGTTTAATATCATCTTTAAAAACTACTTTAATGTTTTTAAAATTAATCATAAAAATTAATCCTTTCTCTAAAATGGCATTGTTGTAAATGCAACATTAGAATGTTTGACTGATAAGTATTCATCCTTAACAATTGCTTCATCTAATATGCCATCTATTTTATCGATTTTTTTATTGTTATATAGATTTGCAATCTCAATCATTTCTTTAGCTCTAATAATTTGAGTTGCAAGTCTTGATTGAATGATTTCCAAACCATTCATCTTATGTTTAGTATACCATCTTTTTCTAAATATTTTAATTAGGTTTTCTAAATGTTTTACTTGGTTATTAAAATATTCTTCAACATTAATTTTGTCCTTATTTGTATACTGTTTAATCATTTCATAGCGACCTTTAATTTTATTATAATTTGCCGCTACAATGTTATATTCATATTCATAAGCACTATTGTTTTCATATAGCTTAAGGAGTTTTTCCATCTCTTCAAAATGTTGATGATAATTATTTAAATCATTTTTAACTTTATTAGTTAATATTAATGAAAATTGTGGATCATCCCATGTTAATCCAACTGGATTAATAGACAATGTATTTATCTTACTACGGTTATATGATACTTCTAGTGGTTCTTTAGTAATAAATTCATATGTTTTAGCACATACTTCATTTTTAGTATTAGCTTTTAATGATAATTCATATACTCCTAAATTAGTAGTTTCATGATCACCATATGCACCATCATCCATCCATTGAGTTAATATAAATTCTCTTATATTATTTTTAATTGCTGCTTCTATATGAACATTTGCTGTTCGGTCAGTTTGATTTTTATCATAAGTGAATTTTGTCCATATCCATGTTCCTGAAGCAAAGACAACTTTGTCACTTAACATCTTATGATTTTTTAGCATATAATCAACTTTGTCAATTTCAGATGTGTAATAGTCCCAATAAACTAGTTGGACATTGTTAGGAATTTGATCAATTATATTTTGATCAAAAACAATATTAGTATCATAATAGTAATTAGTTTTGCTTAATATACGATATGGCATATCTGACCAAATTAAAACGTCTTTAAAACCATTTTTTAAAGCTAGCTCATTAACTTTATTTAAATGCTCAAAAAAGCTTTCAATTTGGGGAATATAACCATTTTTCTTATAAAAGTTACCAAAACCAAAGCCCCAAGTTTCATCAAGACCGACATGGATTTTGTCATGTTTAAAAATCTTTTTAAGTTGCTTAAACATAGCATCTATTAATTTAAATGTATCTTCACTTTTAGCGAGTAAAACATTTGGCTGATCTTTTACTGGTGCTGATTTGTACCATCTTAAAAACTGTTCCATGTGTCCTAAGGTTTGAATAGCTGGAACTAACTTTATATTAAAGATTTCAGCATAATTAACCATTTCAGTTAATTCTGCTTCTGAATATGCACCTCTCATATATCCAAATTGTGGATATTCTTTTAACTGGTACATATCTTCCATATATAACCAAAGTTCATTTACACCCATTAAAGCCTTTTTTCTAATAAGGTTTTTAACATAATCAACTGAATACACAGCACCTCTTGACATATCAATCATTGTTCCAAATGTATCAAAATTATCAACTAAGTCTAATTTTGTATTATGTTTATAGTGAGCTAAATACATTAATCCTTCTGGTATTGATTTATAATAAAGCGTATCACCTTCAATTAAAGTTTTTTCAGCTTTAATATATTTATTTACGATTCCTGTTAAATCAAAATCATGACCCTTTAATTCATTAATTGCTTTAAGCATATAATCCTCCATTTTATTTTAAAAAGCCCCAAAACTAATTGAGGCTCAATTTTATCGATTAATTAATCTATTATATAAATCAGGCTTTACTTCAAACTTTTGAAAGTTTACATATCTTGCATAAAAGCCTTGAACTTTTTCATTAACTCCACCAATTACTGCATAACCATAACCGGCTTCCTTCATCGCCTCTAAAGTTGTTAGTAATAAAACTTGACCTATATTATTACCTCGGTAATCAGGATTTACACCTGTAGGTCCAAAGTATCCTTTTGCAGTAGCATCATAACAAGCAAAACCGACAATTTCTCCATTATGGGTAGCTACAAAGCATGTAGGATGTGGTTTATATATTCCAGCCTTTACTTCACTTGCCCAACCACTACTAAAATGTGTACTTACAAATTGTACTAAACTATCAGCATTAGGGGATAAAATTCTTTTAATTTTAATTTCATCATTTTTTAAAGACACATTTGTATCTTTTAGATAATCCTTTTCGTATAAATTAACTATTAAGTCCGCCATTTACTTTTCCACTCTCCAAATTTTTAATAGACTTTCTAATGTTACCTTTATTTTCATCTAATATTCTTTCAAGTTCCTTATGATCTTCAATTCCAGTCATAATTGCAAATATTGCAAGTTTAACTGTTTCATATTTTTTTAAATATTGTTTTGCAGTTTCTTTGTCAACATCTGTAACTTCCATTACAATATTTTCAGCTCTTGAAACTAATTTTTGGTTTGTCATTTGCACATCAACCATTAAATTTTCATAAACCTTTCCAATTTTAATCATGGCTGTTGTTGTTAACATATTAGCAACCATTTTTTGAGCTGTTCCTGATTTCATTCTAGTTGAACCTGTTAATACTTCAGGTCCTGTTATTACTTCAATTGGGAATTTTGCCTTTTTAGCAACTGGAGAGTCTTCACTAGTTGTAATACATGATGTTCTAGCCCCTAAGTTGTTTGCATATTTTAAACCTTCTAAAACATATGGGGTTCTTCCACTTGCTGCAATACCAACTAAAATATCATTTTCATTGAAATTAATTGCTTCTAAGTCTTTGACTGCGTCTTCTCTTGAATCTTCAATATTTTCAACTGCATGTCTTAATGCATAGTCTCCACCTGCAATTAATCCTACTACCATTGATTCAGGCACACCAAAAGTTGGTGGACATTCACTTGCATCTAATACGCCAATTCTCCCACTTGTTCCTGCACCTAAGTAAACTAAACGACCACCATTTTCAAATACTTCAGTTATTTGATCAACAACCAAAGCAATTTGGTCTAAAGATTTTTCAATTGCTAAAGCAACTTTTTTATCTTCTTTGTTAATTAGTTTTAACATATCAATTGTTTTTAGTAAATCAATATTCTTTGTATTTTCATTTCTTTTTTCTGTAGTTATTTTTTTTATATCTACCATTTCATCACCTATAGTAATATATTTTTAAATATATTTCCCTTCGTAATTCTTTTTCCTTTATATATATTATAATATATATATTATTTTTTTTTAGTTATATAATTAGTTATTCTAAATAAATTTGTTTTTTTTCAATTTACGAAAAAAATGCCCATTAATTTGCAAGATTACTTACAACATTGGCAATATAACGGTGTTTTTTTATATATAAAAAACTACTTATAAAATGAGTTATAAGCAGTTTAATAATCTTTTATTTGTTAGGGTGTTTCTTTTTTTCTAAATGCTTTTTAAATGTTTTATAAGTGCGTTCTAACTTTCTAACAGATCTATTTAAATCAAAATATGCACATTCAGTAAAAAGCGCATCAATCATTGCCATTTGAGAAATTCTTGATGTCATCGCAGCACTTCTAAATTCGCCTTCTAAAGCAGATGTATATAATACGATATCAGCAATGTCTGATAAGAATGATTTTCCAGCCCTTACAATACTAATAATTTTAGCATTATTTTCTCTTGCTACAATTCCTGATTTAACAATTTCTTCTGTTTCACCTGAATTTGAAATTAATATTACAACATCTCTTTCATCAGCAAATGTAATATCAATCATTTGTTCATGCAAATCATCTTGAGCTATACAAAAACGGTCAATTCTTCTTAATTTCATTTGTAAATCTTTTGCTACTAACCCAGATGATCCTTTACCAAATAATAGTATTTTTCGAGAGGTCATAATCATTTCTGCAGCCTTTTTTACACTTGCTTCTGAATATAGTCTAATTGTATCTTCTAACGCTCTAATATTGTTTTCTAAAGCTGTTTTCCCTGAATAACTATCTTTGTTTTGCATTAGAATAATATCTTGATACTCTTTATTATCAGGAATTTCTACTTTAGAGTTTGCTAATATAAAATCAACTTTAAAGTCTTTAAATCCATCATAGCCTAACTTTTTAGCCATTCTTACAACTGAGGCTGGCGATGTAAAAGACGCTTTTGCAACTGATTCTACAGATAAATCTTTAAGTGAACCTTTATTCTCGATTAAATAATCAAGTACAGCTCTTTCTGAGACACTTAAGTTTTCACGTTCCTTTAACATGTTTATCATAATACTCATGTTATCACCTTCCTAACAATCTATTATATATTATACCATATTAGATTTTATAATATACAAATAAAAAAGACTAGTTTATAAAACTAGCCTTTTTATAATTATTATCTATCTATTTTTAAGGTTTTCTTAATAATAGAACTGCTCCACCGAATGATAATCCAGCTGTTACAACTGCAATAATAATTGTTACAACTAATGATGTACCTTCTGATTTCGCATCGATTGCTTCTTGCAATTCTGCTGTTTGATCAGCTAATGCTTGTTCTAAGTCTGAAACTTTACCTTCTAACTCAGCATTTTTTTCATTTGCATCTTTTAATTGATCATTTAAATCATCAATTTCAGTAACAACATCTTCTGGTAATTCTCTTTGAACTACATTTACTTTAAATGTTGTTTGTGCATTATTTGCTGATGGATCTGATGCAATAGCTGTAACATTATATTCTCCTGGAATTGTTAATTGAGCTTGTGTAATTCCAACAAATACAACATTACTTACTCTATTATTATCTTCAGCAACAACGTTTGGTAATAATGCTTGGCTTAATGATGTATAACCTGCATCAGTATAAATTGTATAAACAGGTTGAATTGCAGAAATTGTTGGTTCTACTGTATCTTCAACAATAACATTGAATGTATTAGTTGTTTGAACAGTTTCTTCGATATAATCATCAAAGCTTGTAATATTCAATTCTGTTCCTAGTGGTAAAGCATTTGATCTAACACGATTTGATTTTTCAACACCACCAGCATCTGAACCATGAGTATGTAATAATACAGTATCTTCTGTTAAGTATTCTGTAATCCATTCATTGAAATTATATGAAGCTAATACTTCAACATCTCCATTTTCATCTATAACTTCAGGTGTTGTATTTGCGAATCTATCAAGTCTTGTTAAAACTTTTCCAGTTGCTTTGTCAATAACCATAGTTACACGACCCCATGCTTCAGCTTGAGCTTTAAATCCTGGAGTTGTTAATTTATCAATTGATTTTAATGTATAAATAGTATTAATTCTACTTGCTTCTGCTGGGTCAGCATAATCAACATTATTTCCTATATCATCAAATACCCAATCAACAGCATCTTCGTCTTCTCCCCATGTAATTGTCATAGCAAAGTCTTGTTTATATACCCAGCTTGCAGTTACAGTAATTTCATGTGTTCCAAATGGAACATAATTTGGGTTAAAGTCGTTTCCATGAGTAATTCTAATGCTGTTTGTAATATCAACATCATTTTCTAAATCATGAGCAAAGATTCCATCATATAAATTAATATATCCATGTAAATCCATTCTCTTATCTTGAACATCAATTCTTTGACCATTTTGATCTAATTCATAAATTTGTGGAGGTAAAACACCAACAGAAACAACTGCTTCAACTTCGACTGTTAATGTTTCGTCTAATGGATTAGCTGCTTTGTAAACTAATCTATATTCTTCACCAAATAATGAACTATCAATAGCTGTCAACTCTTCTACTACAGTATAAGCGCCATCTACGAATTCAACTACAACTGTTTCTAATAATTCATCTCCTGAATATACTTCAACTTCAAAATCTGTTTGTTTGAAAATTCTTCTATTACCATCATCAGCAATATCATCTTCTTCATCAATGTATCTTGCTGATACTCCTTGGATAATATCAGCAGTTATTACTTCTGCATTATACCCAATAATAATTGTTGTTAACTCTGCTGATGGATTATCATCTAACGCTTCAATTCCTGCGAAATATGGATCAGTATTGTTGTACTTGAATACTGCTGGTTCATCAAATCCTTCAGCAATTAAGAATGGGAATTCTCCTGCCCAAGCTAATACTGGTGCAACTCTTGCCATTTCACCAAATGAAACAACTGTATGTCCAGCTGGAATTACAACATCTGCTGAATTGTAATCATGGAAAATTGTATCAGTTAAGTTTTCAAATTCCCCCTCTTCACCTTCAACTGGTTTTGCAGGAACATCAGTAAACCAACCTAAACGAACTGGTTCAATTAAATAACCATCTTCTGTTGTTTTAATTCTAATTGGTGTATGTAGCATATTTTCAGGTTTTTCACCTTCATCAGCTGCAATAAACGCATCTATTTCAGCTTCAGTAGCTAGTCTCCAAGCATCATCTTCTTTTGTAATATGTAGTGGGTTTACAAACTCATCCTCATACATATATAATTTTCCTTCTTCGTCAAAATATGCCCAGAATCTATTATTAACATCTGTTAATTCCTTTCTTGTTCCGCTTGATGAAGTAACAACTACATCATGTTCTGTATCATTAAAGATAAATGATCCACTTCCTGACGGATAAAATACTGGCGGAACATTCTCCCCTGGTATTTCTTGAACAACATTAAGATCCCCTTCTGAATCATAACCTGTAAATTTACTTACATGTCTTGCTGATCTTCTAACTGTGTGCCATCTATGACCATTAAATTCCATTGTCCAATGTGAATTTCCATAAGAATCCGCAAACGCCGGATTATCTTGTGGATATAAGTCAACTAACTCTTCATCTGCTTTAACATTTGTTGCAAACATAAATGCTGCAGTAAGTGCTAATAACAGTGTACTTAAGATTTTCTTCATTATTTTCCTCCTATTGTTTGTTTTTTTATTTCATATACATTATATCTTATAATGAAAACGCTGTCAATTTAATAATTTCGTTTTGCTTTTTCAAGTTATTACTTTCAGTTTTTGAAAATTAATTTCTCTTAGTTTATATTTTTTGCGTAATCTCTTAAATATTCAATCATTTTTTGAATTTCTAATGTTTGCATTTCGTATCTAATCGTTTCGGTTCTATTAGAAGGTTTAACTTCGTTTGTTCCCCTTACTCTCACATTAATTTCATATTCTTTAGGTATGAAATTGTTTAGATTAAAGTATGTTTTTGATGTTTCATAATCTATACCATCAATTTCAACAATATATCTTTCAGCTCCAGGTACTTCATCAAATCTAACAAAATTATAACTGTCAACATAAAGATTTGTTGGAGCATTAAATGTAGATGTACGATTATCTCCGCCTAATATTTCAACTGGTTTTAGATCGATATCTCCTCTAACAATTAAAATACCATTAGCTACACTTCTAATGCTTCCATCTGATAATTTATTAATTACTTCAAATTCTCCATCAGTATTTTTAACAATCATTGTAGATGAGCCACCACCATCAAGGTTTAAAGCATTGTATGCACCATATGATGCTAATAATTGTCCCATCTCACCATATCTAATTCCTGATATATCTTCAACTTTATCTCTACCTTCAGCTACCATAAAGAATACGGAACCATCAGCTCTAATACCTACCGTCGTTCTAGGATGACTATATCTATCTTCGTGATTAGTTGGAACTCCATCAGTTACTAACATTACATTTCCGCCTATAGCTGATTGTACATCTTCAAAGTTTTGCATTTTAACTTGAACTAAAACCTCATATCCTTGTTCAACCAACTCCATCAATCTACTACCGTATAAAGCAAATTGATACGGTCCTAGTTCAGAAAAATCTTGTTCTTCACTAATAACTCCCTTAGCATTTTGTAAATTATCTCCGCTATGTCTCATGCTAGTTGCAGTCATTAACGCAACATTGTCACTTGGAAATTCCCCTTCAAATCTTGGCGTATATATACCAATTTCATTTTGACCTGGATTTGCTTTATTAACAAAATTAATCTTTTCTCTTAATATAATCTCATTATTCTCATTTTTAATTAATATTTCGTGACCATCTGTTCTTTGTGCCTCAATTGATGCAGTTCCATCAGCTCTCACAGTAAACACAGGTCTTGATCCTGAAACCCCGTTAATTACTTCATAATTAAAAATATGTGTACTTGTCGGTCTTTTTGTATTATTAATATCAAAGAAATCACCATTAACAGCTCCAATAACTTCAAGGTGTGGATTTTTAGACTCATAAGCCATAATCATTCCCAACATTGTTTGAGCAGAATACCCAAATGCTGGAAAATCATCAATAACAACAAGATGAATGTCCTCATCATAATTGTCAAATTCTAAAAAATGAATTCTTTGTCTTTTTGTTGGTCCTTCGGTAGTATTAACACCATCATCATAAGTCATAATACCATTTATAGTAAGTGTACTTGTACCATCATGTATTCTTGAGATTTCTTCTTCAATTTCAAATTTATATGTAGCACTAGCATTATTTACGCTCGGTAAGAACATGAATAATAACGCTACTAATACAAAACTAAACATTTTTTTCATTATTTATTCACCTCTGGTAAAACTATGCTTACTTCTCCAAAATTACTCACATAAAATCTATAGAAATATACATAACCTAAATGATCAAATTCAATTTCTAAAAACGTTACCTTTCCTTCTTCAGAAATCTCCAAAGTTGCCTTAACAACTTTAAAGTCTTCATCAAGTGTTAGTAAACCTTCTATATTTTCTAAGTTTTCAGCTGGAACAACAAATTTTTCATTTTCAACTTCAAACCAATTTGCATCTAGATTGTTAAATAAGAGTAGTTCAGAGTTTTGACTTACTCTATTTTCTTCAACAACATACTTATCCCCATCTCTAACGTAGGAAATTAAGTTTCTTCCCTCTCTAACATAGTACTCATCATTATCATCATTAATTACAAAATGAGTAATGTTTCCATCAACTTTGATATAGAGCGTACCCTTTGTTTGATTATAATAATTAACATCTATTTTCAACTCATAATTGTTACCATCAAACTCGGTAAGCGCTTCCTCCA
>Ga0209075_1003854_pt1 | contig 12244 bp, 11 predicted proteins | sample Stecom2011_FD_187523 | JGI IMG/M metagenome (GOLD analysis project Ga0209075, IMG submission 187523) | Agricultural soil microbial communities from Utah to study Nitrogen management - Steer compost 2011 (SPAdes) (version 2) | ecosystem: Environmental > Terrestrial > Soil > Agricultural land...
GTAAATGGGTGCTGCAGTTTATGCACGGCTACGATGGGCCGTTTATGGATTGCGTTCGCCAGTATGCAGCACTCTTTAAAGACACTGAATATCAAGTTTGCACTGTTTACTTAACTGGTGAGCCCAACGATGAGATAGAAAAGGGCAGTGCATCGGATGAAGTGATTTTTTTAAACTACAGCAGTAAGCAAGTACGCGGTTTAAAAATAGCGGCTATTCGTGATTTTAAAAGGATTGCAGCTAAACGCAATTACGAATTTTGTATAGCGCATCGATTTAAACCCATTTATATAGCTTTGTTTGCAACAGATCTTCCTGTTGTTGGAGTGCACCATGCCTTTGGCGACTATAGGCGTCGCTCAAGGAAGTTAATGGCCTACGCATTTCGTAAACGTTTGTGTTTGTTGGGCGTATCGAATGCAGTACGTGATGATATGCGAGCAAGCTTACCTAAATTTAAAACAGAGCACATTCAAACTTTATACAATCGAATTGATCTCGAGGCAGTGCAGGCCAGCCAAGTCAGCAAAGAAGACGCGCGGTTGTTTCTTAATCTACCTCAAAATGCGTGGATTGTTGGTAATGTAGGGCGCTTACATCCAGACAAAGACCAAACGACTTTAATCAAAGGTTTTGCCAAAGCTTTGCCAAAGCTACCAGAAGGAAGTCTACTAGCAATAATGGGTAGCGGTAGGTTAGAAACACAATTAAAACAATTGGCTAAAGATTTAAATATAGAGAGAAACGTACATTTTTTAGGCCAGGTAGCGAATGGACGAAACTATTTTAAAGCCTTTGATTTGTTTGCTTTGACGTCAGATCACGAACCGTTTGGTATGGTGCTTTTGGAGGCAATGGCTGCGGGCGTGCCGGTTATTGCAACCGATTGTGGTGGGGCGAAGGAAGTTGTTTGGGATATAAGTAAAATGTTTCCCTTGCGAGATAGCGAGTTATTAGCTTCCATTATTATCGAGTTTTATTATTTAACTCCCAAGGAAAACTTGGACTTAGGTATTAAAATGTTAAGCACGTTAAATGAGCGCTTCTCTGATCGAGCAATAAGAAATACTTTTGACGAGTATTGCAGTTACTTTAAATTATAGAAGTAATACTATTTGATAATCGTGAGCGGAGCTGAAGTGACTGAAAAAGTAGTTATAACATACGGTACTTTTGATCTTTTCCATGTGGGTCACCTAAAGCTTTTGCAGCGCCTAAGTCAGATGGGTGACAAGCTAATCGTCGGAATATCAACTGACGAGTTCAACCTATCTAAAGGTAAGCGATGCATTATCCCATATGAGCAAAGAGCAGAGATAGTGCAAAATATAAAACAAGTAGACCTTGTAATTCCTGAGCGCTCATGGGATCAAAAGTCTAATGATATAAGAGAGCATAATGTTGATATTTTTGCTATGGGTTCAGATTGGCGCGGGAAATTCGATGATCTTAATGAGTTATGCTCGGTTGTATATTTAGAAAGAACGGAAGGTATATCTACCTCGGAGCTAAAAGAGCTTCTTTCAAGTATTGATAAAGATAAAATCAACAACCTAAAAAAAGCACTAGAGATGGTTTTGATTGTGGCGGAGGAGTTCCGTTGACTTTCCTATACTCCCTAAAACACACTGTAAAAACCATCTTTAATCGTCCTTTTGAAAAAATTATTTATCATTTAGCGGGCATATTCCCCAGAGATAAGAAGCTATGGGTCATGGGCGCTCAGAAGCAAAGTTTCTCTTGCAATCCTAAACATTTTTTTATCGCTACATCACTTAATAAGCAATTAAGCATTCGTTGTGTATGGATATCAAAGAGCAAAGAAATTGTTGATGAAGTAAAAGCAATGGGTTTTGAAGCATATAACTTACACTCTATTAAAGGCATTTATATTTGCTTAAAAGCAGGGTTCTATTTTGTCAATTGCGACACTAAAGATATAAGCTTCATGCTTTCGAATAAAACATGCTTTATTAATATGTGGCATGGAATACCCCTAAAAAAATTACATTCTAATAATGAACAGCTAGAGACCGAATCCCCAAAGAAGTTACGTGATCGAAAGACAAAAACGTTTGACAAGATTTTTAACCCAAAAGCTGCTTTTCGTTATGACTATATAGTATCAACGTCGAAATATGTTACTAACTACAGTCTATCATCAGTATTTGATATCGACGAAGAACGCTGCCTTGAGGTCGGTTACCCACGCACTGATATATTTTTCAAGAGTGCGGAAGAAATTAAGGCGCACATAGCTCGATACGATCAAGATTTGCTTCCTATCCTTGATTGGATTCTCGGCAAGAGAAAAGTTTTCCTGTACGCACCTACTTGGAGAGATACACAAGAGGATTTTATTCGACTTTCGGGTATTAACTTTAAAGGTTTAAATAGTTGGCTACAAACAATGGACTCTGTTTTTATCGTTAAATTACACCCTTATACGAAGGTTGATCTATCTGAACTTGAAGGGCTTAATAGTATTAGATTATTGAATAAAGATTCCGACATTTATCCGCTGTTGACTTATGTAGACACACTGATAACAGATTATTCATCAATATATTTTGATTTTATTTTGTTAAATAGACCAATTGTATTTTTTCCGTTTGATATAAAGCATTATATGAAAGAGTGTCGAGGCTTATATTTCAATTATGAAGATGTGACACCAGGTCCTATTGTGTACGACTACAACAATCTAATCAGTGCGCTATCTTCAGAAGATACAAAGCTATGGGCTACCGTAAGGGAAAGAACCAGAAATGACTTTTGGACTCTGTATTCTGGCGATGCAAGTAAAAATTTAGTAAGTAAACTCCTGGAGCTATAGCCGAGTATGTTTTTCAGAAGATACGTAATTAATAGCCAGTATAGGCTTTTAAAATATTCTAGCTAAGAGGTTCTTAAGAAGAGATATGCAAGATCCTACTATAGTAGTGTTGATACCATACTTTGGTAAATGGCCAGCATGGTTTGATTTATTTCTTTTAAGCTGTGAGCATAATCCGAGCATAAATTGGAAGTTTTATACTGATTGCCTTTTACCAGATAACGTACCGGCAAACGTGAGCTTTCAGCATATGACTTTTTCTGAGTACAAGGAAATAGTTAGCATATCGTTAGGTATATCGTTTAACCCTCGCAACCCTTATAAGTTATGTGACATAAAGCCTGCTTTAGGCTTCATACACCAAAAAGATATAATAGGGTATGATTTTTGGGGCTTTAGCGATATAGATTTGATTTATGGTGATTTGCGAAAGTATTTTTCGGCAGAAAAATTGAGTCAATATGATTTTTTTTCAACACATGCTCGCCGTGTGTCAGGTCACTTTTGCCTAATGCGCAATACAAAAAAAATGCGTACAGCATTTATAAATGTGAAAAACTGGCAAAAGATACTTTCAGATAGTGAACATCATGCCTTTGATGAAAGCGCATTCAGCCGAATATTTATAAAACGAAAAAACTTCCCTAAACCTCTATACAATCTCGTCGGTAAACTGAACCCATGGCGCAGGCGTAGCGAATTTGCTGAGGCATTCAGTACACCTAATGCAGGAGTAGCTTGGATAGATGGTAGCTTCAATTTTCCTAAAAAGTGGTGTTGGAACGAAGGGATTCTTACTAATGACTTAACAGGAGAACGGGAATACCCATACTTTCATTTTTATGGGTGGAAAAAAGACGTTTGGTCGTTAGAAGACTGCTGCTTGAAGGTTCCAAAGGTAGTCCGCTCTTTTATTATTAACAAAGAAGGTATAACAGTAGATGAGAGCTTATAGGGAAATATGTATTGCAGTAAATCTAAGTGTTTAAGCTAAAGGAAGTAATCCGGTGACTGTTGTAGATCGTATTTTTTCAGGTGAAGTTTTTATTTATGCATCTGGTCAAAGTTCATTAGACTTTCCTTTAGCCGAGTACTCGGGCGAAAAGTACATTGTAGTTAATGGAGCCATAAGAGCTTTTATCGATTTAGGTATAAAGCCTTTTGCTTATGTTTATGACGATCCAGACTTCATCGAGAGTAATGTTGAGCTTGTCATAAAGGCAATAGAAATATCTGAAGTCATATTTATGCCGCGAGAACTATATGTGGAATATAAGATTGCGGATAAAGTATCGGAACACCTAAAGACTAAAATAAATTTTATCTCAAAGGTCAATAAACCGGATGGCGTAACCTTATATCCGTATCGTTTCTTCTTTATAAGAAATCTCTTTAATCGAGAGTTAGTATTCAAACTTTCGCGCTTAATATACAAGTCTAAGAATATTGGGTTTAGTAGGGATATTGAACAAGGTTACTTCTGTGCTCGTACTATACCTTATGTTGCATTGCAGTTGGCGTATAGCTTAGGCTTTGAGCGAGTTTTTTTTATAGGTTTAGATCTTAATGAATCGGTTGGACGATTTTATGATGGTGAAATTCCATTGCCTACAACATTGGATAAAGACTACCCTAAACATATTTATCCATCATTCAAGTTAGTCGCTAAACGAATTGTTTGCGATAAATTTAAAATATATAACCTATCTTTGAATAGCAGATTACCTGAAACAGTCATACCTAAAATAACATTAAAACAATTAAGGGCGATCCTAGATGAAAAATAGCAGTACATCTGCAAATAAGTCGTGGTTGAAGTATTCGGCTTTAGTTTTTTTAGTTGTAAGTTTACTGCTAATTTACTTGTCACCTTACTGGTCGTTTGAAAAAAGTACGCGGTCAGCGAGTATGACAAGGGTAACACTTTTTTTATCGAGTCTTTTATTATTGATTTATCATCAGTTCAATAAAAAAAGATTCGATCAGTGGAGAGTCAATTTTGCGCCAGTAAACGTGACGCTTATATTTTTGTTTGTATACTTGTTCGGGAACGCTCTCTTTTTATCTACAGACCTACAACCTGTTCGGCGACTTGCCTTTATAGTTCTTCTTTGTGCTCCCTTTGCATTTTTAAATTTAAATGAACGAATAATAAGAAGTTTTATAGCTTTATTGGCAGTAGTAATTGCTGGGTTTGCGCTCTATTCACTTGTAAATCATTACTTAAAAGGCAGTTTGCCTACGGGTTATAGGAAGGGTCTTTTATACAGCTCAGGTACTGATGGTATCGGTTCATTTATGAATACTATCGTTGCAGGGATGCATTATGCAGTTGGATTTACTGTGCTTACTTATCTTTTTTTTACTGAGTCTAAACGTTTGTTGCTGATGCTATGGAGTGTTCTGCTAACTTTTGTTACGTTATACATAGCACTTACTTTTGCTCGCTCAGCGTGGGTTGCCTGTTTAGTAAGCGCTTTGGTGATTTACACCCTAACCTTCAATAAAAAGCAAATAAGATTTTATCTTACCTTTGTATTGGCATTTTGTGTGGTTTCATATTTTTTTATTAATTTTCTAGGGTATGAGGTTGGTCAGCGTGGTCTGACACACCGTGATGAGATTTGGAGGATAGTACTAACACGTATTTCAGAGCATTGGATTTTCGGACATGGTTTATCAGTGCCATTTGAGCCGATACCTACTAAAGGAGGTAAAGTATTTGTACATAACTCTCATAACGTGTATTTGGAAGTTTTTTATCAAGTAGGTATTGTGGGTTTATTGTTGTTCCTTAGCTCGCTATTCACTTCTATATATATGCTATTTAAAGCTTATCGTTATAAAGTATATGGCCAACTAAGTATTCTTTTCTTATCAATGTTAACTTCAGTCTCTGTTGTGATGCTTACAGAGTTAAATAGCTGGATACACACACCTAATCTTTTATGGATGTGGTTGTGGGTGCCGCTTGCCATAAGCTTAGCATTTGAAAAGAAACTTAAAGGATTCATTTGCTAATAATACAACGCGACAATTATTCATTGTGAAGGTGAAAGCTATCGTAGAAAATAGCGCTTAAAGTACAGAATTAACCGGCAAAGATAGTTGACCCTTTGTGTTATTGTCGTTTCCTTCTAAAAGGAAACCTTTTAACAAAGACTATATTGTTGATGCTTGCTGCAGTTAATTCTTAACTCCCTATAATTACAGCTCAGTAGAACTTTCAGTAAAGTATTTTATGTCTAGCATCTCCCAATCAAAATTCATCCGTTCTTTACACCGCAAAAAAGCCCGTCGCGAACAGGGGCTTTTTCTCGTTGAAGGTGAAAAAGTGGTCGCGGAGCTTTTGGTTTCAAGCTGGGCTATACACAGCTTGTATGCAACGGCAGAGTTTGTTGAGGCTTATCAGCCTTTGCTGCAAAAGGCGGGGATCAATGCCGTTGTCGTTGCCGCAGATAAGCTCAGTGCGGTGAGCACTTTGCAAAGTAACGCTGCAGCATTGGCGGTGGTGCATTGTCCTAGAGCGGGCTCTCTCCCTACGCTCAACAGTGATGAGTGGTGGTTGGTTTTAGATAGCATTAACGATCCGGGTAATTTGGGCAGTATATTGCGCATTGCGGATTGGTATGGCATTTCGCAGATAGTGTGCTCGCCTTGTACGGTTGAGTTGTTTAATCCCAAAGTGATTGCGGCATCGAAAGGTTCATTTTTGCGTGTGTCTTTGCATGCAACACCCTTAATGCCCTGGCTGGATACTTTAGCCAAAGATACAGCGGTATTAGGCGCTTTCTTAGACGGCGAGTCGGTACATCAGTTACAGGCGAGTACTGCCGCCAAAGGCGGTCTTATTGTTCTAGGCAATGAGGCGCAGGGTATTAGTTTGGCAATGGCGCAACGGGTGAATCGTAAAGTTACTATTCCGGCTTTCGGTCATGCAGAATCTCTGAACGTGGCAATGGCCACGGCGATTATTTGCGATAATATCCGCAGATTAGAGTCTACAGGTTTGGGTGAGTGAACCGCTCGCGTTTTAAATATCTCGTCATTCAGAGCATAGCGAAACAACCTAATGTCTTTATACGTGAACAAATCGCTACGACTACTCCACGCAATGATGACGGTTCTGATTTGCAGGGTGCATGTCATCATGGCTATTGCTACACACTGCTCGGTTCCGTTGGAGGGGTCATGTCATGATAGCGATGTTTAAAGCAATGTTATAAGTTGCATTGCCGATAAGATCGGTTCTCACAGACTTCATGTAATTAAATATCCGTCGTTGCGAGCCCTGCGAAGCAATCCAGTGTCTTCACGCATATCTCAAAGGTCACTGGATCGCCACGGCTGCGCCTCGCGATGACGATGTGCAATGACTGTGTGAGCTTTGCCTTGCGATGACGGCTCTGATTATCCGTCCTTGCGAGCGCAGCGAAGCAACCCAGTATTTTTACGGTGTGTTTTTTAGCAATAAAAAAGCCGGATAGGCTTTCGCTTATCCGGCTTACTAGTAAAGGTATTGCTTAGACTTTTACTACGTCGATATTCACCGCTGCGATTCGTGCGCCTTTTTCGGCGCTATCATTGAACTTGGTCATGTGATCAAAGTTCAGGTAGCGGTAAATTTCTGCAGACATAGAATCAATCTTATTCGCGTATTCTAAGTACTCTTCCGGAGTTGGTAGTTTACCTAAAATTGCACCAACAGCAGCTAACTCGGCGGAGGTGAGGTACACATTGGCACCGTCGCCTAGGCGGTTAGGGAAGTTACGCGTTGAGGTTGATAGCACCGTACTATTGGGTTCTACACGTGCTTGGTTACCCATACACAGTGAACAACCCGGTACTTCTAAGCGTGCGCCTACGCGACCGAAGATATTGTAATAGCCTTCTTCACGTAGTTGCTGCTCATCCATTTTGGTGGGAGGTGCTAACCAGAGGCGGGTGCTTAGATTGCCTTTATGGTTTTCTAATAACTTACCAGCGGCGCGGAAGTGGCCGATGTTAGTCATGCACGAACCGATAAATACTTCGTCGACTTTATCGCCGGCAACTTCGGATAATAATCTGGCATCATCCGGATCGTTCGGGCAGCAAACGATAGGTTCTTTGATCTCGTTGAGGTCAATTTCGATAACTGCTGTGTACTCGGCATCGGCGTCAGCCTTCATCAGGCTTGGGTTTTCTAACCACTCTTCCATCTTACGTGCGCGACGCTCTAAAGTGCGTACATCACCGTAACCGTCTGCAATCATCGAGCGTAATAGCACGATATTAGAGCGTAGGTATTCGGCAACGGAATCTTCACTTAAGGCGATAGTACAACCGGCACACGAGCGCTCCGCCGATGCGTCAGATAATTCGAAGGCTTGTTCTACGGTTAAGTTAGGTAAGCCTTCCACTTCTAAGATGCGGCCAGAGAAGATATTCTTCTTGCCTTTCTTTTCAACGGTTAGCAATCCTTCTTTAATGGCATAGTACGGAATAGCGTGTACTAAATCGCGCAAAGTAACGCCGGGCTGCATTTCACCGCTAAAGCGGACTAATACGGATTCGGGCATATCCAAAGGCATCACACCTGTGGCGGCTGCGAAAGCGACTAAGCCAGAACCTGCAGGGAAGGAAATACCCATAGGGAAGCGGGTGTGTGAGTCACCACCGGTACCGACGGTATCAGGTAATAACATGCGGTTTAACCAGCTATGGATAATGCCGTCGCCTGGACGTAGTGAAACACCGCCACGGTTCATGATGAAATCAGGCAGGGTGTGCTGTGTTTCGATATCCACAGGCTTTGGATACGCTGCGGTATGACAGAACGACTGCATGGTTAAATCAGCAGAGAAGCCTAAGCAGGCTAAGTCTTTTAGCTCATCACGTGTCATGGGCCCCGTGGTATCTTGCGAGCCGACCGTGGTCATTAAGGGTTCGCAGTAAGTGCCGGGGCGAATCCCATCGGTGCCACACGCTTTACCCACCATTTTTTGTGCAAGGGTATAACCTTTACCTGTGTCTTTAGGCACTTCCGGTAAGCGGAAAAAGTCGCTTGCAGGCAAACCTAAGGATTCGCGAGCTTTTGCTGTTAAAGCGCGGCCAATAATTAGGTTAATACGGCCACCGGCTTGAACCTCATCCAATAGCACATCAGATTTCAATTCAAACTCGGATAATACTTCGCCTTGTTCGTTAAGAATTTTGCCATCATAGGGGCGTACTTCAATCACATCGCCCATGTTTAGCTTTTCTACAGGTGCTTCAAAAACTAAGGCGCCTGCATCTTCCATGGTGTTATAGAAGATAGGGGCAACGTTACCACCAATACAAATACCACCGCCGCGCTTATTGGGTACACCTGGCAATTCTTCACCGAAAAACCATAATACGGAGTTGGTCGCTGATTTACGTGAAGAACCGGTACCTACTACGTCACCGACAAAAGCAACGGGCAAACCTTTGGCTTGAAGCTCTTGGATTTGCTTCATGGGGCCAGTAACGCCTTGCTCATCGGGTGTTAAGCCGTCACGCTTCATTTTGAACATGGCTAAAGCGTGTAAAGGAATGTCTGGGCGGCTCCAAGCATCAGGGGCAGGGGATAAATCGTCAGTATTGGTTTCGCCAGTTACTTTAAATACAGAAAGCTTGATGCTTTCAGCAACTTGAGGGCGCTCAGTAAACCATTCAGCATTAGCCCAGCTTTGTAAAACTTCTTTTGCGTAGCTATTGCCAGCTTGGGCTTTTAGCTCAACGTCATGGAAAGCATCAAACATTAATAAGGTGTGCTTTAATTCATCAGCAGCTAACTGTGCCAAAGCTTCATTATCAAGTGCGTTGACTAAGGTTTCGATATTGTAGCCACCGTGCATATTGCCCAGTAGCTTAATAGCGGCAGTTGCATCGATTAAAGGGGAGGTGGCTTCGCCGCGCACAATGGCAGCTAAAAAGGCAGCTTTTACATAAGCCGCTTCATCTACACCAGGCGGTACACGTTCGCTAATTAATTCTAATAAGGTTTGTTCTTCGCCCTGGGGTGGGTTTTTTAAAAGCTCGACTAAATCGGCAGTTTGTTCGGGGTTTAGCGGCTTGGGGGGAATATTTAGCGCGGCGCGCTCGGCAACATGGGCACGATAAGCTTCTAGCACAATAAATCTCCTAAGAGGAAGTGAGTTTTACCCTGAGCACACGGGATCTCCGCAGCCGGGACTATCGCTGCACATCAGCAATGCCGCGCATTATACACGATTTGTTTACAGTGTATTTAACTATTCTTCAGTAAAGGCTCAACAGCTTCAGATGTGGGTGGTATGATACAGCGCATGAATTTACCTACTATTAAAACACCTTGTGTTGGCGTGTGTACTACAGCGTTGGGCGATGATGTTTGTCGTGGCTGTAAGCGTTACTCACATGAGGTTATTGACTGGAATAGCTATAATAACGAGCAAAAGTTAGCTATTGAGACGCGCTTGGTACGTTTACTCACTACAATCATCCAAAACAAGTTGTTTATAGTGGACGAGAAAAAGCTGCAATGGCAGTTAGATAATCAGCCCGTTGTGAACCTGCCCACTCATCGAAATTTATACTGCCAAGCGTTTTCTTTGCTACGTACAGGCGCGAACTCCATTCATAATTTAAGCGATTTTGGCATGATGGTATTGCCAGAATGGCAGCATGTGCCATTAAGAGCGTTATGCCAGATGATCGATGAAGATTTTTATACGCTGTCGCTTGCACATTATGATCGTTATTATCAGAATTTTTTCTGAAGTTATTGATATTACGTATATTGAAAAGGTGTGCGAAGGTCTAAATATTCTACAAAGGGCAAAAAGTCCCGATCAGAGAATAGTAAAGGGTAAGCGTTATCTATACAGAATGTTGCAATAATAACGTCGGCTGTTTTTCGAATAGTGATGCCTTTCTTTCTTAGCAATCGATAATTGTTGGCGCATCGGAGGGCCGCTTTTTCACCCAACATGTCATATACCGTTAATGAACGAATGACATTTTCTGCTATTTGATAATCTTTGTCGTTTTTAAAGCCCTGCAAGATTTCCAAAGCGATTAAATCGCCAATCGCGATGAATTGCCTCCCTAGAGCATTATCTAGCAAGTTCACTTCTGCTGTGTCGTGCCCATTAAAGAAGTCTATCCATACACTGGTATCTACAAATATCACTCCTTAAGCCTCATTTCCTCAAGGTTTCCTTGCCACTTTAGCTTACCTCTGAGGGCTTTTATATCTTCCTGTCTTTTGAGCTTAATGAGTGTTTCGAGGCCAAGGGTGACAACCTCACGTTTGGTTTGCAGCCCGCTAACCTTGAGTGCCTCTTCCATTAACTCGCTATCGATCACTATGTTTGTGCGCATAAGAGCCTCCTGGGTGATTAGCAAACTATGATGTGTATCATATTTGACTTTTATGTGTATAGCAAGGCTGTTTAGCTAACTTTAAACGGCATAAGCGGTCGTTTAGCGCAAGTTTTGCTATACTACTGCGATTTACTTATTCCATTACTACAGAGCCTTAGTCAATCGATGCATGTATTGCCTGAAATCCACGAATTTTTATTATGCGAAACGCCCGATAATTGGGTAGAGGCCGCATTAGCTAACCAAGATATCCTATTGATAGACCACGCGAATTGCGAAAAGAAAGCAGCGGGTGCGGCTTTGCAATTAATGCACAAATATATCGAAAGGCCAGAGTTATTACATAAGATGTCGCGCCTAGCACGTGAGGAGATTTTGCACTTTGAGCAAGTTTCAAAGCTAATGCAAAAGCGTAATATCACCTATATTCATGTAACGCCTTCACGCTATGCACAAAGCTTAAGAAAGCATGTGCGCAGTTTTGAGCCGGCGCATTTGGTCGATGTACTCATTATTGGCGCTTTAATTGAAGCGCGTTCCTGTGAGCGTTTTGCCAAAATTGCACCGCATTTGGATGAGGAGTTAGCCAAGTTTTATCGCTCGTTACTAAAATCCGAAGCACGACACTTTCAGGATTATTTGGTTTTAGCGTTGGAATACACTAACGAGCCCATCGATGAGCGCATCGCCTTCTTAGCCGAAAAAGAACGCGAGCTAATCGAATCGCCCGATCCACAATTTCGTTTTCATAGCGGCGTTTACACACCCAGCGATGCCAATATCGCAAGCTGAGTAAACACAAACGCATTTATCCATTCATTTATTAAAGAGTATCCGTATGACAAGTTTTGTAGGAACCGATAGCTATATCGCAACAGAAGATTTGCAGCTAGCCGTTAACGCAGCCATCACCTTAGAAAAGCCTTTGCTGATTAAAGGCGAGCCAGGCACGGGTAAAACCTTATTGGCTGAAGAGCTATCCCGCGCGCTCGGTAAACGATTGATACAATGGCATATCAAATCCACCACCAAAGC
>Ga0209075_1003855_pt1 | contig 12243 bp, 8 predicted proteins | sample Stecom2011_FD_187523 | JGI IMG/M metagenome (GOLD analysis project Ga0209075, IMG submission 187523) | Agricultural soil microbial communities from Utah to study Nitrogen management - Steer compost 2011 (SPAdes) (version 2) | ecosystem: Environmental > Terrestrial > Soil > Agricultural land...
CTGAAGAATCAATATTGAATAAGTATTACACGTTATGTAGCCCTACAACAAAAAGTATCCGTCTCAGAAGAAAATTTTGAGACGCTATATTTTTTTGATTCAATATGATGAAAGATGGGTCAATTTTGATGATGAATAAAAAAATGAAAGCACTACCTGCTTTCTTATGCACGCCTGCTCTTGAAGTTATTGATAAGGGCATGTAATCCAAATTCGACTTCCTCTTTTCCAAGTTTCCGATAGTTAAATCGATTGAAGTTCTGATTGTATTTTTTTAACCAAATAACAGCTCATCGTCGGTCGAACGACTCTCTCTGTATTTGGCACCACACCACTTTGACGGCCTCTCTGGTTCGCTGAATATTCCACGCAATATCTATAATCTCGTTGATTTCGACGGTTGTTCTTTCCTTTTAAATAAAATATTTTGGGACCAACCTTCACTCACAGCCTTATTAAACTCGCTTCACACCTTCTTGTTGATTATATCTTAATATTACTATAGCGATAAATTTAGCTTCTTTTCACTGGTTCAGAGAAAGTCTTTAGGATTATCCCCAACTATTAGACAATGGCTTTTTGAGGCTTGCGGCTAAGTACTCCTTATTCATACGCGCAATATTTACTAGCGTAATCCCTTCTGGGCACTCAAGCTCACAAGCTCTTGTGTTGGTACAGTTACCGAATCCTTCTTCGTCCATCTGACGCACCATATTGAGCACGCGTTCAGTGGCTTCGACCTTACCTTGTGGCAACAATGCAAACTGACTTACCTTTGCCGAAGTAAACAACATGGCACTTGCGTTCTTACATGCGGCTACACAAGCTCCACACCCGATACAAGCAGCTGATTTAAAAGCCTCATCTGCATCGTGTTTGTTTACTGGAATGGCATTTCCATCGATTGTATTTCCAGACGTATTGACAGAAACATAACCTCCAGCTTGTTGGATGCGTTCGAAAGAGCTTCGATCCACCACCAAGTCGCGAATTACAGGAAATGCCGTAGCACGGAAAGGCTCGATTGTAATCGTATCGCCATCCTTAAAGCTTCGCATGTGTAATTGACAAGTGGTAGTTAATCTCTCGGGTCCGTGTGGTCGTCCGTTAATTTGCAGCGAACACGTTCCGCAAATTCCCTCACGGCAGTCGTGATCAAAATGCACAGGCTCTTCATCGCTGTTTATCAGTTGTTCATTTAAGACATCCAACATCTCCAAAAACGACATGTCGCCCTGTATGCCATCTACAGAATACGTTTTGAACGCTCCTTTGGCACTGTTATTTTTCTGTCTCCAGATTTTTAATGTAAGTTTCATAAGCTTTTATCTAAATCGCTCTTTCCTATTATTTGTAGGATCGAGTTTGAACTTCAATATATTCGTAATTTAAATCTTCTTTATGTAAAACAGATTCTCTTGGGTCTCCGGTGTATTCCCACGCGGCTACATACATAAAGTTCTCGTCATCGCGAAGGGCCTCCCCTTCTTCGGTTTGATATTCTATTCTAAAGTGTCCGCCACAAGATTCGTTTCGGTGCAAGGCATCTTTTGCAAAGAGCTCACCCAGTTCTAAGTAGTCGGCAACTCGGGTTGCTTTTTCCAACTCGGCGTTCATCCCGTCCATATCACCTGGAACTTTTACGTTTTTCCAGAAATCTTCTCTCAAAGCCCTGATTTCATCCATGGCCTCTTTTAGATCTTTCGCATTTCGTGCCATACCACATTTCTCCCACATGATATGTCCAAGCTTTTTATGATAGTAATCTACCGAATGCTTTCCTTTGTTGTTTACGAGCTTCTCTAAAGTCTCCCGAACACTGCGCTCGGCTTCCTCGAATTCTTTGCTATCCGTTGGAATAGTTCCTGTACGAATATCCTTCGACAAGTAATCTCCAATGGTGTAAGGCAATACAAAATAGCCGTCTGCCAATCCTTGCATCAATGCAGAAGCTCCCAATCGGTTTGCACCGTGATCGCTAAAGTTAGCTTCACCAATTACATAGCATCCCGGGATGGTAGATTCCAAGTTGTAATCTACCCAAACACCACCCATCGTATAGTGTACGGCAGGATAAATCATCATTGGCGTTTCGTATGGATTCTGATCTACAATCTTCTCATACATTTGGAATAGGTTTCCGTATTTCGCTTTGATTACTTCGCGACCGTATTTGGTAATTTCTTCTTTGGTTGGATTGTAGTTTCCGTGAATAGAGGCTTGCTCTTTTCCGTATCGTTCAATAGCGGAAGCAAAATCAAGGAAAACTGCCTGACCTGTTCTGTTCACTCCAAAACCAGCATCGCAACGCTCTTTGGCTGCACGTGATGCTACGTCTCGTGGCACTAAGTTTCCGAAAGAAGGATAGCGTCTTTCTAAGTAATAATCGCGCTCCTCTTCCGACAAGTCTTTTGGTTTCTTCGTGCCATTCCGAATCGCTTCGGCGTCTTCTAATTTCTTTGGCACCCAAATTCTACCGTCGTTTCTAAGCGACTCCGACATCAATGTCAGTTTACTTTGGAAATCTCCCGAAACCGGAATACACGTCGGGTGAATTTGCGTATAGCAAGGGTTTGCAAAATAGGCTCCCTTTTTATGAATTTTCCACGATGCGGTCACGTTACTTCCCATCGCATTGGTGGATAAGAAGAAAATATTTCCATATCCTCCAGAGGCTATAACTACTGCGTGCGCCGCGTGCCTTTCAAGTTCACCCGTTGCCAAGTTGCGTGCAATAATGCCTCTCGCTTTTCCGTCTACAACCACCAACTCGAGCATTTCGTGACGGTTAAACGATTGTATTTTTCCTCTGTTTATCTGACGGTTCATCGCCGAGTAGGCTCCGAGCAACAACTGCTGTCCGGTTTGCCCCTTGGCATAAAAGGTTCTAGACACCAAAACACCACCAAAAGAGCGGTTGTCTAAGTATCCTCCGTACTCGCGTGCAAAAGGAACACCTTGTGCCACGCATTGATCGATAATATTTCCAGACACCTCAGCCAAACGGTAGGTGTTTGCTTCTCGCGCTCTGTAGTCGCCTCCTTTTATCGTGTCGTGAAACAGGCGATAATCTGAATCGCCATCACCTTGATAGTTTTTTGAAGCGTTTATTCCCCCTTGAGCCGCAATCGAGTGTGCTCTTCGAGGTGAGTCTTGATAGCAAAAGGTTTTTACGTTATATCCAAGTTCCGCTAAAGTTGCTGCGGCACTTCCTCCTGCCAAACCCGTTCCAACCACGATAACATCGATATTCCGCTTGTTAGCGGGATTAACCAAATTGATCTCATTCTTGTGGTTCGTCCACTTCTCGGCCAAAGGTCCTTTTGGTATTTTTGAATTTAATTTTGACATAGCTATATATTTCGTGGTAATTTACTGAATTAAATGAAGGTAGATTGCAATGAATACAAACCCAAGTGGCACTGCCACTGCATAGAATTTTGTAAATCCTTTTAATCCTTTTGAGTACTTATTATTCCACCCCATACTTTGGAACGACGATGAAAATCCGTGCCAAAGGTGAAGGGCCAACAACACAAAAGAAAGACAATACAATCCTGTTCGCACTGGGCTCTCAAACTTGCCTATTAAATGATCGTAATAACGCGACACGTCCATTTCGTGTCCTGCAATAAACTTATAGTCGATTTCCGGAAACCAGAAGTCGTAAAAGTGTAAAGCCAAGAAAGCAAGAATTACCGCTCCTGAAACAATCATATTTCTGGTAGCCCAACTCGCATTCGCCCCGCCTTTATATACGCCATAATTGATGTTTCGTGCTTTTCGATTCTGAATTTCAAGCCTGATCCCCATGACAAAGTGGAAGATGACTCCAAAAATTAAAATCGGCTGTAGCACAAATTGCACCAACGGATTGTAACCCATAAAATGGGAAAGCGAGTTAAAGGTTTCTGGATCTATAACAGCAGTTAAGTTTATGGTTAAATGCTGGAGCAGAAAAACAATCAAGAAAAGCCCTGATAGGGCCATAGCCATTTTTCTGGCTATCGAAGAGTTAATTATTGCCATTTCGAATATATTACAAACGTTTAAGACAAAAATACACTCGAAAGACGGTGTTGCCAAACATTCTTATGGGTTTGAAACGTATTTAGAATCAGTTTAAATATTTTCAAAACAAGAAGGCGGTCTACCAATAATTTTCTCCTCTAAAAACAGTAAGTTCAATTACCTTTTAGGTAAATTTAAAACCAAATTAAATTCAAGTGATTTGCACTATTTTTAAAAGGATTTTCTATAATATTTCGAAAATGCTGAACCCAAGTCACCCGTCATAAATTTAAGTAGCTTTGTAATACACTACATTTTTGCTACAATGTCAAACCTTTTATAGGCATAATATTTTTAAATATGGTAGACTTTCAAAATCAACACCCTGCAGATATTGCTGAACGATTGACCGAATTGGAAAGCAACGAAAGGCATTTATCTTTTCTTATGCTACCTGCAGAAAGGAAAAATCTTGTGTTCCGGTTTTTGCAACCACAAGAACAACTCGACATTATTAAGGCATTGGGCACAAAAGAGCTCTCCAATGTTTTGAACAACCTACCGCCCGATAACAGAACAAAATTATTTGAGAACTTTCCAGACCACTTAATCAAGTCGTCGATTAACCTCCTAAATCCCGAAGAGCGTGAAATTGCACTCAACCTCATTGGGTATGAGAAGGACAGTGTTGCACGATCGATGACCCCGCATTACATCCAAGCACGACCAGAGCAAACGGTTAGCCAGGTCTTGGAGCACATCAAAAAAGAAGGTAAAAAAGCAGAAACGTTAAATTTTGTCTATATCGTAGATGAAGAAAACCGACTAATAGACGACCTTCGGATCGGACAGTTGTTGATGGCAGAGTCTGAAACGAAAATTTCGGAACTAATGGATCGGCACGTTACTTCCATCGCAGCAACCACACCCATTGAAGATGCCGTTGGAATCTTCGACAAATACGACCGATCGGCACTGCCTATCGTTACAAAAGCTGGAGTTTTGGTCGGCATCGTAACCTTCGACGATATTATTGATCGCATAAAAGAACAAACCACAGAAGACATCCATAAATTCGGAGGTACCGATGGTTTGGAAGTTTCCTATACACAATCCACACTTTTAGAGTTGGTACAAAAAAGAGCTGGATGGTTGGTCATCTTGTTTTTTGGAGAAATGCTGACCGCCTCGGCAATGGGTTTCTTTGAAGGTGAAATCGAAAAAGCAGTAGTCTTAGCCTTATTTGTTCCACTGATTATTTCGAGTGGTGGTAACTCGGGTTCGCAAGCAGCCTCGCTCATCATTCGAAGTATGGCACTAAAGGAGTTAAAACTAAGAGACTGGTGGTATGTGATGAAAAAAGAAATTCTTTCAGGACTGATTCTCGGTTCTATATTAGGAGCAATTGGATTTGGTCGCATCTTGCTATGGCAATTCGCCGGAATTTATGATTATGGCGAGTTTTGGCTATACATAGCTTTAAGCGTCTCGGTTTCTTTAGTCTTTATCGTACTTTGGGGAACCTTGGCTGGCTCTTTAATTCCGTTCCTTCTAAAGAAAATAAAAATGGATCCCGCAACGGCATCAGCTCCATTTGTAGCCACCCTTGTTGATGTTACTGGAATTATTATCTATTTCACCATTGCAGCGATGTTCCTGTCGGACAAATTATTGTAAGTAAAACAGATTTCGTTTTTCAATAGAATACTGAAAACCCTAATAACAACCAATATAATGGTAGTTCTGTCAAAAAATGTCTATTTTTAACCATTATAACGATAGCTATGTTTGATCCCATCACAATAAAAGACACCAAAATCAAATTAGGGACCTTGTGTAAAAAGTATCGCCAAAGGCATCAATTAACAAGAGACAATTTGGCCGATGCAATACACGTTTCCCGAACCACCATTCAAAACTTTGAAAATGGAAAAAATGCGACTTTAGATACTGCACTTAAAATCGCTTATCACTTCGATTTATTGGAAGATTTTTATCGCACTTTGGAAGATTTGGAAACAGATACGAATATTGAATCGCTTTATTAAATGGCTAAAAACGAAATAATAGATGTCAGGATATTCGACCTTGAATTAGGGAGGTTAGGATATGATATTGATAAACGAACATCGTATTTTCAATATCATCCCGAATTCTTAGATTCTGATCAGTTATCCAATATTTTCCCGTATATCTTAAAGCGAATCAAGCCGGTTCAAGTTTTCAGCCGATTTCACGGAGAGACTTTTCGAGGGTTGCCACCGATGATTGCAGATTCCCTACCCGACATGTTCGGGAATATTATTTTTAAAAAATGGTTTGAAGCGAAAAATAAAGCATTTCAAAAAATCACTCCCTTAGAACAACTTACCTATGTCGCAAACCGTGGCATGGGTGCTTTAGAATATAAACCATCAGCCGAAATCCCTGAAAGCACCACTATTAATCTCGAGGAAATCGTGGACGTGCTACACGAAGTATTACATCAAAAAAAAATCACTTCCGAAAAACAACTCGATAATAGTGCGCTTCTAAATATTTTCAAAATGGGCACATCAGCTGGGGGAGCACGACCAAAAATTTTAGTGTCAGAACATAAGGATTCTGGCGAGATTATTCCGGGAGACTTGGAATACGGCAATTCCTACCATCATTATTTGATTAAACTTTCGTTAGGCAAAAATCAAGAATTGGATTATAGCCAAGAAAAGGTCGAATACGCTTACTACCTGATGGCCCAGAAAGCAGGATTGACCATGATGCCTTCGAAATTAATCGAGGACAAGCATTTTGCAACCTTGCGATATGACAGACAAAACGGAAAGAAAATCCACGTGTTAACGGTTTCCGGATTGACCGGATGGGATTTCAAAAAGCCAGAATATTCTTCTTACGAAAACCTATTCAAACTAGCTATCGACCTAAAGATTTCATATAACCAAATTCAAGAATTGTTTCGAAGAATGGTTTTTAACATCTGCTTTGCCAATATCGATGATCACTTAAAAAACCATAGCTTTATGTATTCCAAAGAAACCAACAGTTGGAATTTGGCGCCGGCATATGACATTACATATCCTTTGAACATTAACTTTAATTACAGTCATATTTCCAGAGCGTTATCGGTCAACAACAAAAGAAGTGGCATAACTTTAGACGACGTCCTTATTTTAGCCGAAAAATACACTGTCAAAAACCCGAAGTCGATTGTAAAAAAAGTCCAAGATGCGGGGAAGAACTGGAGAAAAATCACTTCAGAATTAGATATTCCAGAGCGCGTATTTAAAGAAATCGAGAAGGAGTTTGTTCAATTAATTTAATAGCTTAAAAATAAGCCCGTAATTGCACACTTCCCGTGTGGACGGTTTTAGCCAATTCGCTCTTTCTGCCAAAATACAGCAGGTTGGCATCTAAATACTGGGTAATCCGTTTTTGAAAAAGCAATTGCCAGGTGAAGTTTGTCCCCGGTCGTAAACCCTCCAACATCTGATATGCTACTGGCGAATAAGAAGCTCCCTTGAAGATATTGCTGATGTAATTAAACTCACCGTTTATCGAAATTTTTTCGGCATTGGAATAGGCAAAGGAGAAACCCAACGTATGCTGGCGCAAATGCTCGTGATCTCCTAATTGGTTTTCCTTTGTTTTCAAATTGTAAAACACATCAATTCGCGTTTGCAGACTGTGCAAAAACGAAAGCTTCGGATTGGCCTCATAAGAAGCCAACCGATAGTTTCGATTCGGAAAGTTCTCTGAAAAGTTCTTGTTTTTATGTGTGGCTCCTTTCACATTGAGCAGCCAAACATCGCGGATTTTATGACTGAAATTTAACTGATGGCTCTGCAAATCGTTGCGTTGTAAACCGATAGACAGCAAATTGTCAGACGAATTGTTTAAATAGGTGTAACTCGTTGTGTAATGCTGTTTCCCACGATTAAAAAACAACACATTTCTAAAATTTAGCGTCAGCCCTAATTGGTCATCGCCACCATCTTCAAAGGGATTGATGCTAAATCCATCGTTGCGACGCCTCACTTTTCTATCCAATATATAAGAAGCTTGATTGTAAAATCGCGATAGCACTTTTAAAAATCCTTCTTTATCCGACCATTGCTGGGGGTTCAGCACCAAAGTCTGACTGAATTTATTCTGTCGAATTTTCAAAAACACTTGGTTGGGCAGTAGCACTCGAATATATTCTGCCTGATCAGGAAATTGTGCCACTTCAAACTCATCCAATTCCTGTATGCCGTTGTTGTTATAATCCACCCACATATACACCCCCTTTCCGGGCTCCACTTTTACATAGGTATACTCTTGCTGAGGAATTACCCCGCTGTTGGTCTCTAAGGCGGTATTCCAGAAAATCCCTCTATTGAACAACGACTGGCTGTAGAGCAAGCGGGAGTTTAAGGAACGCTCGGTTTCTTTAGGCGCTAAATTTTCATTCATTGACAAGCTAGAACCTTTTTTAAGGATATGAGCATACCGCACTTCGCGATAATTCACAAAAGCCGACAGCTGCGTGGTTTCGGAATTGATCAACCTCGATTTTAAATAATAGGTATTTGATGTATTTACTTGTTGAAGCTTGTTATTCCGAATGCTATCGTTTACACGGTAATTGAATCCCGCTTCTACAAAAACATCCGTACTGTCTCCTACCCCGTAAAAAACCTCAAAATCGCTAAACCGATGACTCACCGGCGACAAGCTGTCTTTTGTTACGTCGGAAATCTGATTGTCTTCCAATTCAATCTTCCCACCTACCCACGACTTTTTCATAGAATACGTAGTGGTAGTGTTGAAGCGCGTGAAATTAGAGGCAATCGAATCGGAATCACTATTCAATAAACTTCCATTAATGACCGTTCTAAAGCGATTCAGCCGAAGGTCTGTCGCTATCAAATGACGAATGCCATTGAAATTTTCGGAGAAGTTTAAATTCTGAAATTCATAACGTCCGCGTCCCATTTTAGGGTGCGAAAACTCTACACCTGAAATAACAAATCGCTGATCGCCGCTCGGATCTACCAAGTTCCAGTCGCGATTAAACTCGACATTATAGAGCCTCTCAATGGTTTCGAACTCCGATTGCGTAAAATCCACGGACCCAAAAGCATCGACTTTTAAACTATCTTGCGTAGTAACCATTCTTTGTTTTGCCAATACCCGCCCGGCAAAACCGACATTATCTCCATTATCTATTTGACTAAAGAGGTTTTGGTCGTAATTGCTGACCGCCACTTCAAAATCGACCAACGTTTTTTCCGAAGGGTGAAAACTTCCGTTGACTCCACCAACTTGAATTTTTTCTGGCGCTCGCAACCGGATAATCGGTTCGTATTCTCCTTGTTTTTTTCCATCAATTGGTGCTATAAATTCATAGATACGACTAATTGCCTGTTGATCGCTGACGATGTAGTTTCCGTTTCCTGACCCCACGGAAGTAAACCGAACGTTGAAGAGTTCGTCTTCGGGATTGTTGGAATACACAAAAATCTCCTGACCATTATACGTGTCTTTCTTATATAAGATCTTGTTTTCCGAATACGTATCCGGAACGGCAGATGGCGCTATCATCATGTCTTTATCGTCTCCCGCAGCTTTTAATATTTCTACTTGTTCTTCCGACAAATTCTGTTGAAGCGGTTGATTTTTCGCATCGTTTTCGGAGTAGAGATAGACGCCCAAATCCAATTTTTCGCTGTTGTATTCCGCACCTCCATACCCCACATAGCGCGTATAGTTTCTATCGGTGAATTGATACTCCACAGAAATCCGCATATTCGAAGTTATGGGATACGTGGGGTTGAACTTTATTTCACCCGAATTATAATCAATGAGATAGTCTTCATTTTCACCTCGTTTCAGGAGTAATCCATTGACGTAAACCTTTTCGCTGCCAGAAACCACAAGAATATAGAGTTCGCCGTTTGGACCCACCAGTTTATAAGGACCTTGGTTTCCTTCTTGCCCAACGAATTCACTTCGTGTAAAAACACCTTTTACCAAAGCACCTGCCGCAGTAGCTGAAATGGTAGAACCATCCTTGTTTTTTATTGTTCCTCCTAGGGAAACCCCTTGCACTTTCTTTGCGAACTTGCCAAAATAACTTCGACTGTTCACTAAATCAATATCTCCTGCCCGAATATTCCAATTGTCGCCAAAAAGCTCGATAAAAATCTGATCGAATTCATTCAAACTCTGTGAATATCCTCCTTCTTGCGTTGGAATATTAGCATCTTGAATAGACGCTCGAATCGACACTTTGTCGCTTAACCTTCCTGTAATCTGCAGATCCAATTCGCTGTTCACCACCGCGTTCTGATTGTTTCCGATGGTGATGCCTCGCGAAATACTTCCTGCCGTATTCAGACCATCAAAAGGAGTAAAAGTGTTTTTATTCGTACTCTGATCTAAGGAATACAGTTTGTCGATGCCACCAGTATTTTCGACAATCATCTTAGAATCCATCAAAAAATATTCGCGGGTTAAAAAACTCGGATAGCGTAAATATTCAATCGATAAAGAATCGTGCTCGTTTTGAAGTTCTTCGGAAAAATAGATTGTTCCTTTCTTGTAGTCGATACGATAAGTAAATGGGCTGGGCGTATTTCCTTCCGCATCGGAAATCCGAAAGTGTTTTGGGTTGATTCCAGCGCTGTCCAGAACAACGGTATCGCGAACCGCCACTTTAGTTTTTTGATGATTGGATGTAGTTTCCTGTGCCGTACTCACCACAGCTAAAAGAAAACACATAACAAACAGGAAATACCTCATCAACTATACAACTAAATACGTGGGTTTTTATTTTACAGCGCATTTTTCCGCAACCTGCCAAAAGTAACGAAATCAATAAAGAATGACGGTTGTTTATTGGATATAGGGCGTTAGATTTTTAACTTGTCGGCTTATAAAAAATATACATAGTATTTATCGCAATGAAAATTATCTCCTACAATGTAAACGGGATTCGCGCAGCCATGCGAAAAGGACTTGCCGATTGGTTGCAAGTTGCCAATCCAGATATAGTTTGTATTCAAGAAACCAAAGCACATCAAGAGCAAGTGGATGTGGAAGCGATTGAAGCCGCTGGTTATCCATATCACTATTGGTATAGTGCCGAAAAAAAAGGATACAGCGGGGTAGCTATTTTCTCGAAGATAAAACCCAACCACGTGGAATACGGAACGGGCATTGACTACATGGATATCGAAGGAAGAAATATCCGATTGGATTTTGACAACTTTTCCGTAATGAGTCTATACATGCCAAGTGGCACCAACATAAATCGTTTGGAAATCAAATTTGCTGCTATGGATGATTTTAGAACCTACATAGACAATTTAAAAACGGAAATTCCAAACCTCATTATTTGTGGCGATTACAATATTTGTCATCAAGCAATCGACATACACGACCCCATTCGGAATGCAAAAGTTTCCGGTTTCTTACCTAATGAAAGGGAATGGTTAGACAATTTTATAAAAAGTGGGTTCATCGATAGCTTCCGACATTTCAACCAAGAACCTCACAATTATACCTGGTGGAGTTATCGCGCCAATGCCCGCAACAATAACAAAGGGTGGCGCATCGACTATAATATGGTTGCCGAATCGCTAAAGGATAATTTAAAACGAGCTGTCATTCTTTCGAAAGTGAAACACAGCGATCATTGTCCGTTATTGGTGGAATTGGAGTTTTAGACAGGCATTGTTATGCAATAGAAAAAGCCTCAAAAATTGATTCAATTTTTGAGGCTTTTTATGTTATAAGATATCCCGAAGTAGTATCGGATATTGTCTTTTACAGCTCGAACTTAAGCCCTTGTGCTAAAGGAAGTTCGGTTGTGTAGTTAATCGTGTTTGTTTGACGGCGCATATATACTTTCCAAGCGTCGCTTCCACTTTGGCGGCCACCTCCGGTTTCTTTTTCACCACCAAAAGCGCCACCAATTTCTGCACCACTCGTTCCGATGTTTACGTTTGCAATACCGCAATCGCTTCCGGCATGCGATAGGAAACGCTCAGCCTCGCGCAAGTTGGTTGTCATGATTGCAGAGGATAGTCCTTGCACCACACCGTTTTGCTTTTCGATGGCATTTTCAACATCGCCACTGTATTTAATCAAGTAAAGCACAGGAGCAAATGTTTCGTGCTGCACAATCTCGAAACTGTTCTTGGCTTCAGCAATAGCAGGTTTTACGTAGCAACCGCTTTCGTAACCTTC
>Ga0209075_1003856_pt1 | contig 12240 bp, 6 predicted proteins | sample Stecom2011_FD_187523 | JGI IMG/M metagenome (GOLD analysis project Ga0209075, IMG submission 187523) | Agricultural soil microbial communities from Utah to study Nitrogen management - Steer compost 2011 (SPAdes) (version 2) | ecosystem: Environmental > Terrestrial > Soil > Agricultural land...
TTATGGGAGTCTAGTGATGAAGAAGTAGCAACGGTTAAAGATGGTGTTGTTACATTATTAAAAGCAGGAACAGTTACAATAACAGCAACTGCAGGTGATAAGTCAGATAGTATTGAAATTACTATAGTTGAACCAGCGGTTGAGATTGAAGATATTGAGATCATAGGAGCAAATGAGGGGTTTGTCGGGGATGATATTCAATTAGAAGTTAAAGTTTTACCAGAAGGTGCAGAAAATCAAGAAATAAATTGGGAATTAAACGCAAGTGCTTTTGCAATTAATGATAATGGTTTACTTACTTTAATGCATAAGGGAACATTAATATTAACAGTAACCGTAGGTGATATTAGTAAAACTCATGAAATTGTAATTAAAGAAGCTGTTGCAAAAATAGGAGATAATAAGTTTGAAACGATTGAAGATGCTATTTTAGAGGCAGAAGATAATGATACAATTGAGATTTTAAAAGATATTAATGAGAAATTTACAATTAATAAATCAAATTTAAATTTAAAAGGTGTTAATCAAAATATAACCTTAACTAATGTTATTACCTTGTCAACTAATATTGAAAATATTAAAATTGAAAATTTAACATTTACAGGTAATGCACAAATTACTAAAGTTGGAACACTAAAAGGATTTACATTTGAGAATAATATTATTTTTGATACAAATTTAGAACCAAGTCAATATGCACCAAACTCACGAATTGACGTTAATGCAATTATTAGATTATATACTGGTTCAGGAGCAAATCAAGTCGGTGATATAACAATTACTAACAATAAGTTTTATAATATAAAATCTGACATTATTTCAATTGATAGAACCATGGCTAATACAGAAATAAACATTTCAAATAATGAGTTTAAAAACTTTGGTGTTGGAGCTATTAGATTTGATGGTGGATATAATAATGGAACTTATAATATAAAATCAAATAACTTTGAAAATGATGAATTAAGTGCATATAGTGCAATTATATTTAGAGCATATGCACCAAATGATGGCATTCAATCAATTAATATTGAGGATAATACTTTTGTTAATATTGGTAATTTAGAATTTAGTGATGATACATCAAGTGACTATCCAAAATCAGCTGTAATTGGTTTTTCAACGTTTAACACAGCTGATGTTGAAATCATTATTTCAGGAAACTTATTTATTCATACTGTTAATTCAATTCATCAAAGAGGTGGCGCAGAAAAATGGACATCTTTAATTAAAAATAATACTTTCAAAGAATCATTAGGATATGTCTATTATGAAAATAGAGGGGCTGCAACATATGAAAATAATGTTTTCCTAGATCGCCTAGGTGATGCAGTTGAAGAATCAAGAATAAATCAAACTGTGACTGATGGGGAAGATGTAGTATATTCACTTCTATTAGAAATATCAGAACCAGAATTAGAAAGTATGATAATTGTTGGAGAAGATGAGGCAGAGGTTAGTGATGAAATTACATTAAGTCTTGAATACTTACCACCATACTTTGTATTAGAAAATGTTGTTTGGAGCTCAAGTGATGAAAATATTGCGACAGTAGTTGATGGAGTAGTTAAACTATTAGATGTTGGATCTGTTACAATAACAGCAACATATGAAGATGTTGTAGCTACTTTTGATATAACAGTTAGTGAAAAAATAGCAGCTTATATCAATGATTTAGGATATGCAACTATTCAAGAAGCAATTGATAATGCAAATAGTGGTGAGACAATTAATGTAAATCGAGGAACATTTGATGAAATATTAACTATTGATAAGCCAATAACATTAGTTGGTCATCCAAATAATTTATCAGTTTTAACTAATGTTATTAATATTGAAAAAGACTTAGAAGATATTACAATTAAAGGCTTTACATTTAAAGATGATTTTCAAGTAATAAGTACAGGAACTCTAAAAGGCTTTACATTTACAAATAATATTGTTAAAGATACTAATTTAGAAGGACAATACTTGCCAACATCAAGAGTAAATGTTCCTGCAATTATTCAACTTTATTCATTAGCAGGAACAAATATTTTTGGTGATATTAATATAACAAATAACATTTTTGAAAATATTAAATCTGACATTATATCAATTGATAGAACAATGATAGATGAAGAAATTAATATTTTAAATAATGAGTTTATTAATTTCACAATTGGCGCAATTCGATTTGATGGTGGCTATAATAACGGAACATATAACATTAAAAACAATTCATTTGAAAATACTGATGTTGTTTCTGAAGCTGCAATATATTTTAGAGCATATGCACCAAATAGTGGAGTTCAAATAATAAATATTGAAGAAAATACATTTGTTAATATGGGAAATAAAAATAATAACCCAGTAACAAATCATCCAGCTTCAGCTGTAATAGCAACATCAATATTTAATGAAAATGAAGTTGAAATGAATATTTTAAATAATGAATTTATTAATCCACATAATACACTTCATATGAGAAGTGGTGGATTGTTTGGAAAAGATAAATGGAATATTACAATTAAAGAAAATATAATTGTTAATCCAACCGGTTATATCTTATATGAAACAGAATCAAGAACTACTTTTGAAACTAATCAAGTTGTTGATGATAATGGATTAGAATTAGAACTTGAAGCTATAGAATCTTCATCAATGCGACAAATAAATGTTAAAAAGGATGCTAAAACTTACTTTGTTCACTACTATACCTATAATGATGAAACAAAAACTTATGATTTTGTTGAAGAAAGTTATGAAGGTTTTGCTGGTGATAAAGTAGTTATTAATCCTGAAGAAAAACTTGGTTATAAAACTGAATTAGACGTATATGAAGGAATTATTCCTGAGGATGGTTATTTAGTAATAGAAATAGTTTATGAAAAAATGTCTGGAACTTTCACATATGAATTAGTTTTAAATGGTGGAAACATGCTTTATGCAAGTCGTGATGATATGGTTAATGATTTCTTAAGTGATTATAATGCATATGGTGGAACAAGTTATACAGTTGATACCTTACCAATGGGCGCATGGACAAATATAAACATTCATACATTCTTCTTTGATGAATTATATCGTGATAAATGGTTATGGATGGCAAAATATTTAGGTGAAGTTGGATCATCTACAAATGCTCCAGCAGCAAGACAAATAGTACAAAGCCCAACTGCAAATCATTTTGATGGAGTTAATGGTAACTATCGTTATGCATTTTCATATGAAGTTCGAGGCTTTATTAAGGGAGAAAAATTTACAAATAATGCTAATTGGCAGTCAGCAGATTATAGTTTAAGAGAATTACAGCATGGATTTTGGGATACTTTAATTGCAGAAAGACAAAATACAGTCTTTTTAAATACTGAAGAAATTGAAATATTACCAACTACTGTTTATTTAGAAAACTTTAAATTTATAGGTTGGTATGATAATCCTGAGTTTGAAGGAGAACCATACACAGAAATTACTGAACCAATGACTTTATATGCTAACTTTGAAGAGTTAAATCCAGTTGAATATTTAACAATTAATAATGAAGTTGATGAAATGTTAAAAGGAGACACACATCAATTAGATATTATAATTACACCAGAGGATGCTCATAATAAAACATTATTATTCTATACAAATAATCCAAAAGTCTTAACAGTAACAAGCGAAGGATTAATTACTGCCGTAAATGCAGGTTATGCTGTAATTAAAGTTACAAATTATAATGGCACAGTGGAAGTAGTAATGGATGTTCAAGTTTACCAAAATGATGATATTGAACTAAACTTTAACGAAGGGTATAACGGTTTTGTTAAAGTTGGTGATGAGTTTAGTTTAGATGTTATTGGTCATGGTAAAATTAATGCAACTAAAGAGTTTAGTTTAAGTGTAGAAGATAGTAATATTTTAGAACTAACAAATGATAATGAATTTAAAGCACTAGCTGCAGGAACAACAAATATTTTAGTATTAGATGCAGATACAGTAATTTATACACATAAAGTTATTGTTCAAGCAGAACTTGCTGAAACAAGAGTTGATGAATTATTAGCACTATTAGCTAATGCAAATAATGCTGTAGTTAATGGTTTAAATGTAATTACTTACTATACAGCAAGTCAAGAATGGTCTGATCCAAGATATGAAAGTGTTAACTTATTCTTATTTGATGATTATGAAGTTGATTTTGATACATACGCTGCAGACCCAGCCGACTTTTCAAATAGAATGATGGAATCAGTTGAGTTTGTTTTAGTTCATGATACAGCTAACCTTTCAGGTGGACTACTAAACCATGGTGCCTTCTTTAGTAACCCTGCTAATAGAATTGGAATTCATTATACTACTGGTGATTATGGTATTTTAGGTATACTACCAGATAATTATGTTGGATGGCATGCTGGTGATGGTACAGGCTATTCATTCTCATGGAATAAAACCGGTGTAATGGCTACTAATGATGAATCACCATTTATTGATATATCAGATGATGGTTACTTTACATTTAATAGTGAAAAAACAACCGTTAAAGCACCAACAGGTAGAAATGGTGAGATTTTAGATCGCTCATACTTTACATATCAAGGACCAGCTTGGGATATATTTGATGGTGAATATGTAATAGCAACAACCCATTTTGCAACCAACCAACAAGCACGTGGTGTTATTGGTACAAGAGGTGGTAATGAGCGTTCAATTGGTATTGAGATGAATGTTAACCGTGATGGTGATATTATCGATACCGTACAAAGAACTGCGAAACTGGTTGCTAACTTATTAGAAGAAAACAACTTATCAAATCGCCGTGTTATTATGCATAATACAGTTGATGGTAAAGGGGATCCTTACACATTAAATAATACAGTTTATAATGGAACATGGTATTTTGATCGTTTTATGGAACATGTTGCAATTGAAAGAGAAGTTTTAAAAAACTTTAGTGATGCTACAATTACATTTAGTTCTGATTCTGATTTAGTTTCAAGTACTGGTAGAGTAGTTGAAATGCCTGAATTTACAACTGAAGTTGAATATACTATAACGGTTGAAATTGATGGTGTTTCTAAATCAATTACATTAGTTTCTGTAATACCAGGAACAAATACATGGAACCAAAACTATGGATTCTTTACACCAACACAAGCTTGGGCTAAAAAAGATTATAGAAATTAGTTATAAAAAGAAGGCGAGCATTTTAGCTCGCCTTTTTTCATTTATATACTAAATGTAAAATAAGTGTAAAATAAAGATAAGTAACAAGTAAGAATAAAATGATATGTTATAATAAATAATGTATTTGATAATAAAATATAGGAGGCAATAATGCAAGTATTTGATTATGAGGATATTCAATTAATTCCTAGAAAATGTGTTGTTAAAAGTAGAAGAGAGTGTGATACATCAATTAAGTTTGGAAAACACGTCTTTAGAATGCCGGTTGTACCTTCAAATATGGAAACTGTTATTGATGAAAAGCTAGCAATAACCTTAGCAAAAGAAAACTACTTTTATGTTATGCACCGTTTTGATGAGGAAGCTCGTATTCCTTTCATTAAAAAAATGAATGAATTAGGATTATTTACATCAATTAGTGTCGGTGTTAAAGATTATGAGTATGATTTTATATTAAAATTAAAAAAATTAAATTTAATTCCTGACTATATAACAATTGATATTGCTCATGGTCATTCTGATTCAGTAATTAATATGATAAAGTATATTAAAACACATTTAAATGATACTTTTGTAATTGCTGGTAATGTTGGCACTCCAGAAGCTGTTATTGATTTAGAAAAAGCTGGTGCTGATGCCACAAAAGTTGGAATTGGACCAGGTAAAGTATGTATTACTAAATTAAAGACTGGTTTTGGTACCGGTGGTTGGCAACTAGCTGCTTTAGAAAGATGTAGTAAAGTAGCAAGAAAACCTTTAATTGCAGATGGTGGCATTCGCCATAATGGTGATATTGCTAAATCAATTCGTTTTGGTGCATCAATGGTAATGATTGGTTCACTTTTTGCAGGTCATGAAGAATCACCCGGAAAAACTACCGAAATAAATGGTGTTAAAATGAAAGAATATTATGGTAGTGCATCTGAATATCAAAAAGGTGAGCGAACTAATGTTGAAGGGAAAAAGATTACAATACCTTTAAAAGGAAGTATTAAAGATACATTAATTGAAATGGAACAAGACTTACAATCCTCAATTTCTTATTCAGGAGGAAAGGACTTAGATTCAATTCGAAGTGTTGATTATGTAGTAATTAAAAACTCAATATTTAATGGTGATTTTTAAGCAGATATTTTCTATCTGCTTTTTTTATTAAAAATGTATAAAATTGTTGACAATCGAAAAAAATAATATATAATAACTATGTTCGGTTTATTCTAGTTTAACTTTCTGTATAGATATACTAAACTATATAGCGAAAATCGAAATAAATATTACAAATATTAAACTAAGAATGGAGGGTTTATTATGGCAACATTAATTGAGTTAAAAGATGTTACAAAAGAATTTGATGGCCAAGTAGTTTTAAGAGGAATTGATTTAGTTATTGAACCAAATGAATTTGTCACATTACTAGGACCATCAGGTTGTGGTAAAACTACAACTTTAAGAATTATTGGTGGATTTATTGATGCTAGTGAAGGTGGGGTATATTTTAATGGTCAAAGTATGACAGAAATTCCTGTTCATAAAAGACCAACTAACACAGTCTTTCAAAGATATGCTTTATTTCCACATTTAGATGTTTATGAAAATGTCGCTTTTGGTTTAAGAATTAAAGATAAAAACAATAATCAAAAGAAACAAATTAGACAATTGAAAACTAAATTAAAAAAAGATTTAAATGAATTAAAGAATGATTTAAGACAAAGAAAATTAGAATTAAAATCATTAGGACTAACTAAAGAAGAGATTAAAGAAGAAGAAATAGTTGCTAAAAATAAATATGATGAGCTAGCAAGTAACTTAATAGAAACTTGTGAACAACAAATTATAGAAATTAAACAAACCTTCATTAATAATAAAGATTTCGAACAATTAATTAAAAATAAAGTAACAAAATATTTAAAAATGGTTGGATTAGAAGGATTTGAAAGAAGACCTGTTCATCTTTTATCAGGTGGACAACAACAAAGAGTTGCAATAGCAAGAGCTTTAATTAATGAACCCGAAGTATTATTGTTAGATGAACCACTTGCAGCACTTGACTTAAAATTAAGACAAGAGATGCAATATGAGTTAAAAGAATTACAAAGAAGAGCAGGAATTACTTTCATATTTGTAACACATGATCAAGAAGAAGCATTAACTATGAGTGATAAAATTGTTGTTATGAATAATGGTGAAATTCAACAAGTTGGAACACCTGAAGATATTTATAATGAACCAACTAATACATTTGTTGCTAATTTTATTGGAGAATCAAATATTTTTCCAGGTATTATGAAAGATGATTATTTAGTTTCATTTGATGGGAAAGATTATGAGTGTGTTGATCTTGGTTTTAGTAAAAATGAAGAAGTAGATATTGTTATTAGACCAGAAGATATTGATATTGTTGAAGAAAATCAAGGTTTGCTTAATGGTGTTGTTGATAGTGTAGCGTTTAAAGGTGTACATTATGAAATTGATGTTAAAACAGCAAAAAGAACATATACAATTCACACAACAGATTATAAAGCATTAAATTCAAAAGTTGCCATTACGTTTAATCCTGAAGATATTCATGTAATGGAGCGATCATAATGAATTTCGTTAATTTCTTCAAAAGAAGTAAAAGAAAAGAAAAAAAGAAAGTAAAGTTCGAACAAATATTAGGCTTACCTTATTTTGTTATATTGGCAATTTTAATTGTTTTACCAATTTTATTATTATTACTATATTCATTTTTAATTGAAACAAGTAATTTTGACTTAACATTTTCTTTAAACCATTATATTAACTTCTTTAGAGAACCACTCTTTTTAAGAAGTATGGGAAGATCAATTAGAATCGCGTTTTTAGGAACATTATTTTCTTTAATAATTGGATATCCACTTGCTTATATAATATCTCTTTCAAAACCAAGAACAAAGGCTTTGTTAGTTTTGTTAATAACAGCACCAATGTGGATTAATATGTTGTTAAGAGTACTTGCTTTAAAACAAGTGTTTGAGATGATTAATTTACGGTTGCATTTAACCGAAACTGCTTTAATAATTGGTATGGTTAATATATACCTACCTTTTATGGTTTTACCAATTTATTCAGTATTAGATAAAATGGATAAAAACTTATATGAGGCAGCAGCGGATCTTGGTGCAACCAAAATGCAAACCCTTATTAAAGTGGTAATACCATTATCATTATCGGGAGTATTATCAGGAGTTATTATGGTGTTTCTACCAATGGCAACAACTCTAGTTATACCAAAATATTTAGGTCCTTCCGGTAAAAACTTAATTGGGAATATTATCGAACAAGCGATAACTAAAAGACAATACGGTGGTTATGGTTATGGGGCTGCAATTTCTGTTGTCTTAGCGATTATTATTTTATTAATGGTATCACTAATGAAAAAAGTTGATAAATATCAGGAGGTTGGTATTAATGAAAACTAATAAACTTTCAAAAGTATTTATCGGTTTAGTATTAGCTTTTGTATATATTCCGATTTTATCAATGGTTGTTTTTTCATTTAATTCATCGCGTTCACTAACAAGATGGACAGGATTTAGTTTAATGTGGTATAAAGAGTTATTTTTAGACCAAGATATTAGACAAGTTGTTATGGTTACAATTGTTATTGCTGTTATATCAACAGTAATATCAACAATAATTGGAACTCTTGCATCAATTGCTTTAACTAAACAAAGAAAAGTATTAAGAGAAACAATATTATCATTAAATAATATTCCGCTTTTAAATCCAGAAATAGTTACAGCTGTTGCATTATTTATTTTATTTGGAGCATTTTCTATTGCAAGAGGTTATACAACAATGTTATTAGCTCATATAGCATTTAGTGTTCCATATGTCATTATTACAGTTTATCCTAAGGTTAGAAGTTTAGATCCAAGTTTAACAGATGCTGCTTATGACTTAGGAGCAACCCCAATTAAGGCATTAATAAAGGTAGTATTACCACAAATTAAAGTAGCAATCTTTGCAGGTGCTGCAATTGCATTTACAATGTCATTTGATGACTTTGCAATTTCATACTTTGCAGTATCAGGAACATCAATTCAAAATATATCAATATATTTATATACATTAAGAAAAGGTTTTGTTCCAACAATTAATGCATTATCAACACTTATTGTATTAGTAATTGTTGTAAAAGTAGTTTATGATTTAGTAAAAACAAAAAAACGAAAATTTAAGGAGTGAGAAAAATGAAAAAAATATTTACAATTTTAGCAATTAGTATTTTAAGTTTAGCGCTAGTTGCTTGCGATAAAAGACCAGTTTTAAAGGTATACTTGCCAATTGATTATATTGGTGAAGATTTACTAAGAGAGTTTAATAAAACATCAGAGTACCGTGTTGATGTTATTACGTTTGAATCAAATGAGGATATGTTAAGTAAGTATAACACAGCAGATTATGATTTGATTGTTCCAAGTGATTATGCACTTGAAGAAATGGTAGTTAATGATGATTTATTAGAAATTGATTGGAATAGATTAGATGCTTTTAAGAAAGCTGATATTGATGATAATTTAATGGCAGCGATAAACATGTTAAAAGAAGATGAAGAATCATTTGATTTATTAAAATATGGTGTTCCATATTTCTGGGGTTCATTTGGTATTATTTATGATAAAACCAAAGTCAACTTAACAACACTAGAAACAAAAGGATGGAATATTTTAGAAGAAAATATTGATAAAATGATTTATGATTCATCAAGAGATATGGTAATGGTTGGATTAAAACAACTATATGCTGGTTTAGAGGAAGAAAAATCTGTTAACAATCCATCAGCAAATGATCTAAAAGCTGTTGAAGAATGGTTAATATCAATTAAGAAATCAAAAACATTAATTGCAACCGAAGAAGTATATGATTTAATGTTAGATCCAACTCGTGTTGACTTAGCACTTGCATATTCTGGAGATGCTGCATATTTAATTGCTGAAAATGATAACTTAGGTTATTTTACACCACAAAATCAAGGAACAAATATCTTTATTGATGCTTTTGTAATTCCTAAAGCTATAAAAGAAGAAAATATTGATTTTGCATATGACTTTTTAAACTTTATTTTAAGTAAAGATACAGCATATGAAAACTCATTAGAATTAGCATTTACATCACCAAGAGCAGATGTTATTGAAATGATTTTAGAAAATGGCGATTACAAAAAAGAAGCATATGATATTACCTTTGGCGAAAATGATGAATTATTTAGATATAACCCAAGTTTAACAACTGATGTTATTAATATTTGGCAAAGAGTTTTAGCTTCATAATATAAATATTAAACAGGTTTAATTTTAAAGTAATTAAACCTGTTTTATTATTTTATATAAAGTTATAAATGTGTTAAAATAAGATAGAGGTAGATATTATGAAAGAACTTAGACAAGACTTAATTAATAGTTTATATTGTTATGACTTATTAAATAAAATAGAAACAAATAATGAAGAAGTAGAAAAAATATTAAATGATATAATAGAAAAAATAGAAGAGATTGACAGTTTAATAGCTAATAGCCTTTATAACTATACAATTGATCGTCTCTCTTTTTTAGATCGAGCTATTATTAGGCTTGCAACATATGAACTAAAATATACAGATTTAGCTGCAGCTATTATAATCGATGAAGCAGTTAATTATTCCAAAATTTTAACAGATTTAGATGATGAAAAACAACACAAATTTAACAACAAAGTACTTGATACATTAAATAAAAATATAAGAGGTGAATAAGTTGGAGAAAAATGCCTTAACGGTAACACAATTAAATTATAAAATTAAAAATTTGCTAGAAGGACAAGGTTCGCTTCAAGGCTTTAGTTTAAAAGGCGAAATTTCCAATTTTACACATCACAGAAGTGGTCATTTATATTTTGCATTGAAAGATGAAAATTCTCAAGTAAGAGCAATTATGTTTCAAGGTCATGCTAGAAGTTTAACCTTTAGTCCTAAAGATGGCGATAAAGTAACTGTTACAGCTAATATTAGTGTTTATCCTCCCCAAGGAACATATAGCTTGCAAGTAACAAGTATGAGCGTTGATGGAGCAGGAGAATTATATTTAAAGTATTTAGAGTTGAAAAACAAATTAAAATCTTTAGGTTGGTTTGATAAACCTAAAAAAGATATACCCAAATTTCCTAAAAAAATTGGGGTTGTAACATCACCAACCGGAGCAGTTATTCAAGATATTACTAATACAGTAAATAGAAGATACCGCTTGACAGAAATTATTTTATATCCAACTAATGTTCAAGGACCAGAAGCAAGTAAAATGATTGCTGCTCAAATTGAAAAAGCTAATAGAGATAACCAAGTTGATGTTTTAATCGTTGGCCGTGGTGGTGGTTCATTAGAAGATTTATGGGGCTTTAATGAACTTATAACAATCACAGCTATTTATAATTCTAAAATACCAATTATAACAGCAATCGGGCATGAAACTGATGATACGATCTCAGATTTAGTTTCAGACTTAAGAGCACCAACTCCAACAGCAGCTGCTGAACTTGCTACTCCTAATAGTATTGATTTGGATAATCAGTTAAAAGAATATAATGAAAATATTAAATATAGACTAAAAAACATTTTAAATAAACATCAAACATCACTAGTTTATTTAACTGAAAGACTTGAAAAAGCAGGTCCATTAAATAAATTAGAAAGCAATAAAGATAAATTAAATAATTTAGCAAAGTTTTTAAATAATTATTATACCCAAAAAATTAATAAATCTAATAACAATTTAGAAACTTATAAATTAAAAATTAATAATCTATCACCTAAAACTAAAGTAACAAATAGTATTGATAAATTAAATCAAATTAAAGAGAAAATAAATAAAAGCTACTATTATACATTAGAAAAGTATGATAATAACTTAAGTAATTTACAAAATAAACTTATTTTATTAAATCCAATGTATCAAATGAAACGTGGCTTTACTATGACAACTGATTTAAAAGGAAATATAATTAAATCAGTCCAAGATGTTAAAAAAGATGATTTAGTAAATATTAAATTTTATGATGGTAATATCAACGCCAAAATAATTGATAAAAAGGAGA
>Ga0209075_1003857_pt1 | contig 12238 bp, 13 predicted proteins | sample Stecom2011_FD_187523 | JGI IMG/M metagenome (GOLD analysis project Ga0209075, IMG submission 187523) | Agricultural soil microbial communities from Utah to study Nitrogen management - Steer compost 2011 (SPAdes) (version 2) | ecosystem: Environmental > Terrestrial > Soil > Agricultural land...
CAATGAGACGAGCTTTGTCAGCATACCTACCTTCAAAGTTGGCCCGTTTAATCTCTTCGAAGAATGCTGCCTTTCGAGACTCTGGCAATTTCTCGTAAATGTCTGTGGCCTGCCTACTCAAATCAAGCAAGTTTTTGGCCAACAGGGAGCCTCGATCAATAGCTACAGCAGCCCCACCGACAATGTGTTTCTCAAGCATGGAGGAGAGGGCAAGTACGTGCCGTTGTACACTACCATGTTTGCTACCAGAGGTTAAGCCAATCCTGTCGAAGATATTCCACTTGACGTTGAACTGTTCTAGAGGAATGTCGTCAGCAACAACCCTGTACGGAAAGTTTACCTGGACAAGGAAATTGTCCACATCAGGGGATGCCAAATGTGCAGGCACAGGAGTGAAATGTTCACCATCCCTCACAAGGATAGAGATGTCTGAGTCATCTACGCCATATTGCCGCAGAGCAACTTTGGTCCTCTCTATAGCATCCCCTACATCGCGGAAGCCACCATCAACACTGCCGTAAACAGCCCTGATATTAACTGTGTTGTTGATAAACTCTCCAGTAACGCCATCAATGACCTGGCCCTCACGCATCATAGCTGTACGAGGTTGCAATCCAGTTGCTGCACGGAAATCGTTAATTACTTTGGCAGTTACACCAAGACGTTCAGCCTCTGACAGATAAACTGTACCATTAGCTGTTGCAACATCCATAACCCTAGGGTTCGGGGGAAGGATTCGAGGAGGTTGGACCGGAATATCCACCTTGTTCTTCACAACATCGAAGGGTTGCAACACCTCCCCATTGAGGTCATGTCCCATGGCGTCAACTCGACTTGAACCGTAAGCAGCGTTGGCCACTTCCTCAGACAAATCATCAACCATGGCTGCGTGAAGAGTACGAGCTTTCTCAGGGTTGGTGTCCTTGAGAGCCTGGGAGGCGCTGTGAGGCATTACAGGGGCTTTTACAGCATCCCTCCTAGCCATAGACTGCACCACATAACTAGCTCCCCTAGAGGCAGCTCGGACTGCCTTGCCAATACCCAAAAGCCTCGCAAGAGGTGCGCCTACAGCACTGGCATCAAGAACACCAATTACGTTGTCAATCCAGCGGTCTACGTTTGTGTAGTAGCCTTCCTCCAACATGATGCGGAGCAGGTTAGCTTTCTCAAGGGTGTTCTCATTAAACAGGACAGCATTAGGGCTGTTGTTAATAGCCTCAATAAGTTTGTATGCGAGCTCCAGCCGTTGATACTCCGGAACATTCCGCAACATCTCTGACAGGTCCTGCTTGGCTTGCCCGTTCAGTACAAAGGATTCAAACTGGTCCCCCCAACCATCCCTCTCCAACTCTTCCATAAGTTGAGCCGTAGGACGCTGGCCAACTACAGGGACAATCATCTCAGCAATGTCAGCAGCAATGCTAAGAAGGCCCATGTCGTTCTTAGACAGCTCTTCATTCATCACTTGTTGAATAATGGCCCGACGCTCGTTAATCTCTCTCAGGCGATTACCTGTGTCGATACGAAACTCTTCAGCGGCTACTGTCTCATTAGACGAAGGGGCTGCAATAGCTTCGCGCTCAAGGAGTTCATGCTGACTCTGAGGGGGCATGTTGGTGTAGCCCTTGATTGCAGCCTCAACATCGTCAGGGTTATCACTTCCAAACACTTGCTCCAGAGCTCTGAGGGATTGTTCCTCTGCTCGTCGGTTCAAGCTGTCAATATACAATTGGTGAGTGGGGCTGGTGCCCTGCACCTCCATCTCAGACATAACCCTGTCATATGTGTTTACAGGGTCGTCCGACATGAGGGAGGCATGAGCCGCGAAACTCTGTGCAGAGGGCCTGCTCCACATTGGGTTGTTTGATACTTCGGAAACGAAGTCTGAAAGTTTCGCAGACTCCTTCTTCATAAAATCTCTTAGCTCTGCCATATCATCCCTTTAGAAAAGTCCAGAGGTTCCTACAAGTCGGTTCACTTGATCTTCTGTGGAAGGGCCCTTGGGTCCAGAGAAGGTGTCAATAAGTTGTGCTGTTCCACCAAGGCTTGAGAACACTGTTCCCGCCAAGCTCCCGACAGCACCAGCTGTCGCTGCTCTTTGTTGAGCACTTGCTACCCTGCTGCTCAGTTGGCCCAATCGCTGTGTGGCTCTGTCGGCAGCGTGACTGGAGGCAATGTTACCAGCCACAATACTTCCCATAGCTCCTATAGAGCCAGTTTCACCACTAGAACCAGCTGTTCCAGAGGTCTCCGACGCTTGGAGTATTTGAGCTCGACGAATGCGCTCTTCACGTATCTGCTGCCGACGCTGTGCAGCCTGTTCGATTTGGGCTTGGTTTGAAGAAATCCTTCTTGCCTCTTTTTGGGCATCAGCAGCTTTCTGCCCTTGTTTGTATTGTGTGTATGCAGAACCTGCTGCCACGGCAGCAGACGTAACAAGGGCAATCGTACTTATTGCGGCCATACTATTCTCCCAGTAGTTTATGATAAACTGTTTCAGTGGGCGTGTAGCCTGCCCTCTGAGCTAGGCCAACATCATGCCCTTCCTTAAATGCCACCATCTGTGAATAACATCCAGCTTCCTTAGCAAGATGCTCTGCCAGCTTGAGCATACGATAGAATGTGCCACCACCTCGTACAGAGGGGTGAAGGAAGATTCCAAGCTCCTTCGCCGTTATCCTTGAGGTGTAGATGCAAGGACTAATTATGTTGGCGAAATACCCAACAATCTCCCCCTCCCTCACTGCAACAATATTCCTCAGCACTCCACTACTGGCCAGCTGTTCTACCATAGCCATGTTGATATTAAAGGGGATGGTGGAAGATTTCTCCTCCACCTCGTAATAATGTTCCCTCGCAAGCTCCAAGCATTTCCACAAAGTTTCTATGCTACTATCTTCGTACACTTCTATATTAGACATTAGAGTTCATATCCATGGAGATTGACCAACCAACAAGCCTCAAGTCTTTGTAAGGCTCGGAGGTGATCTTCAGAGAGAGGGCTTTACCAATCCCCCTGAGCTTGTTTCTCGTGGAGATGATAGCCTCACCATTGTCAAAGTTGTCTGTGGGCCCATAGGGGCTGTACAGGCGCTTGTAACGGTATGCTTGGAAGGGCTCTCCCCACTTACCGTTCTTGGGAGAATTATTCCAAGACCATTGTGCTTGTACCAAGCAAGAGGACTCACCTTCAGGAACTAGATTTCCAGTCCCATCGTCTTTAAACCCTCTCTCGGTACGCTCAAGATGGAAGTTGATGTATGGAACTTGTTTATTCCTAGAGGCATCCCCTCCAGATAGGTAGCCAGTGATTAGAACCGCTTCAGCATCAACTCCCCCATCAATCTCAGGCCAATCCCTAAAATCAAGGTTCTGATAAGTTGTGAAGCCATAATCCACAAACCCAAAGTCAAAGCTGTACGCTGACAGGTATACGATTTCCTTCGTACCACTTACCGGAGTCAAGCTTGGGTATGTCACCAGGTTACCGTTGTGCTCAACAGTTGTACCCCCGTATGTAATGTCCTCCTGCACCTTCCCCACCCTGTACGGAGGAATAAGTACCATGGAGCACACTCTGGGAAATTTGTCTCCCACAACAGTGTCTATCTCATTTGGGTAGAAGGCTCCCAGTTGAATGTCAAACACCAACTCCTTAGATGGGCCCACAGCTCCCACAAAGTTGTTATAAACCCACCTGACCTTCTTGTCGTAGGAGTCATACAACCCTTTACAATAGAGTCTTTCCTCTGAGGAGATGTCCTCATAAAAAGATTGGATAGTGTCCTCAGTCAGACTAGAAGCACCCCAATCCCCAAACTCATTTTGCCGTAAGTGGTAGATTCCGTCCTCTGACCAGTACATAGCTGTGCCATCCACTGCCACAATTGTGTCAGAGTATTTGGTTCCCCTCTCGGTTATCTTCGTCACCATCTGGCTGTTGGCGGTGAATCCGTCATCGCCATTACCACTTATCATCCAGACACCGTTCTCTGCGAACACCATCAGTGACTTGCCAAGATTCATCATGGCGCATATATTACTGGCACCAGATAGCCTGATGAATCCCCCGTCAGTGTCAAGCAGGTCTGGCAAATCCTTACTTGTTGGGTCGCCGTCTTGATAACACTTAAAGGCGTCATCAGGTGTTCTCACCAGTTGGGAGAACAGGACATAAGAACTGAGCTTGGGACTCTTAGAGTCTGGTCCGTAGACAATGTCAGAGAACCCTGAGTAGAACACCCTCCCCGCATATTCTGCCACGAACCTAGCTCCACCTTTAGTAGAGTCAAGAGGCAGGTCACTAATGGGATAGCTAAGTCCGTACAAATCCCTCAAGTAAGCAGCTTCAGCCAGCCTCGATTGGCCACGGTGGAGGGCATCTATGATGAAGTGTCCCATTGGTGCCCTGTGAGTTCCAACTGGATTCTTCATAGTCTGCACCCAGAACCTGTCTGTCTGTGGGTTGTACTTGCCCTTAGCAGCTGGGTCTGGTGCCATGGCATAGTTAGAGTTGTCGGAGTTGGATGGGAACCTGCCTATGGCAGCACCGTGAGCTCCCCCATACACCATGTCCCTTATCCTATCTGTTGTCCCGTAGGCTGGGAGGGCCCAGGTTTGATTCCTGAGGTTGTAGATGTGGGCATCTGTGGGAGATGTTGGACGAACCAGTAGCCCCAATCCCTCAGTCAAATCCTGCCCATTCCAAATGTCCTCTACCCCGAACATGTCCCTTATTTTTAGTCTTCCAGTTCTCTTCTTGATAACCCCCTCTTCGTAGCTGTACAACAGAAGATCAGGCTCATCAATTGCCACCACGAGATCACTACCGATAGCGGTGAAGGAAAATCTTGGGTTATCCTCTGAGGAGGGAAGTGTTTCTTGGTAAATGATCCCAGCAGAGTAAGGCTCTATTGTGGTGTTGATTATTTGGATGGTACGACCCACTTGAACGACTACGAATCGTAGATTCTCAACACCCCCAGGGTTCACCCAAGAGTAGGTCCTAATTATTCTTTCAAGCAAATCTTTTCCTCCAAAATTAGGTAATAGGAACCCCTGGAACAAGCAGCCATTGTAGTCTCCTGCCTGTGTTCATGTACATTTGTCGTATCATCACAAAAGGGCCTGGGTGTATGAGCCTTTCAATCTGGAACCTGTCTCTCTGTTGCCTGTAGTAGAGGCCATGGTCTGCTTTGATGTAGGACAAAATTATGTCACTATTACTTGTTTGAGTGGTCCTTTTATCGACCAACGTGATCTTAGGAGTTCTCACCCCCTCTGGCAAAATCATTGTTTCGAACTGACTGGTTGCCGTATCAAACCACCTAAACTTGGCAACACCATCCTCTACATAAACGTAGTGCAAATCCCCGTTCTGGTTGAATGCAATGCTTATATCTGTGAGCTCCCCAGAGGATTCATAGAGAATCCTGGGGGGAGTGTTGTCAGCCTCAACCCAAACGGCCCCATCCTTGATGTACGACCTCCATTCTTGATAGTCCATACCCAAGGAGGGGTCTTGTTCAGCTACAGGGCCCTCTTCATAGTCCCTCTCCCTGTCCAAAATGTTGGCAGCACCCGAGCCTAGAAATCTTCCGGAAACAGGGGTTTCAGAGAGCACGTCTATGGAAGGAGGCAGTAACCCAACCCTCTCCGAGTCATCTATATAAAAGTTCTTCAGAGCCGTCTTTCGATCAGCGTATGGTTCAACAATCCCCGGCACAACCCCATCACTAAACTCCAAGGGGTACAAGTTACTCGTCAGTGTCACACCCAAAGGGTAAAGGAGGCCCATGCCTTTCCTCCTATCCCTTCCCCCATCTCGCCTGAGCTCGAAGTTCTTTTCGTATAGGCTGTAGTTTTCTGGAAAGTTGATTTCAGAGGCTTCTGTCATCAAGCCTTTTACAAACGTGTTAAAGGACTTTTCAAACTTTTGTCTGGCCACCTTATTCCCCCACCACCACTCTTCCACCAACTCCCATCATACCTGTTCGGCGCTGTCTTTTCCCGGATGGGTGGAGGATGAAATTCTTCTCGTAGACGGAGGCGTTAGGGGGAAAGTTCAACCTCCCAGCTTCTGTTACCAGTCCCGCTACATGCTGGTTAACCTCAAGCTGTGCCTTCTGCCTTGCCATTAGACTTCCCCTTCAGAGACGAGTAGGAGTCGATTGCTCTCTGTGCCCACTTGTAAGTGGTAAACTTTCCTCGCAATGATTTGTGGACACTTCCTCTCCCAATAGGTTTGATCAGAACCATGCCTGTGGGGTCTCGTTCCAACGCATATCCACCGTATTCCATCAGTCTCTCCTAAACGTTACGTCTTTATGTCCCTTACGTCCACGCCTTCCATAATCTGGATACTTGACGCCATGCTCAAGGCGGTTTATGTTCCTACTCAACCACCGCTGCTGTCTTGCACTGTTCTGCTCTGCTTTGGCGTCTTGCACTTGCCTAACTCGAAGGGACGCCGTACTAAGCGCTTCCTCGAACAGTGCAGGGAATGCCTCAGCAGGTAAATCAGGGACGAAATCATCTCTGTGCTCCCAAGTCGGATACACCTCAGCTCTTGCCTGCACCTTGGCTGCCTGCAAGGAGTCTTCGACACTGCTGTCGTAAGCATCAAATACCAGTGTCTTGTTGTCAAAGCTTGTAAACTTAGTGGGAGCCCTGTCATTACGTACTAACACCTCAATCCCACTGGGATCAACCACAGTTAGCACTTGTGGTTGCGTACTGTTCTCTCGGTTAGTTGCTCTGAGGAAATCATCAGGGTCAAACCATTTGACTGGTTGATACTCCCTACGAGCTCCGCTGGACTTGTTGTAATTTAAAGACAACAGATTCTTAACGTTATCCGGCAGATACATGTGAGTGGGACGACTGGGGTCAGACGAGGGAGTTAGTGTAACCAACTTCTCAAGATGGGGCCAAGACCTGTTGGTCATCATAGCTTCGTAAGTGGTCCTTACGATATTGGCTACTTGCGTAGACTCCACCGTATCAAAGATGGAGTTTACCTCGTCACCGTCAGATGCCGAAAGGATGTCTTGGACAAGTTGTAGCAATGTTTTCTTCATCACATTGCTCCATACAATTGCACTATTTTAATCTTTCTATCAGTGATAGTTAGTGTGCCTGAATCAGTTGAGACCAAGATTTCGTCATCAACACTGTTGAAGGTGTGCAGTGGGCTGTACAACCTAACCACTCCAGTTGAAGCTGCCACTTGGTGCATTTCTCCAGCGAGATTCACACTAAGGTTGGTTGCACCCGACAAGGAAGAGATATTGAACACTAGCTCAATTCCGTACACACCGCCCTGTGAGAAAAGAATCCGGTTATTTTCCCACAAATCTCCTGTAGCTGGCAGATAGCCATACTCCGAAAGGGGGCCATCTCCATCAATATCCAAAGGTGTTGGTGATGTACTTACAACGAACGGAGAGGCCGTGTCATCGTACAATCCCCAACCAGTTGGCAGAAATGTCCAGTTAACACCTCCAGAGCCACTGGCTACAGGCACTTGTCCTGCTTGGGCTCCTGAGACTCCTTGCATCGGAGGGGTTGCCCAAGTTCCCGACCCATTCCCGTCAGCGACATACACTGTACCGGGGGCTGCAAACACAATGTCCTTTGGCTCATGGAGGCCGTCATTAGGAATGTCTTTATGTTCCATTTTGTCTCCAAACAAAAAAGGGCTAGGCCGAAACCGACCCAGCCCTTGTTATGTGTATCAGGTGCCTGCTACGTGCATGTACTTAACAATGACATAGCCAGCGGTTGGGCCCTCTACTTCGATAAGACCGCCATCCGGAACCACTACATAGTTTGCCTTGGTGCCGTCAGCGCCAGAGATATCAACACCACCAACTTCAGCAGTGGTGATAGCACCAGTTGCGAAGTCATCAATAATGTCAACAACAATGGCACCCGGAGGTACGGGAACCGGCAGGTCAATTTGATCGCCATCGAAGTTGATGGTCAGTTCGTTGTACACGCCTTCGGTCTTGATTACACCCTCAGCATTGCCCACTTGGTAGGCACCGAAGTGGGTGTTCACTTCGCCTCGAACGTTGCTACCGTCGGCAGAGCCGAATCGAGCGGTTTCATAAGCCATATTAGTTCTCCTTAAACGTTGACGGCGGAAGTAATGTAAACACCCAGGGTGTCAGTACGTTGCACACCAAAGCCCCAACGAGCTCGAACAACATACTCATCACGAGCACGATCCTTGTTGCGCTCACCTTCAACGCGGGGTTGACGACGCCATACACCCATGATGGGCTTGGTGTTGTCGTCTGCGACGTTCATGAAGATATTTGCAACAGCGTTAGTCACCTGAGTGGTGCCATCACTGAAAGTGCCGGTCGGCAGTCGGTTGGATACGATGATGTCCCAGCCAAACAGGGACATGGTGTAGCGCATACCGGAGCTCAGACCACCTTCCAGAATCTTGCGACCAAACTCAGTCACGTCATGGGTGATGGTAACAGCGCTAGCCAGGGTGGCTTCAACCACCGGGTCAACAATTGCAACCCGACCTTGCATCGGGACGTTGGCCTTGTCAAAGGCAAGACGCATTTGAATAAATGCGGAGGTGGAAGCTACGTTATCGGTCTCAGTGGAGGCGATGCGGTGAGCGAAGCCATTCACTTCGTTCGGGTCAGCATCCACTTGAGCGTCGTTGGCAGTAGCCAGGAAGCGAGTCTCAAAGTGCTCTTGAATGGCTCGGGTGGACTCGGCCGAACGTGCAGCCATCAGGGCGTCGATCTGGTGACCATCTTCACGCAGGTCGTCAGTAACGTACCAAGCATCACCAACATAGTCAGTGATACGCAGGGTGATTTCACCAGTTTCGATCGGAGCGTAGATCAGCGGAGTGTCTTCCTCAGCCTCTTGGATAGCTACCGAGCCGATGGTTTTGATGTTGAGCTGCTCTCCCGAGGAGAAATCAGAAACGTTACGATAGAAGGTTTCCGGCAGCAGTCCGTCGTGCAGGTTGTGAAGAATGAACGAAGAGTAAACTTCAGCCTCGATAAACGGACGAGTGTTGGTAGTAAGTTGCATACTTATTCCTTAAGAGTTGTAGCCATGCTTTCTCAAGACATCCTCTCGGAGACGCCGCAGGTATTCCGCTTGTTCTTTGCCAGTGGCCCCGAGCAGCATTGATTTTTCAGGCTTCAGGTCGTCATTGGCAGGATTGACAGGAGGAATTGCGACACTGGATTGGAATGTCTTACCAGTAGGTTTGGTTTCCTTGACGCCAAGCAGGGCAAGAACACTGGCAGGAGACTTGGCCGACAGAGCTTCCAAATCTTGGATTGATAAACCCAGGCTCTCGGCTTTTGTCTTCACTGCCTCTTCAACTTTCTCCCCATAAAACTCCTTAAGTTTTTGGTCTACAGCGAGAATGTTTTGTTGTGCTACTGTCTGCTCTTGACGTTTCTCAAGAATCTGTGGTACGTATTGCTCAAGCATCTGCTGAACTTGCTCAGGAGTAAGTGCCTGCGCTTGGGTTTGTTGCTCTTCCATTGTAGGTTGTTCCTGAGTTGGTTGCTGATTTTCTTGCTTGAGTTTTTCCACAACTTCTTGAAGCACTGCCCGTTTGCTGAGCTCTTGTTGGAGTTCATTGATACGCTGTTCAAGCTGTTCCTTTTCTTGCTTGATAGCGGGAATGTACTCTTGAGACGCTTTCAAAGCGGCAAGTGCTGTTTGCACATCCTTGTACTTCGGTTTACCTTCTTCGTTCAAAATCTGAGCTAGCTGGTCGGCAAACGCATCAGTAGTTTGTTGATTAGGTTCACCTTGTTTGATTTCTTCATCCGGCTGGTGGCCTTCTTGAAACACTGTCTGGGTAGACATAATATTCCTTCTTAAATTAGAAATAGTATATAATGGTAGTAATATACTATTGTTATATTCTTTAACTAACTACAATAAGAAATATATCCTAATGTATGTCTAGTATATACATACTATATCGAAAATTGGACTCTTTTTTACAAAATCATTCCAATAAACTAGAAATTTCTTTCAAAGCCCTTCGATAACCTACTGCGTCCGCCTGTTTGTACGCCCAGTTTGGATTCTCGTAGTCTTCCTCCTTCGTCGAGTAGGTTGCTTCGAGCTTCTCCCTAACTATTTCTTGTAGGCGTCTACGCATGACAAGAGAGCCAGCAAAGCTGGCCCTAATGTCTTTGGTTACGATAGGGTCTTTACCTTTCGTCCAAACCGTCTTCATCAAATCTCTCCGGGGACCGGCATCGACTGTTGTACGGCCAGATCCTCTTGCATCTGAGCCATGAGCCCTTCGGTCTCAGCCTGCTCTTCAACAGCAACGTTAGGCTTGAAGATTTCATAGCCAGTAATACCGAGAGTCTCTTCGATATACTTAGCAAGCTCCTTGCCCGAGATGTGCGGTTGCAGAATAGGCATAGCGCCAGAGTTAAACACCCCAAAGAGGTTCTGAAGGTCTTGAGCCTCCTTGGCGAAGTGTCGAGCACCGATAGGACGAATAACACCAGATGCTGTCAGGTCCTCTCGTGTAACTTTCAAGAACTCTGTCACGCCAATGTCATCATCCAGCGTGCGAACAATGTCATCTTCGTTCATGTTTCGGACAGCTGTTTCCAACATACCATTCAGGATGGGTTCCAAGAGCTCCACTTCAAAGTTGATGATTTTCTCTTGGAAGATTCGTCCAGCAGCGTTGTTGAGAGTTTGAACCTCAAAGGCAGTCTTCTCTCCTGGTGTACGGATGCCAGCAGCCTCTCGGGGAGCCCCAGCGTACAGCTCCATTCGATCTTCGATCGTTTGCAGTTCACTGTTGGCAGCATACACCCCGTTGAGGTTCTTGCCCAGCTCCTGTACATCACCATTCTCATCAATATGAATCTCGGCCCCAGGCATCCACTGGAACTCTTCCACTTCCCCGATAATCTTCAGGGGCGGATGTACGAGAAGGTCCATGGCGTCAGCTTTGAGGTTTTCCAGATGGTCCAGACGATATTGGAGGCCAACAAGGTTGTCCAGAGGACCCATTGCCCACAGGTTGTCTTGACGGAATCTCCAACCAACATGGTAGATAGGAGCGTGGCCCAGCCAACTAGGGTAGTCCCTTACGTTGATAACCTTGCAACGATCCATTACAGTTACAACCTTGTTAGTGTGCAAGGTGCCATCTTCGTCGTGGTAGTCCCCGAAGAATTCAAGGATTTCTACATAACCGCTCTGGTAATACTCCTGAAGGTTCCCAAAACCGTCTACAGAGAAGCCTGCGGCCTTTTCCCAGTCTTCCTTACTGTACCCCTTACCCAATGCCTTAGAAAGCGTCCCACGAGCTTCTAGGGCCTCCTGCCAAAACCACTGGTCCGGGTTCTCTTGAGCCATGAGTTTGATCTCGCCCAAGGTTTTGATTGAACGGACAATCTTGTAGGTGTCTCGGAAGTTAGTTGCGATGGGGTTAAAGACAATATCCAGAGGGCTGATTCGACGAACCACTGGGCCAATGTATGTGGCCACTTTCTCGCCATGGATGTCTTCCTTGTAAGACGCCTCAAAATCCACTGTAGCGAACGCATTGCCGTAGTCAATGTAATCGTACAGGAGCTTGGACATTTCAGTCCTGAAGTGACTGTGGCGGCACTTGTTGGCCATGTAGGCAGTGATGGCCTTCACTTTCTTCTTAGTGCTGTCCTCTTTTGAATATCCTGACCAAGTGAGCCAACGGTCGTTGGGGAACAAGGAACTGATGTAGTTCGAGTGCAGGTTGTCCCGAATCTGACACAACTTAGGGAGTGTAGTTGAGTTTTTCCACGGAAGAGTGGAGTTGGTAGTTGTGCTTGTGTCAGTGGCGAAAATATAGTTTCGAAGCTCCGCCCACTCTGCTAGTTTCCCTTGACGCTGGGAATGGAAGTTGTCCCACATGTGACTGACCCATACTGCCGGATCATCACGTTGGAACAAGTCTTGTAGTTCTGCAACCTTACTTACTGCCATGCAATCCCTCCAAATCTGGAATTAGTTTTAATGCTAGGGCCTAAACCCATCCCATGTCCGCTTCTAGTCTGCTTAGGAGCCACGCTAATGGCAACGGCAGAGGCTAGACTGTCCTTAATGTCATCGTGGGCTGGACGGGCTTGTACAAGCTCCTCTTCCAGAATTGGTGTATACCCACCTTCGAAGTGCCACACCTTCATGTCATCGTACCGATGTTCAAGGATGGAGGCAATACGTT
>Ga0209075_1003858_pt1 | contig 12237 bp, 11 predicted proteins | sample Stecom2011_FD_187523 | JGI IMG/M metagenome (GOLD analysis project Ga0209075, IMG submission 187523) | Agricultural soil microbial communities from Utah to study Nitrogen management - Steer compost 2011 (SPAdes) (version 2) | ecosystem: Environmental > Terrestrial > Soil > Agricultural land...
GCGATTCGATTATTTAATCTGATATTGTTTGCTCGAAAAAATTGCAGCCCCGGCCCCGAGCATCAACACGCAAAATCCGCCGAGCACCAAAAAGCCGACCCACCAGCCGAGATGCAGCGGCTCGTCGAAGATCAACTTATCCAGCACTCCCAGGCGCTGGGCCGCGTTGAACCCGGCGGCGGTGCGCATATGAAAACGGATGCTCAAAAGCTCAAGAATGGGGAAGAGCGGAAAGATCATCTCGAAGATTACATAATAAATAATCCCCGGGAATTGACTCTTGGCGGCCAGCGCCCCCAGCAGCGCAAAAACCGCCGTATAACATGCCGTTCCCAGCGCGGTCGCCCCGATGATCTGGGCGATCCCGCCGACCGACGTCCCGCCCATCCCCCCGGCGGCAATCATCACCAGCACCAGCAGCACCACAACCGGCAGCACCACCAGCCCCAGTGCCACCGCCGTGCTCGCCAGCCACTTGCCCAGATAAAGGATGGGCTTTGAGATCGGGCGCAGCAATAGGTACGTCAGCGTGCGCCCCTCCATCTCGTCGACCAGCGCCGGCCCGCCATAGAATACCGCCGCAAGGGGCACCAGAAACGGAAAGACCACCCCCTCAACGGTCTCCGAGAAGATCGCCAGCCCGTCGATCTCATCATAAAAGATATAGACAATCGCAAAGATCACCGGCAAAAACTGCACGATGAGCAGCACCAGGGTCTTTCTTGCCCGCAGCAAACGCCTGAGGTCCGTGCTAAAAACGGTCGCCAGCTGCGAGGCAGCGCTGATTGTACGCGTGGTTGCCATCATAAAATCACTTCACCAGATACTCAAAAAGAGCCATCAGATTATTATCGGGGGACATAAACCCGCGCAGCCCAATGCCGTGCTCGCGCGCGAGCTTCGGGATGCGCAGATAACAGGCGTCCGGGTCGCGCGTGGCGATGCGAAAGCCCGAGCCTTCCAGGTCAAAGTCGATGCTCACCACGTCCTCGAAGGTCGCAAGAATGGCCGCAAATTTTCGCGGCGCATCGCAGTCCACCCGAATCGTATGCGGGTGCTTATCAATCATCTCGCGGATCGCGTAGATATTGCCGTCGGCGAGCACCCGGCCCTTATTGATGAGCAGGATATCCTGGGTCATCTGCTCAACCTCGTGGAGCACGTGGCTGGAGACGACCACCGTCTTTCCCTGCGCGCCCAGGTGTTGGACAAGCTCGATCATCTTGTGGCGCCCGACCGGGTCGGTGCCGGTGAGCGGCTCGTCCAAAAAGAGAATATCCGGCGAATGCGCGATGGCCTGGGCAAGCTTGATGCGCTGGCGCATCCCCTTGGAGTATTCGTCGATGCGCCGGTTCTTGCTCTCCGCCATGCCGACCAATTCGAGCGTCTCGTCGGCCATGCGGCGCGCCTCGCCCATCGAGAACCCCTGCAACCGCGTCAGATAAATGACGAAATCGCGCCCCGTCATCTCCTCATAAAACGCGTCCTGCTCAGGCACCAGACCCACGCGCTTAAAGATCTCGGAGTTATTCCAGATCGGCTCGCCAAAGATGGTCGCCGCGCCGGTGGAGGCGCGCAATTGGCCGCTCAAAATCTTGAGCAAAGTCGACTTCCCGGCGCCATTGGGCCCGAGCAACCCGGTCACCCCGGGGCCGATATCCAGCGAGATATCATTGACCCCGATCACCTGCCCGTACCACAGCGAAACCCGCCGCGTGCTGATGATCACCGGCTCCCCGCCCACCCGCGCGACCGGATGCGCCTGGGGAGCTTCGGGGCGTTTTGTCGGCGTCGCCGCTATTTTCACTGCTCGCGATGCACTCATGCGATCCCCTCTAATTTATGAACTCGCCAGAACATCGCGTAGATCCCCGCCGCGGCGACCGCCACCAGGATCGCAAAGGGCGCAAAGATCGGCACCTCGGGGGCGGTCTCGGCCACCAAAAACTGGGTCGCCAGCCAGATATTGCCCGGCAGACTCCACAGATTGGACGCCTCGCCGCTCTCGGCGCTCAACGCCACGATGATCGACAGAATCTGCGGCACGATCAAAACCCCGACAAACGCCAGGACCGCATAACCGGTGCGCCGGGTCAGCGCGCTTAAACCCAGTACGATGCTGCATACCAGCACCGTGATCCCCACCGACATCGCCAGCCCGATGGCCGTTTGCTGAAACGCCTGGGCGGCCAGCTCCGTGCGCGCAAAATAGCTCGCGCGCAGCCCGCCGATCAGCAGCGCCGGCACCAGCGTCACCAGCGAGCAGAGCCCGGCCAGACCCAAAAACTTGCCCCAAAGATACTCCCAGCGCTCCACCGGGCGCGAGAAATACAGCTGAAATGTCTGGTAGCGCAGGTCCTCGGCAATCGCCCCGCAACCCACCAGCATCATCAGCAGTGCAGCCGAAAAGAACTGAAGCTGCAATACAAAGCTCAGCCCCCCGCTGCCCAGCCCCTCCGAGCCGAGCATCTGCTCGAGCTGAGGCAGTTTCTGGCGCGCCCCATACTCGAGAAAGACCGCCACCAGCGTGAACATGACCGGAATCCACAGCGCCACCAGCATCGCCCAGGTGCGCTTGAGCCGAATCCCCATCCCGAAGGTCATGCGCGCAAACGTCCACCACGCACCGCCGGTCTTAAGCGGGCCGTCGTAGCTAATATATTTTTGTTCGTGGATTGCCATATATTTATCGTCTTCGGAGCAAAAATCGCATCAAAAATCAGGCCGCGGGCGCCCGGTGGGCATGCTCGTCGAGCAGGCTCAAGAAGGCTTTCTCCAGCGTCAACTCGGCGGGCATAAATCGGCGCACCTGGATATCCTCATCGATGGCGGCGTCCAGCAGGCCCTGCACCGTCTGCGGGGCGACCAGGCGCACCATCAGGCGCAAGCCCTGCTGCTCGACGCTAAACCCGCGCTCCTTGAGGATTGCGCCAAATTTCTCGTTCTGCTCCTTGGTCTCAATCTCGACGATCGCTTTCTGGCGATCCGCCTTCAACCCGGCAATGGTGCCAAAGTGAATCAGCTCCCCGTGGTTAAGCATGATCATCGACTCGCAGACCTTCTCGACGTCGTAGAGAATATGACTGGAGAGCACCACGCTGATGCCGCGGCTTTTCACGTCGCCGATCAGGTCGAGCATCTCGTCTCGCCCCTGCGGGTCCAGCCCGTTGGTCGGCTCGTCCAAAAAGACCAACTTCGGCCCGTGCACCAAGGCCTGGGCGAGTTTGACGCGCTGCTTCATACCCGTCGAAAACCCGCCAAGCTTGCGATAGCGCGCCTCGCCAAGCCCCACATAATGCAGCGTTTCGTGGGCACGGCTAAGCGCCTGGGCGCGCGGCATCCCGGTCAATTCCCCCATCAATGTCACATAGCTCACCGCCGTCATCGACGGTAAATAGCAGTCATTTTCCGGCATATAACCGATGGCCTGGCGGATCTTGTCGGCGTCCTCGGGCAGCCGATACCCCAGCACCGACGCGCTGCCGCCGCTCAGGTCAATCAGCCCCAAAAGCGTCTTGATCAGCGTCGACTTCCCCGCCCCATTGGGCCCCAAAAGCCCCACGCTCCCCTCTTGAATTTGAAGCGTAATTCCCTTGAGCGCCTGATAATTGCCGTAGGATTTCTGAACATTCTGAAGGTCAAATAACATCGAATTAGTTGCTCAGCACAGAGAATAGAATTGCCGCGACCATGATGAGCAGGATTAGCGTGAGCACGCCAATCGCGATGAGCATCAGCTTCTGATGATTATTGGCCGGGGCGGGCGTTGGGGTGGGCGTGGTTAAATTGGCCGTCGAAATCGGCGGCGTCAGCGGCGCGCCACCCATTGGGTTGGATTGCGCAGCCTTGGTCGCCGCGGCCAGGTACTCCTGAAGCTTTCCGACCTGGTGCATCCCGGTCAGCTCACTGCCCGGAAAATAAGTATCCTTGGACGTCAGGTCGCGCTCGGCCATGATCTCGCGCTCGCGCCCCACCAGCGCCTGGAACATCTCCATCGCATCGTCAAAACGATCGTTTGGATCTTTGGCCAGCGCCTTAAGAATCAGCGCCTCCATCGTCGGGGCGACCGGCCCGGACGCAACCTCGCTGGGGCGCGGCGCGGGCTCAAAAACATGCTTGGTCAAGATCCCAATGGGCGTCTTATCCTGAAACGGCGTGCGCCCCGTTATCAGCTCAAATAGGATGCACCCCAGGCTATAGATATCGGTGCGCCGGTCCAGCGGCTTCGCCTGGGCCTGCTCGGGCGACACATATTGGGGCGTGCCGTACACAATGCCGGCCTGGGTCAATTGCTGCTGGGGCGCCCCGCCCGGGTCATTGAGCTTGGCGATGCCAAAGTCCAGAATTTTGACGAAGTTTTGCTCCCCGCGAAACTCGGTCAAAAGAATATTATCGGGTTTGAGGTCGCGGTGAATAATCCCCAGATCATGCGCCTCAGCCAGCGCGCTACACGCCTGCTTCATGATCTTGATGGCCGACAACTCGTCGAGCGTGCCGACCTCGTCGAGTCGGTCGCGCAGCTCCACGCCCTTCACAAATTCCATGACCAGATACAGCAAGTTATCTTCGCTTCGCCCGAAGATAAAAACCCGAACGATATTCGGGTGGCTCAGCATGCTGATGACCTTGGCCTCGCGGTAGAAACGCTGGACAATCTCATCGGACTCCGCCGCGTTCGGGTGCAGCACCTTGAGCGCGACGGTCTGATCAATAATATTCTGGCGCGCCAGATAAACCGCGCCCATGCCGCCCTCGCCCAGCTTTTTGACGATGGTATATTCGCCAAAAAAAGTGCGCCCCATCAGGTCATGCGGCCCGGTGGGCGCGGGCGCGGGCGCGCGTTGAGCGCCCGCCTGGCTCGGGCGTCTCGCACCCGCCTGACTCGGGCGCCGCGCACCCGCCTGACTCGCGCGCGCCGCGTTGGCCGACACCGGCGCACGCGAAACCTGCAACGGCGTGCCATCGTGCGGGCACATGGCAGCATCCTCACCGAAGCGACTTCCACATTTGGGACAAACTTTCATCTCGGGCCACTCCACAAGGTGCTCGGCAGATCCTGGCTTATCAACAAAAACGTTTTAATAAAAAAGTAAGATGCACACGCTACTTAGTAGCACGCGTCTGGCCGGGGTGCAAAGAAATCGGTGTGTGGTGGGCCGTAGTTGGAGCGCGGGCGCCTCGCCCGCCCTCAATGGTGGTCTCTTTGCCAGGCGGGCGAGGCGCCCGTGCCCCATTAATCACCTTGCTTCAGGCGGGCGAGGCGCCCGTGCCCCGTTAATCACCCCTCCGGCGCAAACCCCCGGCGCATCGTATTCTCCGTCATCGAGCGCGGCTCCATAAATTGCACCAGATAATCCGGCCCGCCGGCCTTCGCCCCCACGCCCGACATCTTGAATCCGCCAAAGGGCTGCCGATAAACCAGAGCACCGGTGCACTTCTGATTGATATAGAGATTGCCGACCTGGAACTCGCGGCGCGCGCGCTCGATATTGAGCGGGCTTCGGCTATAGACGCCGCCGGTGAGCGCGAAGCGCGTGGCGTTGGCAATCGCGAGTGCCTGGCCGAAGTCGTCGACCTTCATCAGCGCGAGCACCGGCCCGAAGATCTCCTCCTGGGCCAGGCGCCCGGCGGGGTCGCTGACCTCGAAGATCGTCGGCCCCACAAAATAGCCGCCCTGGGGCGCCGCGTGCTCGATGAGCAGCGTCTCCTCGGCCTTTCCAAGGTCGATATACCCGCGAATCTTATCGAACGCGGCCTGGTCAATCACCGGCCCGACCGCATGCGCCGGGTCATCGACCGCGCCCAGAATTAGCGAGCGCGTCGCCTCGATAAGCCGCGTCTTGAACTCGTCATAACAAGAGGCGAGCACAATCGCGCGGCTGCAGGCCGAGCATTTTTGCCCCTGAAACCCGAACGCCGCCTGCAATACACCCTGCACCGCCTCGTCGAGGTCGGCGTCGGCGTCGACGATAATCGCGTTTTTGCCGCCCATCTCACAGACCACCTTTTTGACATGGCGCTGCGCCAGCGGATTGGTCACCGCCGCCTTTCGCAAGATCTCCAGGCCCACATCCATGCTGCCGGTAAACGCAATAAGATGCGTCTTCGGGCTCTGCACCAGGTGCTCGCCAACTTCCTCGCCAAGGCCCGGAAGATAGTTGATGACGCCGGGCGGAAACCCCGCCTCGCGCGTGAGCGCCATAAGCTTTGCGGCGATGACCGAGGACTGCTCGGCGGGCTTCATGATCACCGTATTGCCGGTGACCGCGGCGGCCACCGTCATGCCGCAGAGGATCGCCAGCGGGAAGTTCCACGGCGCAATCACAGCAGCCACCCCGCGCGGCTGATAGAACATCAAGTTGAGCTCACCGGGCAGATGCCCCAGGCGCTGCGGCTTATCCAGCCGGATCATTTCGCGCGCATAATACTCGCAAAAATCGATCGCCTCGCACACATCCGCATCGGCCTCGCGCCAGCTTTTCCCGACCTCAAAGATCATCCAACCGGCCAGGTGATCGCGCCATTTTCGCAATTGCTCGGCCAGCTCAAATAAATATTTGGCGCGCTCCGCCGCGGGCAACCCCGCCCACCCCGGCCCGGCCGCCTCGGCCGCCTGAATCGCCGCCTCGGCATCCTCCACCGTCGCCCGCGCCACCTCGCCAACCACCTCTTTGGGGCGGCTCGGATTCACGCTAAGCATCCGCTCTTTCGTCTCGATCTCCTTGCCGCCAATCACCAGCGGATACGCCATCCCCAACCGCGAGCGCACCGTGGCAAGCGCCTCGTTGAATTGGGCGCGCACTGAGGCGTGGGCGAAGTCGCGAAGCGGCTCATTGCGAAAACCCTCACCATTAAGCGCCCCGCCGTCGGCGGCGAGTCGGTCGGGCGACGGGCTTGCCGGCGGCGCGGGCTTTGCCAGCAATTCCTCGATGCTCTTGCCGTCGGCAAAGCTCATCTTCAGCCAGGACTCATTCGACGTATTCTCCAGCAAACGCCGCACCAGATACCCCATCCCCGGAATGATCTCGCCAACCGGCACATAATCGCGCAGCCGGTAGCCCATCGCGATCACAGCCGCCTTCATGGGCTCGGCCATGCCGAAGAGCATCTGGAATTCCAGGTCGCGCTTGTCGATCTTATTGGCCTCCGCGTAGGTCATCGCGTGGGCGATGCTGCGCACATTATGAGACGCAAAAGCGGCGTGGATATATTTGTGGTGGTCGAGCAAGATTTCGGTGCAGCGCTCGTAGGATTGGTCGGTCTGCCACTTCTGCCCAAAAACCGGGCTTGGCCACCCTTCCTGGATGCTGTGAATCGTCTCATAATCCCAATAAGCGCCCTTGACCAGGCGAATCGTGACCGGGGTTTTTCGCCGCTTTGCCCATTTGCAAAGCGCCACAATATCTTCCTCTGAATCCTTCAAATACGCCTGAATCACCATGCCCGCGTTGGCAAAATCGGCGAATTCATCTTCTTCCAAAAGACTCTTGAAGGTCGCGATCGTCAGATCCTTATCCTTATAGGACTCCATATCGATATTGAGAAATAACCCGTGCGCCTTCGCCTTTCGAAAGAGCGGGCGAAGCCGGGTTTTGACCGCCTCGATGCTCCCCTCAAAATCAATGGCGTCGAGCTGGCTATAAAGGCTGGAGATTTTCACCGACACATTCGCGCGCGCCACCTGGCCCCAGGGTGCCTGGTCGAGCTCGGGGCGCGCGGGCCAGGCGGCGGTCGCGCCGATCAGCGCGTCGAAGATCGCGTCATAACGCGCCAGATAATCCGCGGCTTCCGCCTCGCTGAGCGTCGCCTCGCCGAGCAAATCGAGGGTGAAGCATAACCCCGAATCCCACATCTGGCGCAGCGTCGCCATCGCCTCCGGGGCGTCCTCGCCGGCGATAAACTTCGAGGCCATGCCCATGATCTGCTTCTCGATCTGGCCGGCCGCCTTTTTGGCCACCCAGCTATCGGGCTTTACCCGGGCAAGCCCCCACTGAAAAGAGGACGGAAAATCCTGGCCCGGGCGGCAGAAATACTCCTGCAAATGCTCCGCCACCTGCACATGATCCTTGAGCGCCGGGAAAACGTCGACAAAGCGGAACATCTCGACCTTGAAGGCCTCGTCCTTCATCGACCAATCCATGACCTTGCCGCTCCACCAATCCTTGCGAAATACCGACGGCGCCTCGCCTTTCATGCGCGCAAAGATCTCATTGCCAAGCTCGATAACCCTCTTTTCCGCCGCACGTGCCATGACGATTCCTCTTCCGAAAATGAGCGGCAATTCCTTGCCCAAATTATGTCGCGGGTGCTGTCCCAATCGGCTCACTGCTTATCAGATCGGATTCCTTAGCGTAAACCCCGAAACACTCTGTAAGCCGCTGATAATATTGACGCATCGCGTCATCCTCGCGGCGTGGCGCGCGTCTAAATTTTTGCGCAGATTGATCTTTTGTTGAATATTATTTAAAGGGAGCACGTCAACGACATCGGCTGCGCCCCGAAGACAGGTTTTTTCACTCAAAAATTCTTTGCGCCGCGCGCAGGCTGCGCCAATTTATTGCCTAATAGGATAACCATGTTTTTCAAATCGAAAGTATTTGTTGCTTGCCTCGCAATCTCGGCCCTGACGGCCTTCGGAATTGGCTGTGGCGATGATGACGATAACGGCGGCAGCGGCGGCCAATTCACCAGCGTCGACGGAAGCGCCGAGCTGGGTTCGCTGTCGGCCGAGGACGCCAAGACGTTGTGCCAGGATACCGAGTCCTATTATGAGTCCAAGACCCCAGCAAATATCGACGAGAAGCAGTGCGACTTCTCCGGTCTCATCGGTGCGTCCATCGCATTCAGCATGTCCGGCGATCTCGAAGCGGCCAAAGTAAGCTGCGCAGAGGCGCGCACCGAGTGCCTTGAGAGCGAAGATGAGCCCACCGACGAGACGACCGATTCGTGCACGAACCCCGAGTTCGCCGAAACCTGCACGGTGACCGTCGATGATTATGTCGCATGCCAGAAGGCGAACGCCACGGCTAGCATTGAGATGTTCAATAGTATCCCGGCCTGCGACGATCTGACCGAAGGTGATCTGACGATGGAAAGCACCGCACCCGCCGAGTGCGAAACCTTTAATGAGCTCTGCGGCTAAAGCGCAGCCGGATGCCATGATGATGCGCGCGCCGGCCCAGCCGAAACGCGCATCATAATTGCAATCGCTCGCCATTTTGGGGCACATCGATCAGGCCGGTATACCCGGCCTTTTCGATGGCCCTTTTGAGCGAAAAAAGCTGCGAGCGATGCCCGTGAACCAGCACAAGGCGCCTCGGATTCACGGCGAGCGCGGCGGCAATAAGTTGGTGGCGCGGGGCATGGTTGGGGAGGATAAAGTGTGCGATTTTCGCCCGAATCTCCTGCTTTCCGAGTCTATTCAACTTCTGAATAGGCTTTTTTTTATGGCTCGCTTCTTCTGCGGATTGCGCCGCATTCGCCGCCTTCAGAAGCGTCGCGGCCACGGTTTTGGAATGCGCGCGATTCAGAAGAATCACGCTCGCCTCGGGGTCTTCGCACACCTCTAAGAGCAGGCGCCCGGCGGGCGTCCCACGGCCGAAGTCCTCTCCTGGCGCGACCACCGCCTCGCCCGCGCGCAGCGCACGCGCGCACCCCGGTTCATCGACAAATTCCACGCGCCCCAGTTCCTCGCCGCGCCCCGCCGCACGAAACGCAACCTCGACCACCGCTTCGAGCCCCTCGTGCACCCGGTGCGCAACGCCCGCATCGAGCAGTCCCGCGACCACCTCGGCGGCACACCCCAGGCGCGCCGCCCCGACCAGCGCCGGGCGCCCGGGCGCCGCACGAAGCCGCGCGCATAGCCCGCGCATCTGCGCCGCGTAGTCGAGCGCGTCCGCGTCTTTTTGCGTCGCCAGAATCCCCTCCATCAACATCATATCGATCTCAAAGTCTGCGCCGCTGCGCGGAAAAAGCGCCCCGCTTTGCAAGACCTGATCATGCCCGCAAAAATCCCCCGTATACAGGATGCGAAACGGGCGCGCCGCGCCGCGCTCCACCTCGAGCAAGAGCATCTTTGCCCCGGCGATATGCCCCGCCCCAAAACTCATTGCCCGGAACTTCACGGGCGCGCCAATGTCATTATCCATGGGCGTCATCGGCGGCGAATAACGCAGCGGATCGAAATATTCGCGCGACCCCACCGCGTTAAGCAACGTGGCGAGCGCGGCCTCCTGGGTGCCACGGCGCCTGGAGCGGTCGGCGTCGGTTTTGAGCACAATTTTTGCGAGCTCGCGCGTCTGCGCCGAGCAGAAACACGCCAGCCGCGGGAACCGCGCCTTGAGCGCCCCGAGCGCCCCGAGGTGATCCCAATGCGCATGGCTTATCCAGCAGGCGTCGGGCGGCGCAATCTCGTGCACCCACTCGGGCGCGCCCGACGCCTGCGCCTTGCCCGGCTGGCGCGCGCCGGCATCCAGCAGGATGCGCCGCCCGCCCGCCTCGATAAGATACGCGTTGGCGCCGACTTCGCTGGCCCCCGACGCGGCTTCAAAGATGACCTGGTCCATGCTGTTTCGACCGGCAGAAATTTAAGGTATAAGCGGCGCGCAATTTTGTTTCGGAGCTCTCAAATTATGACGACCCCCAAAAAACGCGGCATCCAAATCAGCTGGCAGCGCGGGCTGCTCCCGATGAGCCTGCTCATTTTATTCGTCCTGCGATTTGGACTGGGCGCACCGCTGTGGGTGATCAGCATCTTTATGCTCTGGATCCCCATCTTCTATATCGCGATCCCCTTATATGTGCGACGCAAATGGGCGCAATTCGACAAAGAGTTCGCGCGCCAATTTCAAAAGCGCGAGTATAAGGCGCTGCTGATCAATTATCGGGATCAGTGGTTTTTGCGTAAATTTGGCCCCCAGGCCGAGATGCTGGGGAAACTGGGGTTGATCTACGCGGCCATGCACCAGTACCGCGAGGCCGAAGACGCCTTGGAAAAAGCCATCGACCACGCCCACCGCTCCCAGCGCGATAAGCTGTACTTTAACCTCGCCGGGGTCAAATACGAGCTGGGACGCTACGACGCGGCCGAGCAAATCCTGCGCTCACTGCGCGTCAGCTCCCCTTACGGGCATTCTGCCAAAACCCAGCTCGCCCTGATTGATTTGCGCCGCGGCCGGCGCGTCGAGGATGCGCGGGCGTTTTTAACGCAAAAACTCAGCGGCGCGCGCGGCGATATGAAGGTCCGAATCGAGCGCGCCCTGGCCGAATGTTGATCCCGCGCGCACGCCATGCTTGCCAAGTGGCCCCGTGCACGTATATTTGGCCGCGCCCGGGTGCGCGCCCGTCGAAGATCGCGCCGTCTTCAAGCACCGAGTTTAGATTTCGCGCGTTTTCACCCGCGAAATCAGTCCCTATTTCAAAACTTAATTTCTCTATAAATTTCAGACATTTAGCCCAAGGAAAACACCATGATGAACGCCAATAAACGCGACCGCCTCTTTGACCTTCGCACCGTCGAGCGCAATATCGAGCATGGATTAATCACGCGCGAGGAATACCATGCGCACCTGGAAAGCCTCGACGATGCCTCCGAAAAAGGCACGGTGGTCGAAGCTTCTTTTGAGGCGGGTGTGCTCAACGATTTTGATGAGAACGACGAGGAAGAATAACCTCGCATTTCATTCGCGTACCTCCCAACTATGCAATGGAGCCTGGCAAAATGAGCGACGATACAACCGACCAAAAGTCCGCGAAACGCACGCCCTCCGTCGAATCGCAATTTGCGGATGAGTTATCCGACAAGGCGAAGAACTCCGCGCGGCCAGACGAGGCCGAGGAGACCATTCTGGGCGATAACGCAGGGGTTTATCTGCGCTCAAAATCCAAGCAAACGCGCGACCCGCGCCACGTGCCGGCCGACTTCGGCAGCTTCGTGGTCAGCCTTGGCACCAATTGCATGATTCATCTCGGCCATATTCCACACCCCGAGACCCAGGAATTTGCCAGGGATTTAAGCTCGGCCAAACACACCATCGACCTGCTCCAGATGCTGCGCGAGAAGACCGAGGGGAACCTGGTCGCCGAAGAGAAAAAATTAATCGACAGCCTGATCTTCGACCTCAAATCTGCCTACGTGCAGGAGAAGAAGGCCAAGAATTAAAAGATGTCTTGCGGAGTAAAATAATGCCGAGCACGCAAGGACGAGCGAGTTATACGCGAGGCTTCGGAGCGGCGCTC
>Ga0209075_1003860_pt1 | contig 12236 bp, 11 predicted proteins | sample Stecom2011_FD_187523 | JGI IMG/M metagenome (GOLD analysis project Ga0209075, IMG submission 187523) | Agricultural soil microbial communities from Utah to study Nitrogen management - Steer compost 2011 (SPAdes) (version 2) | ecosystem: Environmental > Terrestrial > Soil > Agricultural land...
CTTCAACTCCTTCATTTTGTCAATGGTAATGGGTTTATAGATGTAGTCAGTTACGATTTCATAAGAGGCTGACTTTCCTGTATCATATGGATCGATGGAAGAAGAAACTATAAATATTTTCATTTCTTGGTGTATCGGGTAGGTTTTTAACTTATCCAAGAATTGCCAGCCGTTCATCAAGGGCATACTGATGTCCAAAAAAATAATATCGGGCAATTTTCCCGCTTGGGAAAGGCGGGGGATAAGATCATCCAAGGCTTCTTGACCATTTTTGAAAAACATGGATTCCTGACAGAAGTCGGTTATACCCAAAACTTTCTTCATGCTGAAAATATAGAGCGGATCGTCATCCACAACATATACGAGGTCAAAATTTTCCATCTAAAAGATTTTTTGTTCCGTTTATTAAGAATTGGGGAGTTCTTGTATTTTTTATAAATATATCCTTAATATTGAAGAACTACTATGTTGAAAATAGAAAATGTTATTTTTTCTGTGTGAAAAATTTCTTTATCCGCTGTTTTTGTGATCTTTAATCTTTCTTTTTGTTTATTTGTGGTACACAATCAACCTTAATATTACTATATGAAACGTTTTTTTCTTATCGTATTTCTATTTCCGTTAATGATGGCCTGTAATACCGAAAATACAGCCGTACAAAAGGAAACTGATGAAATCATCGAAACCAAATCAGATTTGAACATGAACCAAGAATTGCTGCGCCACGTGGTGCTGATCAAGTTTAAGGAAGGAACTTCCCCGGAAGACATTGCCAAAGTAGAAGATGCATTCGGCGCTTTAGAGAGTAAAATCCCTGAGATCAAAGGATATGAGTGGGGAACCAACAACAGTCCGGAAGGTGCCGACAAAGGGTTTACCCACTGCTTCTTCGTTACTTTTGAAAGTGAGGAAGGCAGGGATGTCTATTTGCCCCACCCCGACCACAAAGCTTTTGTGGATGTATTAGTTCCCCATATGGAGGACGTTTTGGTAGTGGATTATTGGGCGAAATAGATAAGACAGCTCAATTACCCTTTTGGAGAAACCTCCCTTTGACCAGATCAAGGGGAGGTTTTTTTTACCTATACCTGTTGTTTTGCTCAGCATATCACAACCCACGTTGTGATATCCATTATCTTTTTACATTGTGGTATAGATTTAGATAGAAAATCTTACTTTTTAACAAGCATTTTTAATAAATAAATTATAGCAATGAGATCAATTTGGAACGGTTCGATTAGTTTTGGTCTGGTGACCATCCCCATAAAAATGTACTCTGCCTCCGAGGATCGGAAATTGGATTTGGACATGTTGGATAGCCATGACCATGCCCGAATTAGGTACAAACGCGTCAACGAAAACACCGGTAAGGAGGTGGAATGGAAGGATATTGTCAAAGGATACAAGATTGATGACAGTTACGTCATTCTTGAAAATGATGATTTTGACAAGGCCAATATGAAGAAAAGTAAAACTTTGGAGCTAGAGGCTTTTATTAAGGAGGAGGAAGTGGCTGAAGTTCTTTATAAGAAGCCGTATTTCCTAGAACCTCAGAAAGAAGGGGGCAAGTCCTATAATTTATTGAGAGACGCATTGAAGAAAACCAAAAAACTTGGGCTGGCTACCTTTGTGATGCGTCAGAAGGAAAATCTCTGTTTGATTGGAGTGTATAACGACATTATGGTAGCTCATATCATACGTTTTTCTGACGAAATACGGGATGGGGCCGACCTACAGTTGCCCAAAACAAAAGTTTCCAAGAAAGAAGTTGATATGGCACTTACTCTTATTGAACAGTACACTGAAAAATTTGACTTTAAAAAATACAAGGACGTTTATAACGACCAGTTGCTGAAGATTATTCATGCCAAGGCCAAGGGTACGAAATCTAAAATTGAGAAATTTGAAAGTAAAGCAACCCCTGCCAAGGATCTCATGGCCCAATTGAAAGCCAGTTTGGAAAGTAGGAAAAAAGCATCCTGATGGGACTGCAGGAATATAGCAAGAAAAGAGACTTTGCCAAAACACCAGAACCGAAGGCTATAGTAAAAAACAGCCAAGGACCACTAAAATTTGTGGTGCAGCGACACGAGGCGCGTAGACTGCATTATGATCTTAGACTGGAAATGGATGGGGTGCTGAAGAGTTGGGCTGTTCCGAAGGGCCCGTCAATGAACCCTAAAGATAAACGTCTTGCCATTCATACGGAAGACCATCCCATGGACTACCTAACCTTTCAAGGGGTAATACCCAAGGGTAACTACGGCGCGGGTAAGATGGCTATCTGGGATCAGGGAACCTATCAGGGAGCAGCGGGATATGAAGGCGGTCTGGTAGAGCAGCTGAAGAAAGGGGACTTAAAACTTGAATTTTTTGGCAAAAAGCTAAAAGGCACTTTCGCCTTGGTGCAGACCAAAAGGGGAGATGCCGATAACCAATGGCTTTTGATCAAGAAGGAGGACGGATTTGCTACGACGCTTGTTTATGATTCCGAGGAATTTGTTCCTAGGGAAGAAAATCTTCCTCAAAGTTCTTCTATAGATATCAATCAAATGGTGAAACCCATGTTGGCGACTAAATCCAATGCTATATTTAGTAAACCGGGATGGATTTATGAACTGAAATGGGACGGTTACAGGTTGTTAACCAACATCCAAGCGGGGAAAGTCAATCTTTATTCCAGGAACGGAATTTCATACAACCAAAAATTTTTTGCCTTACATCAAGCATTACGAGCTGTTCCTTATGACACCATTTTAGACGGAGAAGTGGTTGTGCTTAATGAAGATGGAATTTCTGAATTCCAGAAACTCCAAAATTATGGGGAGGAAACCAAGGGTGAACTTCGTTATTACGTCTTTGACCTGCTCTATCTGAACGGTCACGACATCAGCCATCTACCTCTGGTGGAGCGTAAAAGTTTAATTAAAGATGTGATAGAGGGTGTTCCCTTGGTTTTTTATTGCGATCACATTGATTCTATGGGCAATACTTTTTATGATCAGGCAATAGCTGCGGGAATGGAGGGTGTCATAGCTAAGAAAGCCGATTCAAGTTACGATGCGGGAGTACGGACAGAAAATTGGCTCAAGATCAAATCCATTGAAAGCCAAGAAACGTTGATTTGTGGATATACCCAGTCTGATGGGCATATGTTTGGCTCGCTCATCCTCGGGATCTATAAAGACGGGCAGCTTACCTATGCCGGCAATTGTGGTTCAGGTTTCAATGATGCTCTTCAAAAAGAATTATTGGAGCTTTTCCAACCCTATATCCAAAAAGAATCGCCTTTTAACAAGCGGATCAACTTGAAAGGCAGAAAGCCTACATGGTTGACTCCTGAATTGGTATGTGAGGTGAAATTTTCGGAATGGACCACTAGTGGATCCATGCGCCATCCTGTTTTTAAAGGAATGCGGTCAGATAAGGTTCCAGTTGACATTCAACAGGAAGAGGTGAGCGCAGCACCTGTAAAAGAAAAAAAGCCTTCCAATTCCGCCGACACCTTGGAAGTAAATGGCTATGCGGTTCCTATTTCCAATCTTGACAAAATTTATTGGCCGGAAAGCAGTATTACCAAGTTCCACCTAATTGATTATTACTTGGCGATAGCTGATTTTATTTTGCCCTATCTAAAGGATAGGCCGCAGAACCTACACCGATATCCGGAAGGTATCCATAAGGAAAGTTTTTACCAAAAGGACACCGCAGGCATCTTCCCTCATTGGATTGATACCGTCGACGTTTATTCTAAATCGAACGGTAAGGAAATAAAATACATGCTTTGCCAGCATGAGGCCACCCTATTGTACATGGCTAATCTGGGTTGTATAGAAATCAATCCATGGAATTCCCGGCAGGACGCTTTGGAGTTCCCTGATTATGCAGTAATAGACATTGATCCCTCAGACAAAAACACATTTGAGGAGGTTATAGAAGTGGCGCAAGTGGCTAAAGAAGTTATAGACCGTATTCAAATTGAGGCATTTTGCAAGACATCCGGTTCCAGTGGTATGCACATCTATATTCCCTTGGGCGCTCAGTATACCCATGATGAATCCAGAGACTTCACCAAGCTATTATGTTATTTAGTGCATGAAGAGCTCCCTGAGTTAACGAGTATGGAACGTCAAGTGGATAAGCGGAAAGGTAAAATCTATTTAGATTTTCTTCAAAACCGAAAAGGGCAGACCCTGGCCGCTCCATATTGCGTAAGGCCTAAGCCTGGTGCCACAGTGTCTACTCCTTTGGAATGGGAGGAAGTCAAGCCCGGATTGGACATGCATGCCTTTAATATTTTTACCATGATGGGAAGACTAAAGGAGAAGCCGGATTTGTTTAAGGGTGTTTTACAAGAGGGAATTAATATAGAGAAGGCTCTGGAAAGATTAGAGGGGTGAACCTGTGGGGAATCTGCCACACTTTGTCTCAGTTGAACCGGAAGAGCAAATGCATTCACCAGAGTTTGAGGCCAGAGACAAGTTGCCGTCTACAGAAATGGAGGGAGTTAAGTGGCGTAACAACCTCTTTTACGCTACTTCATAGGAGTTTGCTACTTTAAGGAATTGTATTTGTTGTTCCTATAGGAAATTCTAATAAGGTTCTAAAACAATAAATTATGAAAGATCAGGATAATTATCAAAATGTAAACACGGTTGAACGGGCACTTTCAGTAGCCACCGGATTAATTTTGTGGGGGGTTAGTTTTAGGAAGCCTTTCAGGAATCCTGTAAAATACCTTTCTTCGATATATCTACTTTATCGGGGGATTTCTGGAAACTGCCCAGCCTACACCAAGCTCGGGAAAGACAGTACTAAAACCCCTGCCATCAATCTACGGGCGGAATATGTAGTTGCGGTACCCCGTCAGGAAGTTTACGATTTTTGGAGGAAGTTGGAGAACCTGCCCTTGTTTATGAAGCACCTAATGAGTGTTGAGCAGACCAGTCCAACTGAATCTCGATGGAATGCTGTTTTACCTGGTAACCACGGAACAGTCTCATGGGAGGCTGAGGTTGTAAAAGATATTCCCGGAAAGCTTATTGGCTGGAGATCCAAGGAAGGGGCTATTGTTGAAAATGCCGGTAAAGTAGAATTCTACGATGATGTCAACAGTTCCGGAACCCTTGTTAGGGTGGTGTTCAGTTACCATCCCGTGATGGGCGGATTGGGTACCGGCATTGCAAGGTTCTTGAACCCCGCTTTCGAAAAGTTATTGCAAGAAGAGTTGCATGATTTCAAAATATTGATCGAGGGTGGTGATATAGAAGATACTAGTATGGCCCCATCGGAGGCAAAAATTCCACCTTCGGAGCTCGATAAAAAAAGTGAAATAACGGGCGGCTTCAATTCGTGAAGTAGAAAAGGCATGTCAGGCACATGACAGACGGACGATTTTTAGAAATAGTCATTGTCTTAATCTCGGGAGTAGGAGGCGCGGCTTTGATGACTCTGTTTCTGAGGTTAATCAATGACTATTTTCATCATGGCGTAAGGGTTCCGTTGATTCTGGGTCAAGTAGTCCACCATTACTTCAGTGGCACGCGGTTGTATCGGCTTAGGTATAAAACCATATATGGACATCTAATACATTTGACTGTAGGAGTGCTTTTTGCAATTTGTTATACCTATTTATGGAACCGGGGCATTGGCGGTCCTACCGCATTGAGCACCTTCATTTTTGGATTGGTGAACGGACTCGTGGGAATGTTTGGGTGGTTTATTTTTTTGAGGTCAACATTTGAACCTGAGCAGGTAGATAAGAGGATATTCTTCCCTGTGATTGTCATTGCCCACCTTTTTTTCGCTCTGGGCGTCACTAGTATTTATCATGCGCTGCGGTATTTGATCATATTAATTACAATATAAAACTAAAAAACATGGACAGCACATCAACCGGTGGATCTACGTTGCCTAATAAGTCGAAATTAGGGGTCGCTCTTGTAGGTTTGGGCAAATATGCCTCGGAGCAATTGGCCCCGGCATTAAAGCTTACCCAGTACTGTGAGTTAAAGGGAATCGTCACAGGAAGCCCTGAGAAAATACCCCGTTGGAAAACGGACTACGGGATCCGGGACCAAAACATTTATAATTATGACAACTTTGAAGAAATAGCCTCCAATGAGGAGATTGATATCGTCTATATTGTGCTTCCCAATTCCCAACATGGCAATTACACCGTGCGGGCAGCCAACGCAGGAAAGCATGTCATCTGTGAAAAACCTATGGCGATTTCTGTCCACGAATGCGAGGAAATGATTGAAGTGTGTAAAAGAAACAACGTCAAGCTGGGGATTGGCTATCGGCTACATTTTGATCCCTATAATCAATATGTCATGCAACTTGGTCAAGGAACAATGGGAAAACTTCAGAAGGTGGAAGGTGATCACTCGATGCTTTTGGAAGACCCATCGGCCTGGAGGTTGCAGAAGAAACTCGCGGGGGGAGGACCATTGATGGATGTGGGCATATATGTGGTACAGGCCTCCTGCTACGCGGTGGGAAAAAACCCGATTGCAATAAAGAAGGCGAGGTTTGGCGAAGTGTCCCGCCCCGACATTTATGACACCGTGGAGGAATCCATTAGCTGGACACTTGAATTTCCAGAGGGAGTACTGGCGCACGGCACCTGTAGCTATGCACGGGAGGGGGACTGGCTAAAAGGTAAGGCAAGCCGCGGTTCATGGGAGTTGGATCCCGCCTATGCCTACAACGGAATCCAAGGAAAAACTACTGAGGGCTCAATCAATTTCAAGGAAGTTAACCAACAAGCCCTGCAGATGGATGAGTTTGCCCGATCGATAATAGAGGGAAGAGAAACAAAAGTCCCCGGAGAAATGGGATGTAGGGATGTGGCTATCCTGATGGCCATCTACAAAGCTGCGGAAACCGGAACATCCGTGCCTTTGGAATTTAGTGAACTTTGACAGACTTAAAAAAATAGCATTATGTCCCTGAAAGCAGTTATACTCAATTGTACGCTTAAAAAGTCACCAGATGTTTCCAATACAGAAGCTTTAATTAACAAGGTGACCAAACTGTATACCCAGTCCGGAGTAACGACCAAGGTGATCCGGGTAATAGATTATAAAGTAGCCTTCGGAAATACTTCAGACGAGGGCGAGGGAGATGATTGGCCCCTTATCCTGGAGGAAATAAAGGGTGCTGAGATATTAATACTCGCTTCGCCGATTTGGTTGGGTGACAAATCCGCTGTGTGCAAGATGGTCATTGAACGGATCGACGGCAGCACCAGTGAAGAAGACCCCATTAATGGACAGCCGCCATTGTATAACAAAGTAGGTGGCGTACTGGTGACGGGAAATGAAGACGGTGCCAAGAAAGTTTGTGCCGAGGTACTGTTTAGTCTGGATCATTCCGGTTGCAGTATTCCCCCTAATTCTATGGCCTACTGGGTAGGGGCAGCAGGACCAGGGCCTAGTTATATTGAAGCTAACGGCGATCACCATTTTTTCACCAATAAAAATATCAGAAGTTTGGTAGCCAACACCGCTTATTTGGCGAGATTGCTTAAAGAAAATCCTATTCCCACCAATCTTTTGGCGATAGCGGAAAAGGCCAAAGAAGAGAGCAGGTAGTTTTGTCGGTCGTGCAAATCGAAATAATAATGGATTGGAATTCAATGCTCAATTTTTTGGCAGCCATTCTGGCGATTGTGAATCCCATTGGTTTGATACCGATATGGTATGAAATGACGGGGGACGCCACGTCGCAGGTCAGAAAAAAAATTGCCTTTATGGTGACCGGTTCCGCTTTTGTGATATTGTTGTTGTTTTTAAACGTAGGGAACTGGATATTGGATTTTTTTCGAATCGATATTGAAGTATTTAAGATAGCAGGTGGATTTTTGTTGCTGCTAACTTCCGTGTCGATGGTTCAGGGTAAGGCGACGAAATTGGAGGAAAAATCCGAAAAAGGAGAAACTAATTTTGAGCTAGCTAAACAACGTTTTGAAAAAGTACTTGTTCCGTTGACAATTCCGATGCTTGCGGGGCCTGGTGCGTTGACTACGGTACTGTTATATAGTTTTAGGGCGAATGGCTTTATGATGTATTTGGGGTTTTCCCTAGTCTTATTGTTGAGTTATCTGCTTTTATATCTGATACTTGCTAATTCTTATCGGATTGAAAAAAGAGTAGACCAATTACTGTTTGTAGGCTTTACAAGGATTTTCGGATTAATTGTAGCGGCTATTGCCGTACAGTTTATCGTCGAAGGACTGGGCGAAGTTTTTCCTAATTGGATGGAAGGCGGTTCTGTAGTTCGAACAGATGACCTATAGTAAAAAACGGACATTCGGAAATGCTAAAGAAAACCTCATTTCCGAATTGTTAAGGCAGATCTAATTACGGATTAAAATGCTTAAGCTTGTGGGGATTGTATTAGGTTGGAATTAGATTTTCAACGGTGATTCCATCTTTGACTAATTCCAATCGCTTCAAAGCATCTTGGTGCTGAAGAAACCTAGGGAGAAGTGGGATGGGCCGTAGGATATTTCGATGATGTAATTCCTCCATGAAAGGAACGTGTTTTTGTGCAATTTTCCCTACATACAGTGGTTCTAGCTTTCCCCCGTTTTTCAAATAGTCCATCAGCTGAATCAGCCCTCGAAGATAGATAATGTCTTTGGTGCAGCCACCACCTTGGTGAATCCTCGCTGTCACATCAAACGCTGTCCCCAACTCAAAGCCATAATCATGATGCAGTTCGTGAAAGGTGCCACAGAAGTCCGCCCCTTCCGTTAAAGAATGTCCTGCAATGACCCTTGCCGCCAAGAGCCGCAGTCTGCCCCGCGTAAGGCCGCCAGTGAGGTATTCAGCCAGTACTGCCAGCCCCTCCTGAAGTTCATCATAATCCGCAAATCCAGAATACAAGAGTTTTAAAGGCTGTGATTTACCGTTATAATAAGTCAGTACATGGGTGCCCACTTCATGGTGGATCAGGGATTCAACCCTTGTTTTTGGTACTTTAAAGCTTTCACCGATCAATACCTGACCTTTAGAAACCATGATTCCGATGATATCCGGTTTGATAGTAACCGTAGCATCCAAGGGCGCGTAGAATTGTTTGTACCAGTTTATCTCCTCCCTTGCAGCTCTTGCAAGTTCATAACAATCCGCCCATTCCGTTGTCTTGGTATGTAAGGAAGGGAATCTGGTCAGTATTCCTTTGGCCTTTTCAAGAAGTTCAGGATCCACGGATTCATAGAGCCTAATGCTACTATACATAAAGTGTTTTGTACCCCTTTCACCTAGCATAGTAATCTGCTTGTCAAGCTCCTCCCTCTTTTCCCGGTAGAGAAAAGACAAGGTAGGGTCCTCGATGGCTCGCACGTTGATTTGATAAAGTTGTTCTTTTAAATGATCGGGGTCAATGGGGAGAATCCTGTAGAGGAATTCCGGGTTGTTTTTGAAATTAGATCTGGCAAATTCATCCCTTGCCTTCAAAGTATTGATGGGAGAAATGAGTAATAGAAAACGGTAGGCTTGCTCTATTTCAGCTAAATGGTTGTCTACTTCCCATACCACCGGCTCGAGTGTCCGGCTTCCGAGAGCATGGTAGCTGTCGATATCCGAAGAAGTTTGGGTTCGAAGAAATTGAAAAATGGTTTTCCTAAAGACGCTTGAAAGCCTTTTTTTTAGCGCTCTAAAATACAGGTAATAGAACTCGTCACCCTTCACACTTCTGTAGAAGGGCGGGATTTCTAATCCAATTAGAAAACATCCTACTTCCTGGCACTGACTTATGTTTAAAAGAGGAGATAGGGTCTCAGGGTATCGCTTGTTGCTGTATTCCAATCCTACTTTTACGCCAGGAAATTTTTTACTGAGGTCATCGAGTTCAGCGAGTAAGGTATTTACCGTTGCTTTTGCGAGGTCTTTAGGAGCTTTAATTTTAAATTCTCTGCTATCCGGTTCTCCTTCCCAGACTTCTAGAAACATCACCGCACCGAAGGAGACAGATAAAGTTTTAGCAATAGCCATCAGAAGTTCGCGGCTTTCTTCAATAGCCTCATCACTTCCGGACGAAACGAAATAAGAGGATTCGCCCATCACTAACCTTACCGTTTGCCGTAACGGCAAGCTTTTATACCTGTATATCAGCAAGAAGGGTAGGTTGTTTTCAATCTTCAACTTCCCTTGGGAGGGAAGCTTTTCGGTAATGGATTTTCCGTCTTTTAAGTCTTGAATAATGGATCGGATATTATCCGGTTGAAGGTCAATATTCCTCATAAAAACGCGCACTATTTGGTGAAAGGATTGATAGCCGCAAGAATGATGCATTAATGCCTTTTGATCCAAAATTTCAGCTTTCCCTTAATCTCCGACCTTATCTGTACATAACCTTCAGGGATAATGTCGGGCAAAGTACAATAGGTAACAATTCGGGTCCCTACTGGGAGCACGTCGAATTGCTGATAAAGAAATCGGCTGTTGGCTTCATAAAGTGAGGGGTCATATTGGGTGTCTTCGTCAATTCTATCGGTCGGGTCCCGGTTTTCTTCGAAAGAATTGAAAAAGTAGAAAGCGTCGTAATCCCTAAAATCGATGGACCGGATATCTGCATGGATGAAATTTACCCGCTCGACCCGAAACTTTGTTGCTACTTTGGTTGAGATTCGAATCAGTGCCTCCCGTTGTTCCACTCCGGTGAAGTGCCCGTGACTATAGATCGCCGCCACCAGACAGAATTTACCCACCCCTGAACCGATATCAAGCACCTTAACGCCTTCGCGGTCTGCTAAAAATTCACCCGCACGCTTTGCTACGCTGACTGGGGTCCAATGTCTTGAGGAAAGCTTTCTTATTTTTAAAGGGTAAACTGTGTTAAACTCGTCATCCGAGCTGCTATAGATTTCCTTCTCGTTAAGGGCAGAATTCATGGAAATTTGTGTTCTTGTTTCTTATTGAGGAATGTCAGCAAATGTTAGAAGGCTTGTTTTAAAAAACTGAGTCTTTTTCAGTTACAATATTGATTATTTAATGATAAAGGTGGAATTTTACATTGGAATATTTTATCCCTAATTTTACCAGTTAATTAAAAAAGAAGCGGATTAAAAAGCTACTTCTCACCAGAAAATATTTAATCGATGGATAAAGGTCATCCAAAACAGGATATAATTGACAAGATCAATTTATTGGAAGAAAAATTTAAGGCCTCAGGCCAAGATCTTTCATCCTATTTGGAAGGTTTACTGTATGCCGATTATCTGACTTACTGGGATTACATCAATTTAGACACTTTGCTGTCCCTTCAGAATCCTAAAACATCTTTTAAGGATGAGAAGATATTTATCATGTATCACCAGATTACCGAGCTTTACTTTAAGCTCATTATCTGGGAGTTAGAGCAGATTTCAGAACAAAGGACAATTGATCTTGTATTTTTTAAAGATCGCCTAGAGCGGGTAATCATGTATTTTGACCAATTAATAAATTCCTTTGCGGTGATGTGGAAGGGAATGGAGCGGGAGCAGTTTGTGAAATTCCGGATGTCCTTGTTGCCGGCCAGCGGATTTCAGAGCGCCCAGTACCGGATGATCGAAATCATGTGTACCGAAATCCAAAATCTGGTCAATATACATGAGCGAGAAGATTACAAGGATATTAATTTGACAAGCATTGACAGTCTTTTTGACCTGCTTTATTGGCAGTTTGGAGCGACGGAATTGGCTTCAGGGGAAAAGACCCTAACGCTAAAGAACTTTGAGAAGAAATATAGTGTAGAGTTGAAAAAGCTCATTGCCGAATTCAGACATAAAAATATCTGGAAACAATATCAAACCTGTGTAGGCAAAGACGATCAACTGACGGATTTGTTGCGAACCCTTGACCTTAAAGCGAATGTATATTGGCCTCTGGCGCACTACAAATCAGCCGTTAAATATCTCCAGAGAGATACGATAGAAATAGCCGCTACAGGAGGTACCAATTGGCAAAAGTTTCTTCCCCCCCGGTTCCAAAAGGTCATCTTTTATCCTGAACTTTGGACGGAAGAAGAAATAGCCCAGTGGGGGAAAGGATGGGTCGAAAAAGAAGTTTTTAATGTGGAAAGTGGTATCTTGTAAAAGCACCTGATCAAGCATCCCTTACCTCTGTTTTAAGGATAAACACCTTACATACAATGAAAAAAGAAGCCGAATTGAAGTTAAGCCCTAAACAGGCTTACGATGAGATATTGTTTCGTAATGCTGTTTTAAAATTTTTTGGTCTGCC
>Ga0209075_1003861_pt1 | contig 12235 bp, 11 predicted proteins | sample Stecom2011_FD_187523 | JGI IMG/M metagenome (GOLD analysis project Ga0209075, IMG submission 187523) | Agricultural soil microbial communities from Utah to study Nitrogen management - Steer compost 2011 (SPAdes) (version 2) | ecosystem: Environmental > Terrestrial > Soil > Agricultural land...
CAACCGCAGCAGCCTATTTACCAGGTGTTGGTATCATGCCAATGCACTTGCCAGTGTTAACATTACCCTCAGGTGGTCTTTCTATTCAGCCAGCAGGTTCTAAGTTTACCTTTGCTAACGCTGCATATGCGCCTATGACTGCTGGCTTTGCTAAGGAAGATGATGACCCCGGTCGTTATCAGGCTAAGCAAGTAGCATTACAACGTTTTACTTATTTATCGCCATCCTTTGGTTATAAAGTTAGTGATACTTTTTCGGTCGGTGCCGCTTTTTTGTTCTCGCATCAAGCGGTAGCGGTAAAGCAAAACGTACGTGCGCCTAGTGTTCTTATTGGTGTATTAGGTGAGCTACAAAACGCTTTTGGCTGTTTTGATGAAGACGGTAATGCAACGGGTAATGACCCTCTAGCGCCTATTGTTACACTTTGTGGTGGTCGTATTGGTCCATACGAAGAAGTGGGTGAGCTGACTATTATGACTGAAGAGTCATTATCGCCTTCGTTTAACTTAGGCTTGCTGTGGGAGCCAACCGACTGGTTTGCTCTAGGTGTGGGGTATCAAAGTGCCGCCAATGCCCATTTAAAAGGGACTTACGAGCTAAACTATTCTGACGACTTTTCTAATTTCTTTGCGCACTTCCGTGCTTCTATTGTGGGTGCGATTGCCAGTACCATGTTCTCGTTACCAACGGGTCAAAAGCAAGAAGCAGGTAATATCTCTACCGAGCTAACTTACCCTCAGCATTTACAGATTGGTACTAAATTCCGTCTTTTAGATCGCTTACAGTTAAACGTAGATGCCGGTTGGACAGACTTTGACCAGTGGGATTCATTAACCTTTGAATTTGACCGTCATGTAAACTTTTTGAGTGCAGCGAAAACCACTTCGCCAGAAATTATTACCGATACGAGCTTAAGCATGCCCATGAACTATGAAAGTGTGTGGAGCTGGGGCTTTGGTTTGGCCTATGATCTAAACTCTCGTACGCAATTACGTTTAGGTTATGAGCCGCGTGAAACTTCAGTTCCGAAGGATGCACGCAGTGTTCAAGCACCACTAGGTTTTGCAACCATGTACAGTGTGGGTGTAGGCTATCAGTGGGATTTAGATACCGTGATAGACTTCTCATTAAGCTTTATGCAATCTAAAGAAGATATCTGGGCTGATCATCAGTCTGATTCGAATAACTATGAGTTTCCAAATTCCAGTGATGCGATTAACCGAAATTGTTTAACATGTTCAGTAACCAGCCCTTACCCAGGCTTAGATGTAAGCACCAAACTAACCATTGGTGCCTTGGGCTTCACATTCCGTACCAAGTTCTAATTGTTGTTATTGCTCTTCTGCTTTCGCCTTTGGTGCTAGCAGATGGGGATTATTACACTTGGGTCGATGAATTTGGGCGTGTGCATAATACGCCTATCCCTTCCAAAACTTCTAAAAACTTTAAAGACAGTCAAACCATATCCAACCAACAGCCTGACAGCAAAGAGCCGCAAGAAAAGTCGGGTTTTTATACTTGGGTAGATGAGTTTGGTCGTGTGCATAATACGCCTGCGAAAGTATCACCAGTTGAAAATGCAGAGGAATACCTGACCGAAGAAGAGTTTGAGAAAAAAGCCGCTCAAGAACGAAAAGATAACCCACAGTTTTATACTTGGGTAGATGAGCAAGGCCGTATTAGAAACTCTGCCGTACCCAGTACCGAAGTGGTTGTTACTTCCTCGGAAGATACTTTCGAGCAGCAGGTAACAGACCATACGTTAGTATCACCTTTGCGTGTTAATCAAACGGTGACTAACTCAGGTTGTTGTCAAAACTATAAAGCAAACTTTAAAGATAACTTAACTAAGACTAAACCACGGGTGTTTACTAAGCCTCAGTTTAGCAATAGTTTTTATACTCAAGATGGTGGTAAGCCGGCTTGGTTCTTTAACTTGCCTAACTTTAACTTAGAAAATACTGACAAAGAGCCATTGTTACGGTTACGTTTGCGTGATACCGATCAGCCCTTAGCCTTGATCGCTTTAAACAAAGATTATCAGCCTTTGTATTATATTCATGAGCTAGAGCCACAATACTTCCCAGAAACCTGGCGTACGGTAGCAATGCATGAAACTTTAATCAGTGTGGCTGATGAAGATGTACATGCTGTTATTGTTTACTTTCCTTTAGGCGTAGAAAATAAAGCGAACTTAGAAGTTCAGTGGCTGCCCTAATACTTTAAGATGTCGTATGAGAAAAACACGCCTTAAGTTTCAAACAGAATGCTCTGTGCAAGATGCATTTGTCTTCCAAAAAGATAACTTGCCTACCAACCCTAAACGCTTATTGTTGGTGCATGGGGCAGGGATAGGCGGTGAGCTTACTTGGTCTTTTGTTACCCATTATTTGAATGCTTGGGATGTTATTTTAGTTCCTGATATTGCCGGTATGGGAAAAAGTCGTTTCCATTCTAATGAACAACCTAAGTTAACAGATTACCACACCCAGCTGGATGAATTGATTGATACAGTAGCTTGGCCAACTTATGACTTTGATGTTGCCGGCTATTCGTTTGGCGGAATGCTGGTTGAATCTTGGCTTAGAGGCACCGCATTTAATAATCTGTGTTTCTTGTTAGAGCCTGCCATGCTTATTTCAGACACCAAAGAAGATTTACTGAATAAAGCTGCTGGCTATGCTGAAGTCGCCCAGATGATTCTGGCTAATCCGAATAACTCCGACGCTTATGTTCTGTTTTTAAACAGTGTTTCACCTAAGCGTAAAGATGATATAAAAAACGAACAGCTTATTATTAAACGCTTACAAGCAAACCCTATAGGTTTTGCCCAAACTCTGTTGGCAATTACAGAAAAATTAGAGTCTGACCATAAGTATTATGTTAACTGGCGTTCACCTTGGCAGGGAGCCAGTTTTGTTGGTGAGTTAAGTTGGAGTTCAATGCATCGGCGTCATCAACAACTAGCGCAGCAGAGTGAATGTTGGTGTTATGAGGTGGTTGCCGGTGCTGATCATAGTTTGGTGTTTACTCGCCCAAGAACGATTGCAAAAGTAATGAACGAGATAAAAAACGAAGTACAAAATTAAGCGTACGATAGAATAAAAAATGCCGCCTAATTAGGCGGCATTTTTAGTAGAAGAGCAGCCAGTTTAGCTAGCAATTCCTTTCTTCTTGTTGTTTGCAAAAGAAATATTCAAAAAGTGCTCTAATGAGTCATCAAGAATTTCTAACCAAGGTTGTGGCAGTTCTGGTGCCAGTGTGTTGGTTAGAGTAGAACGATAAGCCTTTTCTCTAAAGCCCATAATGTCTACTTTCTTATCTCTTTGCCATTGCTTAAAGATTTCACCTTGTTCTTCAACCTTAAACTCAGGGTAGTCGGTAGAGTTGTTTAGGTCGCGAATATAAGCTGCTTGGAAGTCGATTTCTTCGTCGACTGTTTCAACCGTCGAGTATTCTTTTAACCAAGCCTCTTCATCTTTTTGACGCTCTTCTAAAGACGGTAGCTGGATTTTTCCTAAGATAACATCGCGTGCGTACCACGCTTGGGCATCAAACATGTTAAAGGTGAAGTATTGGTCCTGCATACCTAAGTAAATAAGCTTAGGGTTTGGCTGCCAGAATACACCTTTATATAGGTTGGCTGGGTATAAGCAGTTATGCGTTTGCAAACGTAGTTCATCTGGTAAGAACGGGAAGTGGAACAGGTATCCCGTACACATAATGATGCCATCAAAGCGTTTGCTAGTACCGTCTGCAAAGTGGGCGACATTGCCTTCAAGGCGCTGTACCAGTGGTTTTTCTTCGATACGCTCTGGCCAATCGTAACCTAAAGGCTGGCTACGGTAGCTAATGGTAATGGATTTAGCACCGTACTTATAACACTGGGTACCAATATCTTCGGCTGAATAACTGCCGCCTACTAGCAGTAAATCTTGGTTTTTAAATTCTAAAGCATCACGGAAGTCGTGGGCGTGAATAACACGACCTGGGAAAGCTTCAAGACCTTCAATGTAAGGCATGTTAGGGGTTGAGAAGTGACCCGTTGCAACCACTACGTAGTCGTATTCGTCTGTTTCTTGCTCGCCGGTTTTGTGGTTCATAACAGTAACGGTAAACATTTCAGTTTCATCGTCGTAGGTTACCCAGCGAACAGGACACTCAAAACGGATGTACTTACGAATGTCTTGTTGGTCTATGCGACCCATAATGTAGTCTTTTAACACTTCACGTGGTGGGTAAGACGGAATAGGTTGACCAAAGTGTTCTTCAAACGAATAGTCAGCAAACTCTAAACACTCTTTAGGCCCATTAGACCAGAGGTAGCGGTACATGCTGCCGTGAACAGGTTCACCGTTTTTATCCAAACCAGTACGCCATGTGTAGTTCCACATACCACCAATATCATTTTGTTTTTCGAAGCATACTATTTCAGGTAAGTCAGTTGCGCCTGCTTTACGAGCCGCCTCGAAAGCACGTAACTGAGCCAAACCACTTGGACCAGCACCTAAAATAGCTATTTTTTTGGTATTCAATTTAAACTCCTAATTATTTCAAAATGCAGAAAAAACGATACCAACCCTAGGAGCAAGCTCCTAGGTTTCTGCTCAATATACGAGAGGGAATAAAGCTAAAAGTGTTAGGGCTTTAGACTAAGCCCTGGTTGTTTTTCTTAGCTTCTTTAACGTCGCGCCATACTGCGCGACAGATGTAGAAAAGCACACCCAGTGTTAGGGCGGGCCACATCAAAATATAAAATGTATAAAAGGCTACTTTCATATCCATAACTAACTCCTTATATAAAGTTCAAAATTACTGGTTGTCGTAACTTTGAACTTCTTCACTAATAGTGCGGAAATCAAAGCGTGGTGCTTTACTCATTAAACTCATCACAGTACAAACGATGGTACTGACACCAAAGGCAGTTAATGACGCCATGAGTACGGTGTAATCACGCAGGAAGTCGGCTGTGTAGTACATAGAGGCAACTCCAGCCACAATAGCGAAGATGACACCTAGACGTATGCCTAAGAATGCGAATGCCATTAAGCCGATAACCACTGCAGCACCAATAGAGCTAATAAACTCAAAGAAATAAGCAATAGCGCCTGTTAGAGGAATAAGTTCGAAGCGCACTAAGCAGAACATAATCATGGCGATAACGACTGACCAAGTGAACGCTGCGTTAGTAACTTTGTCCCAGAACACACTAGCAATAACAGGGAATACAATGGCGCCCCATAAAGCACCTACGAAGACCAGCATGACTAAGATGTCTAGTGCGAAGCTCGCAAAGATAATACCGACCATGGTAGCTACTATCATGGTGACACGACCAATAAGCAGCATGCGCTTAGGATCGGGGTTGTCTTTAGCAATATTCTTACCGTAAACGTCGGCCATAATAATGGCTGATAGCGCACATAGGTCTGAGTCTGCGGTTGAAGACAGAGAGCTAATGACCAGAATAAAGAATAGGGCAATCATAATGGGTGACAAATAAGTTGAAACAACCTGTGGAATTAAGTTGTTTGTGTCGCCATCCATAGGCTGAATGCCTGCGCTTAAAGCAAGTAAACCAATCATCCCTAAGCCAATAACAATGGCACCGTAACCTAAGGTTGCGGTAATAAAGGTTGATTTAATGTGTTCTTTATCAACCGCGAATAAACGCTGAGAAATAGTTTGGTTACCAATAGCGTAGGCCAATACAGCAAAGAAGAACGGCGCCCCTTGCTCTAGGAATGCGGTTTTAGAGAAGAAGCTTTGTTGCTCAAGTGTTAAGCCTTCTAAACCTGTTACAAAAGCGGAAGGACCACCCATTGCAAACAGTACGGCTGGGATAATTACAACGGCGATGGCCATTAACGCAACGAGTTGTACAAAGTCGGTAAATACGGCCGCTCTAAAACCTGACCAAAAGGTGTAAGCAAGGACACCAAAGCCTGCAATCAAGACACCTGTTTGGAACGAAAGAGGTGAGAGAACAGATACTAAAGCACCTGCTGCAGTAAAGTTAACCATTAAACTAATGGTACTTCCTAGCACGTTTGAGATAGCCAAAATTAGCTGGCTCGATGAACCATGACGCGCATGGATTAGCTCACCTAAGGTGTGTGCTTTAGGAGCAAGTTTTCTAAAGCGCTGACCAAATGGGTAAATAAATAAAATCATCAATGCGCCCCATAGCCCGTAGTGTAGAGGGCCGGAGACACCGTAGGTGTAACCAGAGGTTGCCGCGGCGTAGAAAGAAGCTGCCCAAATCCAAGTGGCAGTCATACTGGAAGAGGCTAAACCAATACCAATACGCTCATTTGCTACCATGAAAGCGTCGGTGCTTTCTTTTTTCTTGCGTATTAATAGGGTTAGTAGATAAGTACCACCGTAGAATGCGGCGAGCATTAACAAAACGGTCGTGGTAGAAAATTGATATAACTCTAAATCCATCACTTTGTCTCTTGTCTAAATAATAAAAAATGAAGTTCACCATTAAGGAATGGTGGCACCTAGAATCTTAATATTTAAAGAGATAGCTAAGTGAAAGGCAGGGCAATCTTAAATGACAGTGGGTCTGTATCTAAGCTTGGCGCATCGGTGCTTGTGGCTACCGTAACCATGAAAAAATACTCCTAAAAGTTAAAAAGAATCCGCCTCTTACTATTTAGTGTACTAACGAATAATTAGAGGGGCTTATAGTGATAAAGCATGGGATTATAGCTGAAATGGCTAATCTGCGCCAACTTGACGCAGATTTAAATGATACAGCTCTAATTAAGTTGGCTAGAGGAGAGGGCGCTTTAGCCTTGCAGACGACGCTGTAGGCCAGTGTCTGCCATGATGCGAGTAGAGATTTCTTCGATAGAGCGGTCGGTGGTGCTGATATAGCGGATTTGCTCGCGCTGATACAGCATTTCTACCTCATCAACTTCGTGATAACACTGTTTTAGAGAGGCGTAACGGCTGTTAGCACGGCGTTCATGACGTATAGCTGAAAGACGTTCAGGATCAATCGTTAATCCATACAGTTTGTTCTTATAAGGCGCCAAGATTTTGGGTAGCTTATTTTCTTCAATGTCTTCTTCTGTGAGTGGGTAGTTCGCCGCTTTGATACCAAACTGCATAGCAAGGTATAAACAGGTGGGGGTTTTACCGCTTCGTGATACACCGACTAAAATAATATCGGCCTCGTTGTAATGGCGAATGCGACCACCGTCATCGTTATCTAGCGCGAAGTTAACTGCATCGATACGAGCTAAATAAAGAGGGCTTGTGGCAACATCGGCCGGTTTACCAACACTATAAGAAGATTCAACATTAAGTTCTTTTTCTAGAGGCGCTAGGAAGGCAGAGAAAATATCAATATTTAAGGATTTAGAGTCATCGATAACTTGGCGAATATCTTTATCGACAATAGTGTCGAAAATAATTGGAATTTCGCCAGTGCGCTCATATACCGCGTTAATTTGGTCAACCGCAATCAGTGCTTTTTCAATGGAGTCTATATAGGGCAGGGTGATACGCTCAAACTCAATGCTATCGAATTGAGCTAACAAACTATTGCCTAAGGTTTCTGCTGTAATACCCGTACCGTCAGAAATAAAAAATGCTGTGCGCTTCATATGGAAATTTTCGCCTCTAAGACTTAGTATTAAGGAGCTTAGTGTGTATGCTACAGAGTTTGCTAAGTGTAAGTAATATTTTTATTTGTAGCGAACTTCCAAAATTATATATGGATTTACAGGAGAAAGGCATTGACTGAATATGTACTCTGGTTTGACCAAGTAGGCATGGGTGACGTTGAGCGTGTTGGAGGTAAAAACTCTTCACTGGGCGAGATGATCAGTAATTTAGCCAATGCAGGTGTTTCTGTCCCTAATGGCTTTGCCACAACTGCAGATGCGTATCGTGAATTTTTACGTTATGAAGACTTAGATACACGCATCCAAAAAGAACTAGATAAGTTAGATGTTAGTGATGTGCGTGCCCTTGCTGAAGCCGGTGCGCGTATTCGTAAGTGGATTTTAGAAGCCCCACTGCCTCCCGAATTAGAAAAAAGCGTGCGTACAGCGTTCGAAACATTACAAGATGGTAATGTTGGAATTGCAGTTGCTGTGCGTTCGTCTGCTACCGCAGAAGACTTACCCGATGCCTCTTTTGCCGGTCAGCAAGAAACTCACTTAAATATTGTTGGTATAGAAAACGTATTGCACGCAATTCGTGATGTGTTTGCGTCTTTATTTAACGACCGTGCAATTGCCTACCGTGAACACCAAGGGTTTGACCACCATAAAGTCGCCTTATCTGCTGGTATTCAACGCATGGTGCGCTCTGAAACGGCTTCCAGTGGTGTAATGTTTACTCTTGATACCGAGTCTGGGTTTGATCAAGTTGTCTTTATTACTTCTTCTTTTGGTTTGGGTGAAACCGTTGTTCAGGGGGCTGTTAACCCAGATGAGTTTTACGTACATAAAACCAACTTAAAAGAAGGGCGTCCTGCTATTTTACGCCGTAATTTAGGTGCTAAAGCCATTAAAATGGTTTATTCAAAAGACAGCACAGTGGGTCGTTCGGTTGAAACTCAGCGCGTTGATCGTGAATTACGCCAACAGTTCTCTATTAACGATGCCGAAGTAGAAGAACTAGCAAAACAAGCGCTTATTATTGAAGAGCACTACAAGCGCCCTATGGATATCGAGTGGGCGAAAGATGGTGATGATGGCAAGCTGTATATTGTACAAGCTCGTCCTGAAACCGTACGTAGCCGCACCAACAAAAACGTTATGGAACGCTACCTACTAAAAGAAACCGGCAAAGTGTTGGTGGAAGGTCGTTCTATTGGCCACCGTATTGGTAAAGGTACCGTGCGCGTGATTAAAGACATTGACCAAATGGAATTAGTAAAAGAAGGCGACGTGCTGGTTGCAGACATGACAGACCCAGATTGGGAGCCTGTAATGAAACGCGCTGCGGCCATTGTAACTAACCGTGGTGGCCGTACTTGTCACGCAGCCATTATTGCTCGTGAATTAGGCGTACCTGCAGTGGTTGGTTGTGAAGATGCAACAGAGCTTCTAAAAGATGGCGATGAGGTAACAGTATCTTGTGCAGAAGGGGATACCGGTTTCGTTTACGAAGGCGCTCTGGATTTTGATATTCGTACCAACAGCGTTGATAAAATGCCCGATTTATCATTCAAAATTATGATGAACGTGGGTAACCCAGACCGCGCGTTTGATTTCCAAAGCTTGCCAAACGCTGGTGTTGGTTTGGCTCGTTTAGAGTTTATTATTAACCGCATGATTGGTGTGCACCCTAAAGCACTACTTAACTTCGATAGCTTGCCAGAAGAAGTGAAGCCTACGGTTAAGCGTCGTATTGCCGGCTATGCGAGCCCAGTCGACTTTTATGTTGATAAACTGGTTGAAGGTATCTCTACCTTAGCGGCTGCGTTCTGGCCTAAACCGGTAATTGTTCGTCTTTCTGACTTTAAATCTAACGAGTATGCCAACCTAATTGGTGGCCGTTTGTATGAACCAGAAGAAGAAAACCCAATGTTGGGCTTCCGTGGCGCGTCTCGTTATATTTCTAAGAATTTCCGTGATTGCTTTGAGCTAGAGTGCCGAGCGATGAAGCGCGTTCGTAATGAAATGGGCTTTACTAACGTAGAAATCATGGTGCCTTTTGTTCGCACCGTGGGTGAAGCTGAGCAAGTGGTTAATCTGTTGGCTGAAAACGGCCTAAAACGCGGTGAAAACGATCTGCGTTTAATTATGATGTGTGAGCTTCCTGCTAACGCTATTCTTGCCGACCAGTTCTTAGAGCACTTTGATGGTTTCTCTGTAGGATCAAACGATTTAACTCAGTTAACACTGGGGCTAGACCGTGACTCAGGCATTATTGCGCACCTGTTTGATGAGCGTAACCCAGCTATCTTAGCCTTACTTGAAAACGCTATTAATGCTTGTAAGAAAGCGAACAAATACATTGGTATTTGTGGGCAAGGTCCTTCAGACCACCCAGACTTCGCTAAATGGCTAATGGATAAAGGCATTGATAGTGTTTCACTCAACCCAGACTCTGTGTTGGATACTTGGTTTTTCTTAGCAGATAAAGAACAGTAATGAAAAGCAGTAGTTCTCTCTTCCCTGTTAGCTTGATGTATGCGGAAGACTTGGGGGAGCTAAGTGAAGATATTTATTTTGTAAAGCATAACCGTGACCCGGATAAAAGCGTAGAGGTGGGCGTTGCTCACCTTATGCTGCACGACAAGCCCGCTACCCGCGGGCCTGTTGTTATGGTTCACGGTAGTTTTTCGAACCGTGGTTTTTGGATAACGCGCAAGGGCATTGGCTTGGCGCGTTATTTGTTAGACCAAGGTTACGATGTTTGGTTGATGGAACATCGAGGCCATGGAATAACGCCACGCAATAAAGACTACTTTAATAACACGGTTGAGCGTTATGTGTTGCATGATGTGCCTGCGGTTAATGAGTTTGTACAAGAGAAGTCAGGCCAAAAGCCCTTTTGGATCGGGCACTCTTTAGGTGGTGTAATGATTGCCAGTGCAGTGGCTGCGAGTCTTCTAACCGATGACAATAGCCGCGGTATGGTGTTGCTCGGTACACAAACTGTTAGTCGACCTAAGTACCTCTGGGCGCCTTTGGTTGCCACGGCGGTAAGATTAAAGGCATCCATAAAGGGTGAATTGGATGGTCGTAAACTAAACATAGGCCCCGAAAACGAACCGGCTGGTGTTATTAAAGAATTTGTTGAACAAAATACATGGTTTGGCCGGTGGGAGCTGGCCAGTCAAGAGTTGCCTTTGATGCCGGCTTGGAATGTAGTTAACAGCATTCCATTGTTAGCCATTGCTGGTGCAGACGATAAATCTGATCCAGCGAAAGCCTGCCTTAAGTTTGCAAATAGCTATGGCGGTAGTAAAGAATGCTTACTATTGGGCACTCAACAAGGTTATTCACGTAACTTTGGGCATGTTGATATGGTGGTTAGCAAAGCGGCTGCAAAAGAAGTGTGGCCTAAAATAGGTGAGTGGTTAAATAAACAACAATGACTAAACGTATATTGTTAGTAGGCGGCAGTGGATTAATAGGGCACTCCTTACTGAGTGGACTCTTAAATCAAAACGTACAAGTGTTACTACCATTGCGCGATCTTGAGCGTTGGCGACATGAGAATTCAACGTTGTCGTCTCATCCTAACTTAACACTCACTAGTTACGATAAGCTTTGGACACAAACGCCTGAGCTTGATGCTTTCTTTTGTGCATTAGGTACAACTCAAGCAAAGTCGGGTAAGGCGGGTTTGATGAAAGTAGACCATGATTTAGTAATTAAATCTGCAGAGTTTGCTTTGCATGCTGGCGCTAAAATAGCGTCCGTCGTTAGTGCTATAGGTGCGAATCCTAAGTCTGTTTTCTTTTATAACCGCGTAAAAGGGCAGATGGAAAAGAGCTTAACAGCGTTAGACTTTGAAACCATCCACATTTGGCAGCCTTCACTTTTAATGGGTGAGCGCCCAGAAAAGCGATTTTTAGAAGAGTTTGCAGGTAAGTTTATGCACCTGTCGCTTTGGGGAAATACTCAAGCGTTACCAGGAAAAACAGTGGCGAAAGCCATGCTGCAAGCTTTTGTGCAAGGCACCCAAGCGGGTGTACAAATTTTTAACGTGGCAGACATTAAACGATTTGCTGCTCAATCTCTAAAATATTAAGGAATCATTATGACTGAATTTATCACTCCTGATTTATGTGACGAGTATCCAGAGCTAGTACAGGTTGTAGAGCCTATGTTTAGCAACTTTGGTGGTCGTACTTCTTTTGGCGGTGAAATTGTTACTGTTAAGTGCTTTGAAGATAACTCTAAAGTAAAAGAGTTAGTGGGCACGCCAGGTGAAGGCAAAGTTATGGTTGTTGATGGTGGCGGCTCTATGCGTCACGCATTATTAGGCGACATGCTTGCTGAAAAGGCTTCTAAAAATGGTTGGGCAGGTTTGGTTATTTACGGCTGCATCCGCGACGTTGACCAAATTATGGAAACAGACCTAGGCGTACAAGCGATTGCTACTGTGCCTCTAAAAACAGAAAAACGTGACATTGGTGATGTAAACATCCCTGTTAAATTTGGTGGTGTAACCTTTATTCCAGGCCATTACATCTACGCCGACAACAACGGTGTTATCGTATCTCCTCAAGAATTAAAAATGCCTGAGTAAGAGT
>Ga0209075_1003862_pt1 | contig 12230 bp, 14 predicted proteins | sample Stecom2011_FD_187523 | JGI IMG/M metagenome (GOLD analysis project Ga0209075, IMG submission 187523) | Agricultural soil microbial communities from Utah to study Nitrogen management - Steer compost 2011 (SPAdes) (version 2) | ecosystem: Environmental > Terrestrial > Soil > Agricultural land...
GGGTGCGGCGCGGATGCCCGCCGACAAAACTTCCTCCAGCAAGGTCTCCACGTTGATGCTCGAACCTCATCGGGAGAACTGATATATTAGCGCGTTCACTTTTTCCGTCGTCCTGCCGGCCAACAGGTAAGGCTACCTATAAACATGCTCGAAACAGATGACTTCATCGTCGATTTGCAGCAAGTGACCTTTCGTCGCGGCGAGCGGGTGATCTTCAACAACGTTGATATCCGCATACCCCGGGGCAAGATCACCGGCATCATGGGCCCGTCCGGCTGTGGCAAGACCACCTTGCTGCGCCTGATCGGTGCCCAGCTGCGTCCGGAAAGCGGCCGGATTCTGGTCAACGGCCAGAATATCCCCGAGCTGGGCCGTGAAGAGCTCTTCAGTGCACGGCAGCACATGGGCATGCTGTTCCAGAGCGGTGCCCTGTTCACCGATCTGAACGTGTTCGAGAACGTGGCCTTCCCGCTGCGGGTACACACCAAGCTGCCGGAAGACATGATCCGCGACATCGTGCTGCTCAAGCTGCAGGCCGTGGGACTGCGTGGCGCCATCGAGTTGATGCCCGATGAGCTGTCCGGTGGCATGAAGCGGCGCGTGGCCCTGGCCCGGGCAATCGCCCTGGACCCGGAGCTGATGATGTACGACGAGCCCTTCGTCGGTCAGGACCCGATTTCCATGGGTGTGCTGGTGCGCCTGATCCGTCTGCTCAACGATGCGCTGGGGCTGACCAGCATAGTGGTGTCCCACGACCTGGCGGAAACCGCCAGCATTGCCGACTATCTCTATGTGGTCGGTGACGGCCAGGTGCTCGGTCACGGCAGGCCCGACGATCTGATGAATTCGGATAACCCGCGCATCCGGCAGTTCATGCAGGGCGAGCCGGACGGTCCGGTGCCTTTCCATTTCCCGGCGCCGGATTATGTGGATGACCTGCTGCAGAAGGAGCGCAGACGATGAACGGTGTTGTGGATCGGGTCGCCTCCCTGGGTCGTATCGGCCTGGATGTGATCGCGGCGATCGGGCGCTCCGGCATATTCCTGTTCCAGGCGCTGGCTGGCCGCTCGCGTTACGGCAACGGCTTCTCCCTGCTGGTCAAGCAGCTGTACGCCCTGGGCGTGCTGTCACTGGCGATCATCATTGTCTCCGGCATCTTCATCGGCATGGTGCTGGCGCTGCAGGGCTACAACATCCTCAAGGATTACGGCTCGGAGCAGGCGGTCGGCCAGATGGTTGCCCTGACGCTGCTGCGCGAGCTGGGGCCGGTGGTCACCGCGCTGCTGTTTGCCGGTCGCGCCGGTTCCGCCCTGACTGCCGAGATCGGCCTGATGAAGGCCACCGAGCAGTTGTCGAGCCTGGAGATGATCGGCGTCGACCCGCTCAAGTACATCATTGCCCCGCGCCTGTGGGCCGGCTTCATTGCCATGCCGCTGCTGGCGCTGATCTTCTGTGTGGTCGGCATCTGGGGCGGCGCCATGGTGGCGGTGGACTGGCTGGGTGTCTACTCCGGCTCCTACTGGGCCAACATGCAGAACTCGGTGCAGTTCGGCGCTGATGTGCTCAACGGCCTGATCAAGGCGGTGGTGTTCGCCGCGGTAGTTACCTGGATTGCGGTGTTCCAGGGCTATGACTGTGAACCCACTTCCGAAGGTATCAGCCGGGCCACCACCCGCACCGTTGTCTATGCGTCCCTGGCCGTGCTCGGCCTGGACTTCATACTTACCGCATTGATGTTTTGATCTGCCAAGGAATTAACCATGCGCACCCGTACACTGGAATTGACCGTTGGCCTGTTCATCCTGGCTGGTTTGCTCGCGCTGCTGATACTGGCGCTGCGGGTCAGTGGCCTGACCCTGAGTACCAATGGCGATACCTATACCGTCTATGCCCACTTCGACAACGTGTCCGGTCTGACCTCCCGGTCCAAGGTGACCATGGCCGGTGTGACCATTGGCCAGGTCAAGCGCATCACCTTTGACAAGAACCGGTATACCGGTCTGGTGGAAATGGCGATCAACTCCGATGTGGACACCCTGCCGGCGGACAGCACGGCCTCCATCGTGACCGCAGGTCTGCTGGGGGAAAAATACATCGGCATCTCCGTCGGCGGGGATGATCTGGTGCTGGGCGATGGCGACGAGATCGTCGACACCCAATCGGCACTGGTGCTGGAAGAGCTGATCGGTCGCTTCCTGCTCAACACCGTCAGCAAAGACGATTAACGGGAGTACAACATGCGTAGATTCATGACTTGGGCGCTGGCTCTGCTGATCAGTGCACCGCTGCTGGCCCAGGCCGCAGCCCAGACCCCTCATCAGGTTGTCGAGGACACCTCGGTGCGGGTCATGGAGACCCTCAATGCCAACCGCGAGCTGTACAAGCAGGACGCTGACGCCTTCTACAACGGCCTGAACGAGATCATGGAGCCGGTGGTGGACTTCCAGGGCATCGCCCGCAGCGTGATGACCGTGCGTTACAGCCGCAGCGCCACCCCCGAGCAGATGGACCGCTTCATCGAGACCTTCAAGCGCAGCATGGTCGAGTTCTACGGCAATGCCCTGCTCGAGTTCGACGGCGGCAGCATCACCGTACTGCCCCCGGCGCGTGGCGCCCAGCAGACCGAGGAGCGTGCCAGCGTGAACATGGAAGTGCGCTCCAACAGCGGCAACGTCTACCCGGTGACCTACACCATGGCCAACATCGATGGTCAGTGGAAGGTGCGCAACGTGATCGTTGAAGGTATCAACATCGGCCTGCTGTTCCGCGACCAGTTCGCCCAGGCCATGCAGACCCACCGCAACAACCTGGATGCCGTGATCGACAACTGGGGCAGCGTGGTGGCTGAATCCCGTGAAGCGGTAGAGAAAGAGGTCAACGAGTGAGCGCCAGCGTTCAGCGTGACGGGCAGTACCTGCGGCTGGCCGGGGATCTGGATTTTGCCAGTGCCGGCGCCCTGCGCGAGCAGCTGACGGCGCTCATTGCCGGCTGTGCCGGGCAGGCGCTGACCCTGGATCTTTCCGCGGTCAGCCGCAGCAACAGCGTGGGCCTGTCCCTGCTGCTGTGCGCCGCGCGCAGTGCGGATGAACACAAGGTCGACCTGCGCGCCGCAGGTCTGCCCTCGGGCATGCTGAGCATGGCCCGCGTATGCGGACTCGACAACTGGCTGCAGCAGCTGAGCGTCGAGCCGCTGGATTTGAAGGAGACACCCCATGCAACCCCATGAAGTGAAAGATCTGATCGAGCAGCAACTGCCCGGGGTTCAGGTGGAGGTGGCTGGCGAAGGCTGCAACTTCCAGCTGATCCTGATCAGCGACGAACTTGCCGCCCTGTCCCCGGTCAAGCGCCAGCAGCAGATCTATGCTCTGCTCAACGAGCCCATTGCCGATGGCCGCATCCACGCGGTCACGATGAAATTCTTTACCCGCGACGCCTGGGCCGATCGCACCTGAGCGAGCCTGAACAAGAGAATCGTATGGACAAATTGATGATCACCGGCGGTAACCGCCTGGATGGAGAGATTCGCATTTCCGGAGCGAAGAACTCCGCACTGCCGATTCTCGCCGCTACCCTGCTGGCCGATGACGCCGTCACCATTGCCAACCTGCCGCACCTGCACGACATCACCACCATGATCGAACTCTTCGGTCGCATGGGTGTGCAGCCGGTGGTGGGTGACAAACTGAATATCGAGATCAACCCGACCAGCATCACCACCCTGGTGGCGCCCTACGAGCTGGTCAAGACCATGCGTGCGTCCATTCTGGTTCTGGGCCCCATGGTGGCTCATTTCGGCTATGCCGAGGTAGCCCTGCCGGGCGGTTGCGCCATCGGCTCGCGGCCGGTGGACCTGCACATCCGCGGTCTGGAGGCCATGGGGGCGGAAATCACCGTCGACGGGGGCTACATCAAGGCCCGGGCGCCGGAAGGTGGCCTGCGTGGTGCGCACTATTCCTTCGACACCATCAGCGTTACCGGCACCGAGAACATCATGATGGCGGCTACCCTGGCCAAGGGGCAGACCGTCATCTCCAACGCCGCCCGTGAGCCCGAAGTGGTGGATCTGGCCGAGTGCCTGATCGCCATGGGCGCGCAGATCCAGGGCCACGGCACCGATACCATCACCATCGAGGGCGTCAAGCGCCTGCACGGCGCCCGTTACTCGGTGATGCCCGACCGGATTGAAACCGGCACCTTCCTGGTGGCTGGCGCGGTCACCCGCGGCCGGGTGCGCATGAAGGACACCGATCCCAGCACCCTCGAAGCGGTACTGCTCAAGCTGGAAGAAGCCGGCGCCCATATCGACACCGGCAAGAACTGGGTCAGTCTGGACATGAAGGGCAATCGCCCGAAGGCGGTCAACCTGCGTACCGCGCCCTATCCGGCATTCCCCACCGACATGCAGGCCCAGTTCATGGCCATGAATGCGGTGGCCGAGGGTACCGGCACCGTGATCGAGACGGTGTTCGAGAACCGCTTCATGCACGTGCAGGAAATGCGCCGCATGGGTGCCCAGATCCAGGTCGAGGGCAACACCGCCATCGTTACCGGGGTTGACCGGCTCAAGGGTGCTCCGGTCATGGCGACCGACCTGCGGGCCTCCGCCAGCCTGGTGATCGCCGGCCTCTGGGCCGATGGCGATACCCTGGTCGACCGCATCTACCACATTGATCGCGGTTACGAATGCATCGAGGAAAAGCTGCAGATGCTGGGTGCCAGCATCCGCCGCGTTTCCGCCTGAGAGAAGACACATGAGTAACAGCCTGACCATTGCCCTGTCCAAGGGCCGCATCCTGGATGACACCCTGCCGCTGCTGAAGCTGGCCGGCATCGAGCCGGTGGAGGATCTGAACAAGAGCCGCAAGCTGATCTTCGGTACCACCGATCCGGACGTGCGCCTGCTGATCGTGCGGGCCACCGATGTGCCCACCTACGTGGAGCAGGGGGCGGCGGACCTGGGCGTGGCCGGCAAGGACGTGCTCATGGAATACGGCAGCCAGGGGCTGTACGAGCCGCTGGACCTGAGAATTGCCAACTGCAAGCTGATGACTGCCGGGCCGGTGAATACCCCCGAGCCCAAGGGCCGGCTGCGGGTGGCGACCAAGTTCGTCAATGTTGCGCGCCGCTATTATGCCGCCCAGGGTCGCCAGGTCGAGCTGATCAAGCTCTACGGTTCCATGGAGCTGGCGCCGCTGGTGGGGCTGGCGGACAAGATCATCGACGTGGTGGATACCGGCAATACCCTGCGCGCCAATGGCCTGGAGCCCCAGGAGCTGATCGCCGAGATCAGTTCCCGGCTGATCGTCAACAAGGCCTCCATGAAGCTCAAGCACGCCCGCATCCAGGCACTGATCAACCTGCTGGCCGAGGCCGTCGAGCGTCGGGCCAGCTGAACGCACCACCCTGAATATCTCTGTGAGGAACGCACCATGAGCACGCCGTTGAAAATCACCCGTCTGGACACCAACCAGGCCGATTTCAACCATCACCTCGATGGTCTGCTGGCGTGGGAAGGTGTGTCCGACAAGGCGGTGAACGAGCGCGTCGACGAGATCATCGCGGCGGTCCGCCAGCGTGGTGATGCGGCAGTGGTCGAGTACACCGCCCGCTTTGACGGGCTGGATGTGGCCGATATGGCCGCCCTGACCCTGGACCGTGCCCGCCTGGAACAGGCGCTGGAGCGCATCACCGCCGAACAGCGCCAGGCGCTGGAAGTGGCCGCCGAGCGGGTGCGCCTGTACCACGAACACCAGCGGCAGGATTCCTGGCGTTACACCGAAGCCGATGGCACCGTGCTCGGCCAGCAGGTCACCCCGCTGGATCGGGTGGGCCTCTACGTGCCCGGCGGCAAGGCCTCCTATCCCTCCTCGGTGCTGATGAACGCCATCCCGGCCAAGGTCGCCGGCGTGCCCGAGGTGGTCATGGTCGTGCCCACGCCCCGCGGTGAGATCAATGAACTGGTGCTGGCCGCTGCCTGCCTGGCCGGTGTCGACCGGGTATTCACCATCGGTGGCGCCCAGGCCGTGGCCGCGCTGGCCTACGGCACCGAGACCGTGCCCCGGGTGGACAAGATCGTCGGCCCGGGCAACATCTACGTGGCCACCGCCAAGCGTGCGGTCTTCGGTCAGGTCGGCATCGACATGATTGCCGGTCCCTCGGAGATTCTGGTGATCTGTGACGGCCAGACCGACCCGGACTGGATCGCCATGGATCTGTTCTCCCAGGCCGAACACGACGAGGACGCCCAATCCATCCTGCTGTGCCCGGACGCCGAATACCTGGACGCGGTGGAAGCCAGCCTGAACAGACTGCTGGGTACGCTGGAGCGCAGCGACATGGTCCGCGTCTCCATCGAGAACCGCGGCGCGCTGATCAAGGTCGACAGCTTGGACCAGGCCTGCGAGGTCGCCAACCGCATCGCACCGGAGCACCTGGAGCTGTCCGTAGCCGACCCTGACGCCATGCTGCCGAAGATCCGTCACGCCGGCGCCATCTTCATGGGCCGCTACACCCCGGAAGCGCTGGGCGACTACTGTGCCGGTCCGAACCACGTGCTGCCCACCTCCGGCACCGCGCGGTTCTCCTCACCGCTGGGCGTGTACGACTTCCAGAAGCGCTCCTCGGTGATCTTCTGCTCGCCGGCAGGGGCCTCCGAGCTGGCCAGAACCGCCTCCGTGCTGGCCCGCGGCGAAAGCCTCACCGCCCACGCACGCAGCGCCGAATACAGAATCAAGCAGTAAGCTTCAAGCCGCAAGGCGCAAGCTGTAAGCAACAAGCTTCAAGCTGTAAGTTAAACCAAATTATCGCTGGAGCAGCTGACAGATTGGAGCTGCTCCGAAGGAGCAACACGTGAGCCGTTTCTGGAGTCCCTTCGTCAAGGATCTGGTGCCCTATGTGCCGGGCGAGCAGCCCAAGCTGGACAACCTGGTCAAGCTGAACACCAACGAGAACCCCTACGGTCCGTCGCCGAAGGTGATCGAGGCCATCCGTGCCCAGCTGGATGACAGCCTGCGTCTGTATCCCGCGCCCAATGCCGATGACCTGAAGCAGGCCATTGCCGATTACCACGGTGTGGCCAGCAGTCAGGTGTTTGTCGGCAATGGCTCCGACGAGGTCCTCGCCCACCTGTTCAACGGCCTGTTTCAGCACGGCAAGCCGGTGCTGATGCCGGATATCAGCTACAGCTTCTATCCGGTGTACTGCAACCTCTACGGTATCGAGGCCAGGGCGCTGCCACTGGATGAAAACTTCCGCATCCGCGTGGAAGACTATCAGGGCGAGAACGGCGGCATCATCTTCCCCAACCCCAATGCGCCCACCGGCATTCTGCTGCCGCTGGACGGTATCGAGCAGATCCTCAAAGCCAACCCGGACTCGGTCGTGGTGGTGGATGAAGCCTATGTGGATTTCGGCGGCGAGAGCGCCATCGCCCTGGTGGATAGCTACCCGAACCTGCTGGTTACCCAGACCCTGTCCAAATCCCGCTCCCTGGCCGGCCTGCGGGTCGGCTTCGCGGTAGGGCATGCGGATCTGATCGAGGGGCTGGAGCGGATCAAGAACAGCTTCAACTCCTATCCGCTGGATCGGTTGGCCATCGCCGGCGCCGTTGCCGCCTTCGAGGACCAGGCCTGGTTCGAGAAGTGCTGCAACGCCGTCATCGACAGTCGCGAGCAGCTGAGTGCAGCGCTGGCCGAGCGTGGCTTCGAGGTGCTGCCGTCAGCGGCCAACTTCGTACTGGCGCGCCACCCAGAGCGCGACGCCGGTGAGCTGGCGGCGAGCCTGCGCGAGAGAAGGGTGATAGTGCGCCACTTCCGCCAGCCGCGCATCGAACAGCACCTGCGCATCACCGTGGGCACGCCGCAGCAGAATCAGGCGCTGCTCGACGCGCTGGACGCACTGCTGCAGGGCTGACCTGCAGCGCGGCAGACTCAGGAGCCGCTGAAGGTCGGCCGCACGCTGACCTCGGCGGAGAAGGTCATGGGTTGGCCGTCGCGCAGCACTTCCAGGGTAACTGTGTCCCCGGGTCGGGCACGTGCCACCATGTTCATCGCCTGACGCCCCGAGGTTGCCGGCTCGCCGTTGATGGTGAGAATGACGTCACCGGGGCGCAGGCCCGCAGTCCAGGCCGGACCGTTGCGGTAGAGTCCCGAGACCACGATGCCCTTGGCCTGAACCAGGTTGAAGGATTCGGCCAGCTCATCGGTCAGCGGTTGCACCTCGACCCCCAGCCAGCCGCGGATGACCCGGCCCTGGCGGATGATCTGCTCCATCACGTTTACCGCCAGTGGGGCTGGGATGGCAAAACCTATCCCCTGTGAGCCGCCGGACTGGGAGAAGATCGCGGTGTTGATGCCGATCACGCGACCATAGGCATCGATCAGTGCCCCCCCGGAGTTGCCCTGGTTGATGGCCGCATCGGTCTGGATGAAGTCTTCATAGGTGTTCAGACCCAGCTGATTGCGCCCCATGGCGCTGATGATGCCCTTGGTCACGGTCTGGCCCAGGCCGAAGGGGTTGCCGATGGCCATGACCACGTCTCCGGTGCGCAGCTGTTCCGCCGGGCTCAGGGTGGCGACCGGCAGGTCCGGCAGGTTGATCTTGAGGACGGCAATGTCGGTTTCAGGATCGGTGCCGATGAGTTCGGCCATGGCCTCGCGGCCGTCCTGCAGGGCAACCAGAATGCCGTCGGCACCGGCTACCACATGGTGGTTGGTGACCAGATAGCCGTCCTCGCGCAGGATGACTGCCGAGCCCAGGCTCGACTGGCGGCGGCTGGGTTCGGGGATGGGGGTGCCATAGTCGCCGAGAATCTGGCCATTGAGGCCGGAACTGCGGGCGCCATTTCGAATCTGTTTGATGGTAAAGATATTGGCCACGCTGGGCGCAGCATGGCTCACGGCGTCCCCATAGGACACCACGCCAACCGGTGCCACTATGGCGGGAGTGCCGGGCACACCGGATTTGGCAGCGGGCAGGCCAACCAGCTGGGGAAACTGCTGAACCAGCAGCAACGCCAACAGCAGCCCGCAGACCGCAGGCCAGCCTAAATCGCGCAGAAAAGCTTTCAAGTAGAGTACCTTCTCAAGACCTGCCGAAAAGGCAGTGCTTCGCCATTATAGGGACATTCGGGTTAATGTGTGGTAAATCCAACGAGAACGACTCCGCAAACTGATAAATCTCTTTTATTTCAATAAGGTAGATAAATGATGACAGCCTGTTCCGAACTTGTGGCCTACTGCAACAATCTCCTCGAATCTGCTGCCTTTCAGGATTACTGCCCGAATGGTTTGCAGGTGGAAGGGCGTCGCGAGGTCAGTCGAGTGGTCAGTGGCGTCACCGCCAGTCAGGCACTTATCGACGCCGCCGCCGAAGCCGGTGCGGACCTGCTGCTGGTGCATCATGGCTACTTCTGGCGTGGCGAGGCGGCTCCCATCACCGGCCTGAAACAACGTCGCATCCGCGCCCTGCTGGAACACGGCATCAACCTGGTCGCCTACCACCTGCCATTGGATGTGCATGCCAAGTTCGGCAACAACGTCCAGTTGGCCGAGCTGATGGGCTGGCGCATCACCGGTGGTCTGGAGCCGGCGAATCCGCGCTCGGTGGGACTGCAGGGCGAGCTGGTGGACGAGCTCAGTGGTGCTGAACTGGCCGAGCAGATCGGCAGCCGGCTGAATCGCGAGCCCATGTTCATCGCCGGGCATGATCGTCCGGTCAAGCGCATTGCCTGGTGCACAGGCGCGGCCCAGGGCTATATCGAAAAAGCGGTGGCACTGGGAGTCGATGCCTTTGTTACCGGCGAGGTGTCCGAGCCGACCATCCATATCGCCCGCGAATGCGGAATCAACTTCTACGCTGCCGGGCACCACGCCACCGAGCGCTACGGGGTCAAGGCGCTGGGCGAGCATCTGGCCGAGCATTTCGGCCTGGAACACCAGTTCATCGATATCGATAACCCGGTCTGAGCGCGGCGGGGGAACCGCACGCTGTGACTCCGATGAATATGCTTATAACCGAAAGGTATTGAAGGGCGCCTTATTATAAGGGGTGCCCTTTGCTACAATGCCGGCCTATTTCTCGCCGCTTCAGTTCATCGTGAGTACCCCATGCTGGAAAAACTGACCCATCTGAAACAGCTGGAAGCCGAAAGCATCCACATCATCCGTGAGGTTGCCGCCGAGTTCCAGAACCCGGTAATGCTGTATTCCATCGGCAAGGACTCCGCCGTCATGCTGCATCTGGCACGCAAGGCCTTCTATCCCGGCCGCCTGCCATTCCCGGTGCTGCATGTGGACACCGGCTGGAAATTCCGCGAGATGTACAGCTTCCGCGAGCGCATGGTCAAGGAGATGGATCTGGACCTGCTGGTGCACATGAACCCCGAAGGGGTGGCGCAGGGCATCGGTCCCTTCACCCACGGCAGCGCGGTGCACACCGACGTGATGAAGACCCAGGGTCTGAAACAGGCGCTGGACAAGTACGGCTTCGATGCCGCCTTCGGCGGCGCCCGCCGTGACGAGGAAAAATCCCGCGCCAAGGAGCGGGTCTACTCCTTCCGTGACAAGCACCATCGCTGGGACCCGAAGAACCAGCGCCCTGAACTGTGGAACATCTACAACGGCAAGGTGCACAAGGGCGAGAGCATCCGCGTATTCCCCCTGTCCAACTGGACCGAGCTGGACATCTGGCAATACATCTATCTGGAAGGCATCCCGATCGTACCCCTGTACTTCGCCGCCGAACGCCCGGTGGTCAAGCGTGACGGCACGCTGATCATGGTCGACGACGAGCGCATGCCGCTGAACCCCGGCGAAGTACCGGAAATGAAGATGGTGCGCTTCCGGACCCTGGGCTGCTACCCGCTGACCGGCGCCGTGGAATCCTCCGCCGCCACCCTGCCGGAAATCATCCAGGAAATGCTGCTGACCCGTACTTCCGAGCGTCAGGGCCGCGTGATCGACCACGATCAGGCGGGATCGATGGAAGAAAAGAAACGTCAGGGGTACTTCTAGCCGCGGGCGGCTGGAAGTAAGCGGCAAGCTTCAAGCTGTAAGCTTTAAGCGGAAATGCCTGGAGCTGACAGGGAGGTTGGCGTGGATTTTGAGCGGTTGGAGGTTTGGCGGCGGAGTAAGGATCTTTCGGTGGAGTTGTATCGGGGGCTGTCGAGCTGCCTTGATTACGGCTTTCGGAACCAGCTGACCCGTTCGGGGTTGTCGGTGCCGAGCAATATCGCCGAAGGGATGGAGCGCTCTTCCGATGCAGAGAAGGCTTACTTTCTCAATGTCGCCAAGGGCTCCTGCGCCGAGTTGAGAACACAATTACTGATTGGCAAGGAAATCGGCTATCTCGATGCCGCCCTTGCAGATCGCTGGATTACAGAAGCCCGGGAGCTTTCCATGATGCTCGCCGGCCTCATTAAAAGAGTCAGCAAGTAAGCTTCAGGCTTCAGGCTGCAAGTGGTAAGCCCCAAGCGTTGTCAGCTTTTGGCTTGTCCTTGCGACTTTTGGCTTGTCGCTTGAAGCTTGCAGCTTGGAGCTTAGCGAAATGAGTCACCAATCTGATCTGATCAGCCAGGATATCCTGGCCTATCTGGGCCAGCATGAGCGCAAGGAACTGCTGCGTTTTCTGACCTGTGGCAACGTCGACGATGGCAAGAGCACCCTGATCGGGCGTCTGCTGCACGACTCCAAGATGATCTACGAAGATCACATGGAGGCCATCACCCGCGACTCGAAGAAGGTCGGCACCACCGGTGAGGAAGTGGATCTGGCGCTGCTGGTCGACGGTCTGCAGGCCGAGCGGGAGCAGGGCATCACCATCGACGTGGCCTACCGCTATTTCTCCACGGCCAAGCGCAAGTTCATCATCGCCGACACCCCCGGCCACGAGCAGTACACCCGCAACATGGCCACCGGTGCTTCCACCTGTGACCTGGCGATCATCCTGATCGACGCCCGCTACGGCGTGCAGAGCCAGACCCGTCGGCACAGCTTCATCGCCTCGCTGCTGGGCATCAAGCACATCGTCGTGGCGGTGAACAAGATGGACCTGCTGGACTTCGATCAGCAGGTATTCGACCGCATCTGCGCGGACTACAGCGAGTTTGCCAAGGGGCTGGAAACCCTGGCCGACAGCAGCATCCATTTCGTGCCGATCTCGGCGCTGAAGGGCGACAACGTGGTCAACCGCAGCGAGCGGTCCCCCTGGTATCAGGGCCCGGCGCTGATGGA
>Ga0209075_1003863_pt1 | contig 12229 bp, 10 predicted proteins | sample Stecom2011_FD_187523 | JGI IMG/M metagenome (GOLD analysis project Ga0209075, IMG submission 187523) | Agricultural soil microbial communities from Utah to study Nitrogen management - Steer compost 2011 (SPAdes) (version 2) | ecosystem: Environmental > Terrestrial > Soil > Agricultural land...
GCTCTCGTTCTAATGATGACAACAAAGAGGTCATGCTGGCGACAGATACCCCTTTGTATGCAGGTTTGCATCATTATATTCAGCAGTTTGACAGCGATGTTCAGGCTCTGGGAGATATTCATCGTCATGTTTTATCCGGCAATACGCTGAATATCGTTATGCGCGATTTTCCGCTGGCGGGCTGGCGTGTGGGATTTTATTTTCCGCAAAGCATTATTGAAGAGCGCTTTGCTGAAAGTATGAAATCGGTGTATATCAATATTTCCATTGTCGCCATCTGTATGTTTGCCGTGTTGTTTTTCAGCCTTCGGCATTTTGTTATTCGTCGTATTACAGCGCTGGCCTCGGCCACCAGCGCCATCCAATCGGATCATTGGGCAATGAGTGTGCCCGATAAAGGCAATGATGAGATTAGTCAATTGGGTGTCAGCATTAACAGTATGCTGGATCATATCCGCCATCTGGTAAATGGTTTAAACAGCAAAATTTCCGAGCTGGATCAAGCCAGCTATGAATCGCGAAAATTGATGAGCGCCATCGAAAACAGTACATCGCTGGTGGTTATTTTAAATCGCGACTGGAAATTGGAATACGCCAACTCTCAATATTGGCAAATCAGCGGATTGCAGGAAACACAAGAATACACAGGTTATGAGCTGTTGCTGCTGGCACCTGATAATGCCGAAGGCATTCGGCTGGAAGATATTTATCGCGCCTTAACCGGCCGGGGCAACTTGTGTCTGGACGGTGAGGAGACCCATTACTGGCAGCGTGAATATCAGACCTGCCCATTTAATGGCAAATGTTTTTGGCTTATGCAAACCATTGCGCCTATTTTTTCCAGCGATGGTGAGCTGGCTTACTACGTCTGTGTGGGACAGGATATTTCTGCTCTGAAGGAGAAGCAGGAAGAAGTTGAGAAGCTCGCTTATTTTGATCCTTTAACCGGGCTGGCCAACCGGGTGCAGTTTAAAACGCAGCTGGTGCGGAATCTGGCGCATATTCAGCGGGATAATTCGCGTCTGGCATTGTTTTATCTCGATCTGGATCACTTTAAAAATATCAACGATACACTGGGGCATGAAGCTGGCGATCAGTTGCTGCAAGCAGTGGCCGAGCGGTTGCAACAATGTCTGCGCACAGAAGATCTGGTGGCCCGCTTGGGCGGCGATGAGTTTGCGGTCCTGCTTGATGCGGTAGAAGGGCCGCAGTACATTTATCGTATCGCTCAGAAAATCATTCATCAACTCAACCAGCCTGTCTATCTCAACAATAAAGAGATTGTCGTCGGTGTGAGTATCGGTATTACCATTGCCTCCGACGATGGCAAAGACTCGGAAGTCTTGATGAAAAATGCCGATTTGGCCATGTATCAAGCGAAAGAGAGAGGGCGCAACGGCATGCAGTTTTACACCGCCGATATGAACCTGGCGGTGGAGCGGCGATTGACCATTGAGCGAGAGCTGCGTTTGGGGCTGCGTTTGGGGCAGTTCGAGCTTTATTACCAGCCGCTTATAGACTTTTCTACAGGAAAAATCTTTGCTGCCGAAGCGCTGGTGCGCTGGAACCATCCCAGCCGCGGAGTGGTAAATCCGAGTGATTTTATTCCCGAGGCAGAGGACTCGGGGCTGATTGTGCCTTTGGGTAAATGGGTATTAAAAACCGCCTGTAGCCAAGTTCGGAACATGCAAAAGGCCTTGGGTTTTAATTTAATGTTGTCGGTGAATCTGTCGAATCGCCAATTAATCGATACAGATTTTAACGAAACGTTGGATCAGGCACTCAGTAGCAGCGGCCTCGGGGCCAAATACGTCAATCTGGAAGTGACTGAAAGCACTTTAATGCGCGATACGCAAGATGCGATTAAACAACTGGAAGCAATCCGCGCGCGTGGCTGTAATATTGCCATCGATGATTTCGGTACGGGCTATTCTTCACTCAGCCATTTAAAACGTCTGCCGATTAACAGTTTGAAAATCGACCGTAGTTTTGTGCAGGGCTTGCCTGAGAATGAAGAGGACCGAGCGATTACCACCTTGATTATTGCCATGGCCAACAGCCTGCATTACAAAGTGGTGGTGGAAGGCGTGGAAACTCCGGAGCAACATGAGTTTCTTGCCGCTGGCGGCTGTCATTATGGGCAGGGCTATCTGTATGGAAAACCCATGCCTCTGAATGAGTTTATGTCAGCGGTATTTACAAATCGTCGAGGTTGGCAAGATAGCTGACTCTTGTTAGCTGCAAAGGATTTAGGCAAGGTTTCATTGTTTCAAGCTCGGGATCTTTGGCGCTAAACCATGCCGTGCCTTCTAGAACCCTGGAGGTTTCTTGGTGGCAAGAGTAACCGAGTTGATCACACCAATAATGAATACGCTTGGCAATGGCCTTGCCCGAATCCAGCAGTTGTACTTGGGGGCCGAGACAGGCTTGAATTTCCTCTTCCAATAATGGAAAGTGAGTGCAAGCCAGCACCAGACAATCGAGTTTTTCCGGATGCGGATTTAACGCGGATACTTGAGTAAAAATTTTCAGCTCCTCGGCCAGTAAGGATAAATCGGGCGGCAGTCCACGCAGTTTATTTTCTGCCATCACCACGAGATTGCTGGAGCCCTGACTAATAACCTGACAGTCAGCCGCGTAATCGTTTATCAATTTTTGTGTATAAGCCCTTTTGGTTGTTGCCGGCGTGGCCAGCAAACCGATAACGCCAGTACGTGAATAGGCAGCCGCAGGTTTAATTGCCGGTACGACGCCGATAATAGGCAGATCAAAAGTGGCGCGCAGATGGGGCAGGGCAAGAGTGCTAGCGGTATTACAAGCCACCACCAACATATCAGGCATCATCTGACACTGCTGAAAATAGGTTTCGATAACCCGCTGGCTGCGCTGAATAATAAATTTATCCGCACGTGTGCCGTAGGGAAAACCCGCATTGTCACATAGGTAATCAAATCGGCATCCGGGCAGCAGCCTGAGCGCCTCGGCGAGAATACTTAGGCCGCCGACACCGGAATCAAAAACAGCAATGGTTGGGGGGTTAGCGGGATCTTTCATAGGGCGGGTAATAAGTCAGCAATGACTTGACGGTAACAGAGATCTTCATTCTCAAATATGCTCTCGCCAGTCATCTTGTAGGCGCGAAAAAGCAGTTTTCGTGCTTCACTGGGGCGCTGCAGGTGCCATAGGCACTGCCCCAAACGCCATTGCAGAAAAGCACTCTTATCAGCCTCGGGGCAATACAATGCTGACTGCAAAGACTCGCTGCTGGTTGCATATTGACCCAGGCGAAAATAGCTATCTCCAATAGCTGTCAGTACCCATCCGGCTTCTGTATAGTCTGTTTGCGGCTTGGGAATCAACAGCCAGGCTTGATAGAATGCGCGCAGTGCCAGCCGGTAATCACCACTGTCGTACAAGCGGTAACCATCAGCACAAAGCTGGCGAACCTGTTGAGTTAACGGGCTATTATTCATTCTATAATGTCTGCGTCAGGTCATTGTGGCAGCCGCCACAGTATAGCCAGAATGAACCAACACCAACAGCATTGCGGACATAAATTGTGAAATCCATGATTAGTGAATTACTCCTTGCGTATCCTTGGTTAGCGTTGTTGTTAATTATGAGTACGGGCTGCTTGTTATTGCTGGTTATTGGCCTGCTGGTGTGGCTGCCGCGCGGATTTTCCCGACAGCGCGCCGACTGGCAACAGCAGGAGGCTGCCTGGGAGCGCGAGCAGCAGTACCACGAACGCCTCGCCACAGATCTGCAGGACCAATTGCAAACTTATCGGCAAGACCTGCAACAAGAACGGGAAAAGGTCCTGGCTCTGAGCGCTCAGGCGGCACGTCAAGAAGTGGAGCTGGCACGGGCCCAAGAGGGGCTGGGACAGCAAACCCAGCTGCTCGAAAATGCCAAACTCGAGCTAAAGCGGGAGTTTGAGCTGACAGCCAACCGGCTTTTTGAAAGCAAAAACCAACAGTTTAATCGCACAAATCAGACGTTACTGGAAAATACCCTCTCGCCTTTCAAAACACAATTGCAGGATTTTCGTAAAAAAGTTGAGGATGTCTACGACAAGGAAAATGCCGAGCGCAACCGGCTGTCAGGGCAGGTGATGGAGTTGCAACGCCAAGCCACCAAGATCGGTGAAGATGCGGTTAATTTGGCGCGTGCCCTCAAGGGCAGCAGTAAGGCTCAGGGCAGTTGGGGCGAAGTAGTGCTGGAGCGTTTACTGGAGCAATCGGGTTTGCAAAAAGGGCGAGAGTACGAGACTCAGCTTAATATTCAAAACGCCGATGGCAGTCGCCGCATGCCCGATGTGGTGGTCCGCCTGCCAGAAGGTAAAGACATTGTGATTGATGCCAAGGTTTCGCTGGTGGACTATGAGCGTTACTGCAACGCCGAAAATGAAGAGGAACGCCAGCAGTACTTGCAGCAACATATTCAATCCCTGCGCACACATATACGCGGATTGAGTGCCAAAGATTATGAAAACCTGCCCGGCCTTAGAGTGCTGGATTTTGTGTTTATCTTTGTGCCGATTGAAGCGGCCTTTATGCTCGCCTTGCAGCACGAGCCGGGGCTTTATAAAGAAGCCTATGATAAACATATTATTCTCGCTAGCCCCACCACCTTGTTGGCTATTTTACGTACGGTGGAAAATATCTGGCGCTATGAAAAACAAAACCGTAACGCCGAGCGAATTGCAGTGGAAGCGGGTGCACTGCACGACCAGTTTGTCTTATTAGTGGATGCCGTTGAGGGTGTGGGAGCGCAGCTTAACCGTTCACAGACAGCCTACCAAACTCTGCATAAACGCCTCACCTCGGGCCGCGGAAATTTACTCAAACGGGTGGATAACATTCGCAAACTGGGTGCTAAAACCAAACGCCATATTGATCCGGTACTGCTGGAAGAGTCCGGTGCCTTAGGCGAGGTGGATGAATTAACGCCTTTAGCTGAAGAAGACACATCTTCTATAGAGGATGTAAACCCTGTTGAGGACAGCCCATGATGTACTGGTTATTGGGAGGCATAGGTATTATTGCCATTCTGGCGACCATAGCCGCCTATTATTTATGGCAGCTTTATCGATTAAAGCGTCTTAATGCCGCGCGCTGGGATGAGCTGCAAGCCGCCAGTGTGGAGCAGCGGCAACGGATTAATAACAGCATCCAGATATTGGCCGACGCTATTGGCAAAGATGAAATCACTTTGACCGAAGCCAGTATACGCATATGCGGCCTGCTCGATAGTTTGCAGGTGCCTGAAACAACAGTGAAAGAATATAAAGCGTTTTATCACTTGCGAGCCGCCACCGACCATATTCCTTTTTTGGATAAATGGCGCGCGCTGAGCCGCCAGACGCAATTTAATTTCGACCAAGAGCGACAAAAAATAGAGCGCGAACACCGGGCCATGGTGGAAGACGCTGCCGTACGTATTCGCGGTCGAATTTTTTAGGCTGAACGCTTTTTTAATATCACCCCACACTCAATATGCGGAGTAAAAGGGAATTGGTCAAACAGCGCCAGATGCTCAATGCGGTGGCTGCTATCAAGTGTTTGCAAATCGCGTTTGAGGGTAGCAGGATTGCAGGAAATATAGACAATATTGTCGAAGTCTTGCGCAATATCCAGCGAGTGCTCATCAACACCCGACCGTGGAGGGTCTACCAGTAAGGTAGAAAACTCATAGCTCTGCAGGTCTATATGGCGCAGGCGTCTGAAAGGGCGAACGCCTCGCCATGCTTGAGCGAATTCCTCGCTCGACATACGCACTATGTCAATATTTTCGGTGTTATTGAGCTGCATATTGTAATGCGCCGATTGCACCGAATTTTTGGCCAGCTCGGTAGCGAGTACCCGTTTGAAGTTCTGCGCAAGCGGCAAGGTAAAATTGCCATTGCCGCAGTAGAGCTCCAATAAATCTCCGCCAAATTCCTCCGTGTGCTTCACGGCCCAGCTCAGCATTTTTTGGCACACTTGGGCATTGGGTTGAGTAAAGCCAGTCTCTATTTGTTGGTAACGAAACTCACGGCTGCCCACCTTGAGAGTTTCAATAACATAGTCCCGATCCAGAACCCGCTTTTGTTTGCGGCTGCGGCCAATCAGATAAACCGGGGCCAAGGTGCGCAAGCTTTGCTGCAACTCTCTCGCCGTGGCTTCCCACTCGTCAGTCAAATGTTTGTGGTAGATAAGGGTGATTACCGCCTCGCCCGATAGCGTGGTTAAAAACTCCGCCTGAAATAATTTAAGCCGCAAAAGGGGAGTGCGGTTAATTGCCTCCAGAAGCGGTGGCATCAACTGGTTAATCAAATCGCTGCCGGGCGGAAAATCCTCGATAGAGTAAGGCTTTTTATATTCCCCGGGCCGATACATCGCATAGCTGGCGGTTTGCTCTTGGTGCCAAATCTTAAACTCGGCGCGCATGCGAAAGCCCGCGGGCGGCGAGTCAAATATTTCTGCTTCAGGAGCTTGAAACTGGCTCAATAATTCCTGCAGATAATACGCCTTTTGGCTTAACTGCTGTGCATAACTTTCAGCCTGGCGCTGTGGCATGGTCATAAATTTCCGTGTCTGTGTGCTTATTCAGGAGTGGCTCTGGGCTGACGTTGTTGGCACTCGCCCCATTCGCAATCAATGTGCAAGAGCCCGGCACCCTGACAAAAAGCAATGTAATCTTCTTTAGGCCACTGATTGACCAGAGTCTCTAGGACCAGCTCGCTCGGGCAAGCTGCCTGTAACGCTTGGGTCACCGTAAAGTAGGAGCGTCCTGGAACCTGTTCAGTGGCAAACTGAACAAACTGCTGCTCTGTGTCAGGCATTTGCAGATTGTTTGGCAGGGACTGTGAGAGCAGGGCTTTAACTACCCGCGATTCTCTATCCACCTCTGCCGGCGCATGGGATTCTATGGCGGCCATGGCCGTTTGACAAATATTCTTTTGCCCGTTGACGCCTCGCTGCGCCATATTTAATTTTTGCAATGTTGTCTGATGGATCTGTTTTAAATGTTGCAGTCCCTGCAGAGAGAACCACTGATCGTCGATGCTGATCCAGTCTTTTTGCTGACGTTTTAGCTGGGCATCAGCGGCGGCAAACAGATCATCGTAGTGCAACTGCCAGATTTCACGTGTGGCTGACACCTGTTGGCTTAACTCACCGCCCAAGGCGTAACATTCGCGAAACTGCGTCAACTGGACAACCTGATCGGCATGAATCGCCGCTGCAAGGTCGGTGAGTTGTTGCGTCGAAGGCGGTGCCTCGGGCTGGCTTTGACAGGCTGTCAGCCAGAGCAGAGCGGGAAAAACCAATGACAGTAAATAGGCAGAGCGCATATAACCTCCTAGTGGATCAAAGTGGGCAGGGGAGTTCGCAGGCGAGGCAAGGAATCGGGAGGAGACAGAGGCAGGCGTATTATAAAATGGGTACCTTGCCCCGGTTTTGACTGCACCTCGATCGTACCGCCGTGATGTTCAGTGATAATAAAATAGGACACGGACAGGCCCAGTCCTGTGCCTTTGCCCACTTCTTTAGTGGTAAAAAAAGGCTCAAAGACATGGCGAGCCACTTCCTCTGAGATGCCGGGACCATTATCTGCCACGGTAATAACTACATGCTTTTTATCGCGAACCACACTGAGAGTAATTTCTGGTGCTCGCTGCTGCTCATCCTGAACCGCCTGGGCGGCATTGCGAATCAGATTTAACAGCACCTGTTGAATTTCGGCAGGGCTGCCCATGATGGAGGGCAGGTCATCGGCAATGCTGACATTGATCGGAGGCAACTGGTTGGGCTCCGCCGCCAGCAGCTCGACACCGTGGCGGATCACCTGCGCCAAATCGAATAGCCGCTGGCTCTGGCCACCGCTGCGGGAGAAGTCGAGCATATTGGTGACAATATCGGCTGAGCGCTCACCGGCTGAGCGTATATCTTCAAGAAATTGCAGAATTTTTCGCTCGCGTAAATAATCATTAATTTGCTCCAGAGTAATGTCTGCTTGTGTCGCTACTGTTTGATTAGCCTTGATAGTGGGAGATAAGCGTCGGTGAATATTTTGTACTCCGTGAAGAATGATGCTCAAAGGATTATTGATCTCGTGTGCCATACCGGCGGCCAGCTCGCCCAAAGAGAGCATTTTTTCGTTTTGAATCATCATGTTTTCAACTCGCACCCGCATGGTGACATCGTCAATACGAATCACGGCACCGATGGCTTGAGCAGCGATAAGCGGGTAAATGGTCAGGTCGTTATAAAATAATTCCTCGACCTTTTGCTCCTGAATATTCTGGCTGACGTGGGGTACCCCCGCTTGAATAGTCTGGCTGATAATGTCGCTGTCAATAGGCAGGCCGGGGTAGACATCGTTAATATGTTTGCCCAGCGCAGCGGCCGGTTCCAAGCCAGTTTTCAAACTCGCGGCCACATTCCAGTGAGTGACAAAACCGCGCAGCGTGACGCCAATAATAACCGAGGGCATAGAGTTGATAATACTGTGCAGGTATTCTTGCGTTTCTCGCAGGAGCAACTCAGTAGCCTCGTGACGGGCAATTTCCCCATAGAGTTGTTCGTTGGTTTGGTGCAGGCTATTAGTGCGCTCTTTGACTTTTTCTTCCAGCGCCTTTTGCGATTCAGACAATGCTTTTCGGGCGCGTTTATTGCTTAAACGGCTGCGCTGCAGGCCGGCGATTAGCAGTGTTTGCAAAAGTAACAAGGCACCGATAATACCCCACAACCAGGTATTGGCCTCCGCATCCGCAGCCTGGGCAGCAGAGTTGGGCATCAGCCCTAGCATAATGATGCTTGCTCCGAGCCTGATCATATGTCGAGACTGAATTGCTGTAATAACAACCATTGAAAAACGTCCGTGAGGGCAGTTGCCGGCGCAGTGTAACACCAAGCCGGGCAGGTCGGCATGCTACTGGCTCTCGTCTGTCGCCAAAGAATTGGCGAGATAATAGGCGATTGTCGGTCAAACTGGCTATATTTTAAACGTATTAAAAGAAAAGGCAGAATTTGTTTGACACCCAATTACTTTTCATTAGAATACGCATCTCCTGAATGTGGGTGGTTAGCTCAGTTGGTAGAGCGGCGCCCTTACAAGGCGTAGGTCACAGGTTCGACCCCTGTACCACCCACCACTTACTCAGGGTTACTACCGCGGACCGGTAGTTCAGTTGGTTAGAATGCCGGCCTGTCACGCCGGAGGTCGCGGGTTCGAGTCCCGTCCGGTCCGCCACATACTAAGAAGCCCCGCCGCGCGGGGCTTTTTTATTTCCAGTCCACACCCGTGTCTCTTATCTGACCCGTCAGTCACTCAGGTCTATCTACTGGATCTGAAATCACCTGATATGTTCATTTATCGCTGGACGAGCGCTTACGCACTAAAGCCTGCGGATTTTTATGGCACCGCTCGGCGGCACTTCACAGTATTGTCATATTTATCGGGCATAGTGGAAGTTCGGGAACTATTGCTCCCGTTGGGGCCATAAGAATAGTCAGTAGGTACACTTACCTACATTTATTACATAAATCTGCTAAAGGAGGTCTTTATGCAGGAATATTTAGAAGAATTGCTCGAGTTGAGCACCCAGGATTGGGATGATGAGTTCGGCGAGGATTATGCTGAGGTATAAGGTATAAAGTTGGACTGAAGCATGAACCACCAGGATCAGGTGGTCGTTATCCCGTCTGAATCTGGCTCGTCCGAGCCGTTAAAACCTGAACTAACTCCCACATTCGCTGAATTTGCCCGAGCAATACCTGAAAATTACTGATTTGTCCGGTTTGTCTACCTATACTTAATCAGATGAGTGTACCTCGTTGCAGCTCAGGTTGCAGTGACAGTATGTCCTTTCTGGTTTGGGCAAATATAATGTATAACCATTCAGATCAGCAAGAAGCGGTAATTGTTTTTGACGGGGGCAAGATCTCGCGACAACTACAATACGTAGAGTTTGAAGCCGTGATGGATGGCTATGTGCCCATGCCTGACTATGCCGGTCGGCGTGCCCAAGCCGTCTATATCCGCGTTAACTCCCAATTGAAAATCACTTGCTGTGTGTTCTTTTTAGCCGACTTTAACGAGCAGGGCATGATTAGCCACCGCTGGAATGTACCATTGCAGCAATTGGCCGAGGCGGCCGCCAGTGGTCCCGACCTGGGAGCTGGCGCTATTCGCCTGGCGTGCTTTAGCCAGTGTCCGATGGATTGGCAGCAGAACAATCTCTGGGATCCGTGCATGGAGCCGGGGCGCAACAGTTTTGTCTTGCTGCGCAAAGCCGTCGCAAGTAATCGTCTGGGGCTGATATTCCAGGCGCCAGCCGCAAAGCCCACACCTGAACCTGCCGCCGTTAGCGAACAAGCATTGCGCCGCAGTCTAAAACAGGAATTGGCTCAGGTAATGCGCAAACGCCTGGCGCAGACGCTGAAAAATCAGCGCCTGCATATTCGTTCGCTAAATAGCCAGGCACAACTTAAAATCGACAGCCTCAAGCGCGACCACCAACAGCGCCTCAGCACTTACAAAACTGCCATGCAGAGAACCGAAAAACAGCAAGAGGAACTGCAAGCAGCTCTGACGCAAGCGCAAGAGGCACTCAGTTTTCAACAGACAAAAGTGGAAACCCTGCGCGAATACTACGAAAACAAACAGCACTCGGATACCTCGCCGGCAAGCCCTGAAGGGCAGGCGGCAGAAGAGAACTTTCGGCAGCAGATGGAAGCGCGCATCGAACAATTGCAGCAAGACTGGCAGCAGCAACTGGATATGAAGGAAATGGAGCTTTTCTATCGCCAGCAACGAGAGAAAGTGCTGCAAGAAGAGCTGGCGAATTTACACAAGGAGCACGAGGTTATCTTGCATCACGGTGCCGACCAATTACTGTCGCGCATGCAAGATGCCGGTATCAGTTTTGTCGCCTATCAAGTGGGCGCTGGGCAAATAACCCTGCCGCTAGAGCGCGTGGGGGAATATATACAAAATCCCCAAGAGTATGCGGCGCAGGAGTGTGGCCTGGACGTACAGGCTTACCAGTTGTGGCTGGACCATTACCATTCGCCTTACTGCAACGCTCTGGCGGCAGACGGAGAAGAGTGCGGCAGAGGCGTTGTGCGGGTGCAGGACCCGCGTGATTTCCACGACGGTGAGAACAATCGCTGCAGTGAGCACCAGCATTTTGGTGCGCGTTATCAGATCACTCAGGGCTAGAAAGCTTATGCTGACGGCCAGCTTGTCTCTTTTTCCTACCACAGATGATTTATGGCAACGCGCTTGCCAGGTCGAGTACCAGCCGATAGTGATGCCGCAATGGCAAGAGGCCGGTATTGAGGTGTGGATGCGCCGAGACGACCAGATAGACACCGCCATGAGCGGCAACAAGTTTTACAAATTATTTTACGTTCTGCAGCAAGCACGTGCGCAGGGAATAAAAACTCTGGTGAGTTTTGGCGGTCCGCACTCCAATCATCTGTATGCCCTCGCCGCGGCAGGTCGTCAGTTTGGATTCCACACCCGAGGCATCATACGCGGCAATCTTGCCGACCGTCTGACCGAGACTTTAAAAGATGTCCAGGAAATGGGCATGCAGCTTGAGTTTGCCAGTCGCGAAGAATATCGGAATATCAGTAAAGGCCCGGCTCTGGTTGAGCAGAACACGCTCATATTGCCGGAAGGTGGCGATAGCGAGCTGGGGCAGAAGGGCGCTGCGGTTATTGCTCGGGCGACCGAGGCGACACTGCAAGGACAATTTACCGCCTTATGCCTTGCCGTGGGCACGGGTGCGACTCTGGCCGGTGTTGCCACTGCACTAACCGGTTCGCGCTACGCGCTGGGTATCAGCACTTTAAAACAAGGCGCCAGCATCAGCTCCTTGGCGCGTCACTTACCAGCGGCAGAACGCTGGCGGTTGATCTGGGGTTTTCACGGCGGCGGTTACGGCAAAAAGCCTGGCTTTAGCGCGCTGCGTTTTTGGCGAGAATTTGAGCAGTGCAACCGGGTGTTGATCGAGCCAATTTATACCTTGAAAATGTTACAGGCCATCGCCGCATTAGCCACCCGTGGATACTGGCCCCGAGGTTCCCGCATTATTGCAGTGCATACGGGTGGCCTTCAGGGGCGACGGGACTATGCACCGCTTTTGCAGAGTGGAGAATAAGTTTTATGCACGAGTTCAAATCCAACTTGCCACCGCCAGTGGTAGATGTGGCACAGACGCAAACACTGGTTCCCT
>Ga0209075_1003864_pt1 | contig 12229 bp, 11 predicted proteins | sample Stecom2011_FD_187523 | JGI IMG/M metagenome (GOLD analysis project Ga0209075, IMG submission 187523) | Agricultural soil microbial communities from Utah to study Nitrogen management - Steer compost 2011 (SPAdes) (version 2) | ecosystem: Environmental > Terrestrial > Soil > Agricultural land...
TGGCGTGCCATACTACCGGCGCCGCTGGTGCTCCGGTCATTGGTAACGCCGATCAGTGGGGCCCTCGCATCGAAAAGGGCATGGATACCCTGATTGATCACGCCATCAATGGCTTCAACGCCATGCCAGCGAAAGGTGGCTGCGCCAGCTGCTCTGATGAAGAGATTGTTGCTTCTATTGAATACATCATCGAGCAAAGCCAGTAATTCAGCTTCTTGATGTGTGACAAAGCCTCGCCTCGTGCGGGGCTTTGTTGTTTTACAGGCCTAAATCACCCAGCAGGGCGCTCAGGGTTGCCTTGCCTTTCTTCTGGTTGACCTCTTTGTCCTGGTCCCCGAGACCTTCCCAGCGAACATCGTCTTCCGGCAGCTCGTCCAGAAACCGGCTGGGAATGGTTTCCAGTTTCTCGCCGTACTGTTTGCGTGAGGCGGCATAGGTCAGTGCCAGGGTTTCCCGGGCGCGGGTGATACCCACATACATCAGGCGGCGCTCTTCTTCGATGTTGCCTTCCTCGATGCTGGTGCGGTGCGGCAGGATTTCTTCTTCCAGGCCCATGATGAAAACATGGGGAAACTCCAGGCCTTTGGAGGCATGCAGAGTCAGCAACTGCACCTTGTCGCTGTCGTCTTCCTCTTCCCGCTGTTCCATCATGTCCCGCAGGATCAGTTTGGCGATGGCGTCTTCAATGCCCATCTCGTCAGCGGTGCCCTTGCCGTCGTCCAGCATGCGTTGGATCGATTCTACCAGGTACCAGATGTTCTCCATTCGCCGTTCGGCCTGCTTCGGGCTGCCGGAATGCTGGTGCAGCCATTCCTCGTATTCGATGTCGGTGAACAGTTGCTTGATCACCGGGATCGGATCTTCGGAAAACAGGCGTTCGCAGGTTTTGTCCGCCCAGTGGGCGAAACGGCGCAGGCGGTCCAGGCCCTTTTCGGTGACATGGGTTTCCGCGCCCATGTCACCCAACGCTTTGAACAGGCTGACATTGCGTGAGCGGGCGTAGTGGCTCAGCTGTTCGAGAGTGCGCGGGCCAATCTCCCGGCGAGGCACATTTACCACCCGCAGGAAGGCGGCGTCGTCATCCGGGTTGATCATCAACCGCAGGTACGACATGGCATCCTTGATCTCGCTCTTGGAGAAGAACGACTGCCCGCCGGAAATCCGGTAGGGAATCTGATACGCCTGCAGTTTCATTTCCAGCAGCCGGGCCTGGTGGTTGCCCCGGTAGAGTACGGCAAAGTCTTTGAAATCCAGCCCGTTCTTCAGCTTCTGGTCGAGGATCTCCGTGGCCACCCGCTCGGTTTCTGCGTCTTCGTTACGGCAACGGATGATGCGGATTTCCTCACCAATCGTGTGGTCACTCCACAGGGCCTTCTCGAACACGTGGGGGTTGTTGGCAATCACGGTGTTGGCGCTGCGCAGAATACGGCCGGTGGACCGGTAGTTCTGTTCCAGCTTAACGATCTTCAGGCTGGGAAAGTCTTCCTTGAGTTGCGCCAGGTTTTCCGGCCGGGCTCCACGCCAGGCATAGATGGACTGGTCATCGTCGCCCACCACGGTGAACGCCGCCCGCTCTGCGACCAGTTGTTTGACCAGCTCGTACTGACACACGTTGGTGTCCTGGTATTCATCCACCAGCATGTAACGGATTTTCCGGCGCCACTTGGCCAGCACCTCCGGGATATCCCGGAACAATTGCACCGGCAACAGGATCAGGTCGTCAAAATCCACCGCGTTGTAGGCTTTCAGGTACTCATTGTAGTGTTTGTAGACAATGGCGATGCGCTGCTCACGCTCGTCTGCCGCCTTGCTGTAGGCTTCCGACGGGCTGCGCATGGCGTTCTTCCAGGACGAAATGGTCATCTGCACGTCGTTCAGCTCGTCGCCGGCCTCGGCGCTGGCTTCCCGCATCATCAGGTCCTGCAGCAGGGCCTTGGCATCTTCGGCATCGAAAATGGAAAAGCCGGGGTGGTAGCCTAAATGAGCGTGTTCCTCCCGGATGATGTTCAGGCCCAGGTTATGAAAAGTGGAAACGATCAGCCCCCGGGCCTTGCCCCGGTCAACAATCCGGCTCACCCGTTCCTTCATTTCCCGGGCCGCCTTGTTGGTGAACGTCACTGCGGCAATGTGTCGCCCCGGAATGCCCAGCTCTTCAATCAGGTAGGCAATCTTGCGGGTGATCACACTGGTTTTGCCACTACCGGCCCCGGCCAGCACCAGCAGGGGGCCGTCGGCGTAGCGAACCGCTTCACGTTGTCTCGGGTTGAGCTTGTTCACAATGTTGAGACCAATTAGGGAACCATGGGGAGGAATTTAGCGTGAAGCTATTCTACACCAGCCTGTGTTTCTGTACCTTGACGATCTATCAGCTATGCTTCCTAGAACGGACTCTGCTGTTGACTGACACATGGATTTTGCTCAATGACTCTGTCTCTGGACACCAGACCTGATCGTCTGCGCCTGCTGGTACTGACCCCGGAATACGCGGATTTTCTGTGGTTATCTGCACTGCTGGACGACGATCCGGAAATCAGCCCGGACGCCATCTGGTGTCCGGATCTGGTGGATTGTGACGATCTTATCCGCAACACCAGTTTCGATGTCATTGTTTGGGACTGCATTTTTCACGGCGGTGATGAACAGGCGTTTCTGCAATACCTGTCGGTTTCAAGTGAAGACAAACCGGTGCTCGCCCTGAGCGCAGAACCCTGCAGTGAGCGCGGCGGCGCCTTGCTGCAAGACGGCGCGTCTGACTACCTGTGTCGGCAAACCCTGGACCGATGGAATTTTCGCCGGGCGGTGAAGTACCTCTGGTATCGCGTGCAACTGTCCGAGTCGGCCCGTGGCCAGCTGGGCAGGGAAGTGGCGACCGGGTTCATCAACCGGGACCTGTTCTTTGATCGCCTGCAGCAGGCCCTGTTGCGGGCTGAAAGAGCCGGCCACCGGCTGGCGCTGCTGCACCTCAATATTGACGATTTCCGCAGCATCAACGAATCCTTCGGCTATCAGAAAAGTGATCAGTTGATGTTCCGCCTGGCGGAGCGACTGCGCCAGAAGATGCGCCGGGTGGATTCGCTGATGCGCATCGGCGGCGACGAGCTGGCGATTATCATCGAGAAGGTGGAAGACTCCCTCGATATTACCCAGATCATCCGTAAGGTGGTGGTCGCCCTGGATGAGCCGCTGACCGTGGATGGCCAGATGATTGTGGTCAGCGCCAGCCTTGGAGTGGCCACCTATCCCGAGGCGGGCGATAGCCCCGAAGAACTGCTGCGGCGGGCCAACCGGGCGATGTTTGAGGCCAAGCGGGACCCGGGTACCAGCTATCGCTTCTATGACCGGCAGCTGCACATCTCGGCCGGCTACCAGCTCTGGCTGGAAGCGGATTTGCGCAACGCTTTACGCGGTAAGGAGCTGGAGCTCTACTATCAACCAAGAATCGATCTGGCGACCGAAGAGGTTCGTGGCGTCGAGTGTCTGCTGCGCTGGAATCATCCCAAACGAGGCCTGGTGGGGCCCGACGAGTTCATACCGGTGGCGGAGCGCAGTGGCCTGATTGTACCCATTGGTTACTGGGTGATTGAGCAGGCCTGCAAGCGCCTGCAGGAAAGCGCCGAAATGGGCTTTCCCGGCCTGGTGTTTGCGGTCAACCTGTCGTTCCGTCAGTTCCACGACCGCAAAATGACCGAAACCATTTTCCGAATCATCTTCAACGCCAATGTCGACACCAGCCTGCTGGAGCTGGAATTGACCGAAAGCGCCATGATGCACGATCCGGATTACGCCCAGCGTTGTCTGCGCGAGCTGAACCAGCTAGGCATCAGCTTTGCCCTGGACGACTTCGGTACCGGTTTTTCATCCCTGAGCAATCTGCAACACCTGCCCATTTCCCTGGTGAAAATCGACAAATCCTTCGTCCAGGAATTGGGGCAGTCAGCAGACGCTGAGCACATCATTCGCGCCATCATCAGCCTGGCCCACAGCCTGCAGATCAGCGTGGTGGCGGAGGGTGTTGAAACCGAAAGCCAGCTGGAGTTCCTGCGCCAGCAGCACTGCGATGAGATCCAGGGCTATTACTTTGCCCGCCCCATGCCCTGGAATGACCTTGTACAATTCCTGAACCACCGTAACCAGTCCGCTTGCCTGCAGCAGTAAGCCGCTGTACCTTTGCGCATTAATTCCGAACGCGATAATACACAGAGGTTGCATGAACAGTATCTCCCGGCGCATTGCCGACGAACTCGGCGTACGCGAGCAACAGGTTAACGCCACCGTTGCTTTGCTGGATGAAGGGGCCACCGTTCCGTTTATTGCCCGTTACCGGAAAGAGGTAACCGGCTCGCTGGACGACAACCAGCTGCGAACCCTGGAAGAGCGTCTTCGTTACCTGCGCGAGCTGGAAGACCGCCGCGGCACCATCCTCAACAGCATTGACGAGCAGGGCAAGCTGACGGATGAGCTGCGTGCCGCCATCCAGGAGGCAGACACCAAGAACCGCCTGGAAGATCTGTACCTGCCCTACAAGCCCAAACGCCGCACCAAGGCCCAGATTGCCCGTGAAGCGGGTCTTGAGCCCCTGGCCGACGCCCTGTTCGGCGACCCCACGCTGGACCCGGAAGCCACCGCCGCCGGTTACCTGAACCCGGAAGCGGGGGTGGAAGACACCAAGGCCGCGCTGGAAGGCGCTCGCCACATCCTTATGGAGCGGTTCGCCGAAGACGCCGAGTTGCTGGGTTCACTGCGGGACTTCATCTGGCAGGAAGGTCAGTTGAAAGTCACGGTGGTGGAAGGTAAGGAAAACGAAGGCGCCAAGTTCCGGGATTATTTCGATCATGTGGAACCCTTGAAAAAGGTACCGTCACACCGGGCCCTGGCCATTCTGCGCGGTCGTAACGAAGGCATACTGACCTACTCGCTGGTGATGGGCGATGCCGAAGACGATCGCCGCCAGCCCCATCCCGCCGAGCAGCGCATTGCCGCCCGCTGGGGCATTCGGGACAACGGCCGGGCCGCCGACAAATGGCTGTCGGAAGTGGTGCGCTGGACCTGGCGGGTGAAGCTCTCTACCCAGATTGAAACCGACCTGATGTCTCAGGTAAGGGAAGCTGCAGAAGCCGAAGCCATCAACGTGTTTGCCGCCAACCTCAAAGACTTGTTGTTGCTGGCCCCGGCCGGCCCCCGGCCAACCCTGGGCCTGGACCCCGGCTTGCGCACCGGTGTAAAAGTCGCAGTGATCGACGGCACCGGCCAGGTGGTGGACCACGGAGCCATCTTCCCCCATGCGCCCCAGAACAAGTGGGAGCCGTCCATTGCCCAGCTGGCGGCCTGGTGCCAGAAATACCAGATTGAGCTGGTTGCCATCGGCAACGGCACCGCCTCCCGGGAAACCGAGAAGCTGGTGGGCGACCTGTGCAAACGCTATCCGGAATTGAAGCTGGCCCGTATTGTGGTGAACGAATCCGGGGCGTCCATCTACTCCGCCTCGGAATTTGCCTCCAAAGAGCTGCCGGATCTGGACGTGACCATTCGTGGTGCGGTGTCCATCGCCCGCCGCCTGCAGGACCCACTGGCGGAACTGGTAAAGATCGAACCCAAGTCCATCGGGGTTGGTCAGTATCAGCACGATGTTTCCCAGGTGCAGCTGTCCCGCAGCCTGGATGCGGTGGTGGAAGATTGCGTAAACGGCGTTGGCGTTGATCTCAACACCGCGTCGGTGCCCCTGTTGACCCGTGTTTCCGGCCTGAATACGAGCATTGCCCAGAACATCGTCGATTTCCGCAACCAGAACGGCAAGTTCGTCAGCCGCAAACAGTTATTGAAGGTTGCCCGCCTGGGTGAGCGCACCTTTGAGCAGGCGGCCGGTTTCCTGCGGATTGCCGGCGGTGACAACCCGCTGGATCGGTCATCGGTGCACCCGGAAGCTTACGGTGTAGTCGAGGCCATAGCGAAGGGTAATGGCCGTAAGGTGGAAGATATTATCGGCGACTCGGCGTTTCTGCGCAGCCTGAACCCTCAGGATTACGTCACCGAACAGTTTGGCCTGCCGACCATCAAAGACATCATCTCAGAACTGGAAAAGCCGGGTCGCGATCCGCGCCCCGAGTTCCGTTTTGCCAGCTTCGAGGAAGGGGTAGAAACCCTGAAGGACCTGAAGCCGGGCATGGTGCTGGAAGGCTCGGTGACCAACGTCACCAACTTCGGCGCCTTTGTCGACATCGGCGTGCATCAGGACGGCCTGGTGCACATCTCCGCCCTGTCTCATACTTTCGTAAAAGACCCGCGCGAAGTGGTCAAGGCCGGTGATATTGTTAAGGTCAAAGTGATGGAAGTGGACATTCCCCGTAAACGAATCGGGCTGTCCATGCGTATGGATGACCAGCCCGGTGCCGAAGCCCAGGCCAAGCCGGCCAGGGGAGCCGACCGCAACGCGGGTCGCTCCAGTGGCAGAAAGCCCCAGAATGGCCAGGGTGCAGCGCAGGGCGCCATGGCGGGAGCGTTGGCGCAGGCTTTAGCCTCTGCCCGCAAGAACGGTCGTTAAATCACCTCATTGATTCTACGCGATTGCCCGTCACAAGGGGGTAGTCGCGTCAACAGGAGCTCACCATGGCAGAATCCCGCCACTCCCTGTTTCACCAGTTTGCGGCCAGCGATTGGGATGGTTTTCTCAAAGGGGTCGAAAAAGAAGGCCTGCGGGTGGATGCCAATGGGTTTATTGCCCAGACACCGCATCCGGAGGCGCTGGGCTCGGCCCTGACCCATCCGCGGATTACGACGGATTATTCCGAAGCCCTGCTGGAACTGATCACCCCGGTTTTCAGCTCCACGGACGCCATGCTGGCATCGCTGCGTGACACCCATCGGTTCGTCCAGCAGAATCTCGGTGATGAAGTGTTCTGGGCGGCCAGCATGCCCTGTCAAATCGACGGCGATGCGAGCATTCCCATTGCTGAATATGGCCGTTCCAACATTGGCCAGCTGAAGCATGTCTACCGGCAGGGCTTGGCTGTGCGATACGGCCGCATCATGCAGAGCATTGCCGGGGCCCATTACAACCTGTCGTTGCCGGACAGCTTCTGGTCGAAGTGGCAGCAACTGACCGGTAACGGGGATGCCCTGAAAGATTTCAAGTCTGACCAGTACTTCTGGCTTATCCGCAACTTCCGCCGTCGAAGCTGGCTGTTAATGTTGCTGTTTGGCGCATCGCCGGCCCTGGACGCCAGTTTCGTTGCTGGCGTGAAGCATGATCTGAGCCGGTTTGATGATCGCACCTGGTACGGTAAGCACGCCACGTCACTGAGAATGGGTGATCTGGGTTACCACAACAATGCCCAGGCGTCCCTTAACATCTGCTTCAACGAGCTGGATACCTACACCCGTACCCTGGACAAAGCCATCCACACCAACTGGCCGGCCTATGAAGCCATTGGTACCCGCCGGAACGGTGAGTTCATCCAGATCAACACCAACGTGTTGCAGATCGAGAACGAGTATTACAGCGCCGTTCGTCCGAAACGCACCACCGAAAGTGCCGAGAAGCCAATCCAGGCGCTGGATGCCCGCGGGGTTGAATACATAGAAGTGCGCTGTCTGGACCTGGACCCATTCTCGCCGGTGGGGGTCAACCGGGAGCAGATCGATTTCCTGGACCTGTTCCTGCTCGACTGCCTGCTGACCGATTCTCCGCGCATCGGAGATGACGAATGCCAGCGGCTGGATGACAATTACAAAGACGTGGTGGCATCCGGGCGCTGGCAGGAGCTGGGTGTGTGCCAGGGCGGCCAGCGAGTGCCGGTTGGCAATGCTGCCCGTGAGTTGCTGGATCGCTTGCAGCCGCTGGCGGAGTTGCTGGACGGTTGGGGTCAGAACGAGACCTATCGCTCAGCCCTGGCTGCCCAGCGTGAGAAGCTGCAGGGACAGCAGTGGTCTGTGCCATCGGCCCGCGTACTGGCGTCGATGGAAGCCTCCGGGCTCGGTCACCGGGATTGGGTGCTGGCGTTGTCCCGGCAGCACCAGGAAACCCTCCGAAGCGAATCGCTAGCCCCGGACGTTCTGGCGGATTACCAGCGCATGTCGCGGGACTCCCTGGCCGAACAGAGCGCCCAGGAACAGGCCGATAACCGCCCATTCGGTGCCTTCCTGGAAGAGTATCTGCGCTCTTGAGCTGTGGTTGAGTCACAGCCCGAAAGGGACGTGACGCACAGAAACCACAGAAGGGTTTGCCGGCTTCGTTACCTGCTGTTACTTTTGTTTACAACAGGTAAGGAGTCGGCGCCATGGCAAGAGATATCAAGCTCGGATGGGATGTGGAAGCGCTCAACAAGGCGTATCGCCAGGGGTATATGGCGGGCTCCATGGGTATGGATAAAACCCGCTGCCCGTATCGCGGTGAGGTGATCATCGCAGCCTGGGAGGCTGGTTGGGACGATGCCGGTCAGGTGGCTGCGGAGCAGCCCGCCCGAGACGATCTGTTTTCCCGAATTGCCTGACCTACCGTTGCACCACAAATTCCGTAAACAGGACGCCGGTGATACGCTCACCGGTTTTCTGCTCTTCCAGGGCGGCATTGATTCGCTGCGCCGCTTCCTCCCTCAACGCTTGCTGACCCTGCTGGGTAGTGAGCAGATCAACATCCGTTTGTTCACCGAATAGCATGACCAGCTCGTGCCGCAGTCTCGGCATATGGGTCTGTACCGCATCCCTTGTCGTTTCCTGAGAGGCCCTCAAGGTCACGGACGCCTTCAGATAAATCACCTTGTTGCCGGGCTCGCCCACATGGGTCACAAACGGAGGCTCCATGGCAATGTAATCGGTTACTCCCCGTTCTTCAGGCTCGTCCTGGGCCACCGCTGGCCAGGCGATCAGGGAAGACACAGCGAGTAACAGCACAAAGGTGTAATTTCGGTGAAAGGTCATAGGCGCAATGTTCTTCATAGGTTAGGATTGGCATCATCAGCTTACATGATGATTCCGGGGTGTTGATTTGACAAGCAGGTGGGTGTTCGGCGTTGTTTTTCTTCTCTGTGCAGCTCTATTGGCCGTGGCGTTTTACATGGAACACGTCATGGGGTTGGAGCCATGCCCACTGTGCTGGTTGCAGCGTTTTGGCTTCATGGGTGCGGGCCTGGTTGCGCTGATTGCCTTTCTCCATGGCCCCACCGGCTTTGGTAACCGGGTGTACGGTTTCTTTCTGGTGCTGACCGCCGGTACCGGACTCGGCATTGCCGGCCGGCAGCTGTGGCTGCAAAGCCTGCCGGAAGATCAGGTGCCCGCCTGTGGCCCGTCCGTGGACTACATGCTTGAAGTGTTGCCCTGGTTTGAGGTGCTGCAGACCGCACTGAAAGGCACGGGTGACTGCGCTGAAGTGGTCTGGCGCTTCCTTGGGCTGAGCATTCCCGGCTGGACAGCCGTGTTTTTTACCCTGCTGGTGGTGGTTGGCCTGGTGATGATGTTTCGCCGGTACCGACCGAAAAACTGGTTGCAGGGCTGAAACGGTTGCGGGCCACCATAGCCTTGGGGTAACTTGATTCGGTCATGACGACAATCAAGTACAAGGCCATATACTGGGCAGACTGACTGAGGGGAGACAGACGTCATGTTGGAAAACTGCAGAAACGCCAGGGAGCGTTGGGGCGGAGTCAGCGAGCTGATTGACCGTTGGCTGAAAGAGCGCCAGGAGTTGTTGGTGCGTTACTGCGATCTGTCGACCGAGACCGATTTCTCCCAGACCGAGATGCTGCGAGATAAATTTGTGCGTCTCTGTGAGGTGCTGGTCGACTATGTCTCTGCCGGGCACTTCGAAGTCTACGAACAGTTGATCCAGGAAGCCCGTGAGTTTAATGATGGCGGTCTGGAGCTGGCGGCAAAGGTTTACCCCCGAATCGAAGAGACAACCGGCGTGGCCCTCAACTTCAACGATCGCGTTGACGGGCGTTTGCTGACGGAAGCCGACGTGAAGGAATTGTTTGCAGAGATGTCAAAACTGGGTGAAGTACTGGAAAGTCGCTTCGAAATGGAAGACTTCCTGATCGAGCATCTCCATAACGCCCATGCCGGAAAGATGGCCTCCGCCTGATTTCCAACCGGCAACCGAGTCTTCCAAAAAAAACGGCCTGAATTTTCAGGCCGTTTTTTTATTACCCGGAGTTATTCGCTTTCCGGGTTCACTGCCAGCAGTTCCACATCAAAAATCAGGGTCTCGTTGGGGCCGATTGCCTGATTGCCGCCTGGGCCATAGGCCAGGTCCGCAGGAATGTAGAGCTTGTAACGGGCACCTTCACTCATCAGCTGAAGACCTTCGGTCCAGCCCGGAATAACCTGGTTCAGGCCAAAGGTAACCGGCTGGCCACGATCACGGGAGCTGTCGAACACATCGCCATTGATCAGCTCGCCGGTGTAGTGAACCCGTACCCGGTCTGAGGCCGTCGGGTTGTTACCGTCGCCTTCCTCGATGACTTCATACTGCAGGCCGGATTCGGTGGTTTCCACGCCTTCGCGCTCAGCGTTCTGGGCCAGGAAGGCTTGACCGGCTTCCAGGTTCTGGCTGGCCAGTTCTTCGTACTGTTGTTCCTGTTGGCCCTGCATTTCCTCCTGGTAGGCCATCAGTGCTTCCTGGATTTGCTCCCGGGTCAGGCGCTTGGTCTCCTCATCGCCAGCGTGGCCATGCTGGATGCCCTGCAGGAACTGATCCATCTGCAGATCAGGCAGGTCATTGCTCATACGCTCACCAAGCACCAGGCCCATGCCATAGCTGACTCGCTCCGGAGTGGTGTCCAGGGCCGGATCTTTGGCCGTATCCTGGCCGGTAGAGCAACCAGCAACAAGGCCGGTCATGGCGATAGCTAACAGGGTTTTCTTCATACTTGTATCCTTTGCACGTGTAACAGGGCCTTGCGGCCCACTTGGATTTGGCAAACAGGAAAGGTAACGGGTTCAGCGGCAGGATGCCACTGAAACTGTGGTAACAGTGTGATGCCGTTAGCGTCAGGTGCCGTTATCCCCGGGCGATGGGGCCAGGGAGAAGGGTGCCCGATAAGGCGAGCGCCAGTCGTTGTCATTGTCAGCCCGGCGCTCGTTGCGCAGGTTCTTGCCCGGCCGCTCGATGGCCAGCGCATTCCAGGGGCCCTGGGCCGGGGGCTGGTCGGCATAATGCCAGTTACCTTCGGTATCCTGCCATTTGAAGACAATTTCCGGGCCCTCGGTGGGGATAGGGGCCGGCAGCAAACCTTCAAACGAGGGGATGGCTTCGGGCTTTTCCTCAGCCGCAGGCTCGGAGACCTTGCCCGGGTCGCCCAGGCCAAAGAAAATCAATAACAAAAGCAGGCCAAGGGCCGGAAACGATAGCCGAATAAGCCATTTCATCATCATGGCTGTGGTTCTCCTGCCGCAGCAGCCAGGAGGCCTGCCAGCGTGTCCAGTGATATGGGTGCCCGGGTGTCTGCTTCCCGACGCGGTGCTGCAGCCAACAAGTTTTGCAGGATGGCGGTTTTGCGATTGTGCATTTTGCCAGTCTCCGGGTACCTGGGTGTCAGTGTGTGCCAGGCCAGGGCAAGTTCGGTTTGCTCGGCCTGTAGTTCGGCCCGGGCCAGTGCTTCCCGGAGATCACGACAACCATTATGATGCCGGGGAATGGATTTTCTTGCCGAACGAATGCTGCCGGTTACACGGGCTCGCCACTCTGTTACCTTAGCGTCCTCAACGCCAGTGAACAGGTGCCCGTTCACCCCCAGCCAGCCGGCACAGAGAATTCGAGTAACACTCCAATCCCTGGACTGCAATGTCAGGCAGGCCTGAGCCAGTTCCGGGTTTTGCCAGCAGGCCAGTGCATAACGCCACAGGGGATTATCCGGTTCCATTGTTGCGGGCAGATTCAACGGCTCTGTCTGCGGAACGGTCATGGCAGGGCGCTTCCCTGGCTGAAATCCATGGATAAAGACAGTCTATGTTAACGATAACCGATCTCAGTTTACAACGAGGCGGCGTCTGGTTGCTAGAAAACGTCAGCCTCACGGTGCAGCCCGGCCAGAGGGTGGCCATCGTTGGCGCCAATGGTGCCGGAAAATCCAGCCTGTTCCAGCTCTTACTGGGCCAGTTGGCACCGGAGCAGGGCAGTGTGTCGCTGCCGGGTGGCTGTCGAATCGCCCACATGGCGCAGGAAGTTGAGGCCAGTCAGCGATCTGCCAGAGACTTTGTGCTGGACGGCGACTTTGAATTGCGCCGCATGGAACGTGAG
>Ga0209075_1003866_pt1 | contig 12227 bp, 10 predicted proteins | sample Stecom2011_FD_187523 | JGI IMG/M metagenome (GOLD analysis project Ga0209075, IMG submission 187523) | Agricultural soil microbial communities from Utah to study Nitrogen management - Steer compost 2011 (SPAdes) (version 2) | ecosystem: Environmental > Terrestrial > Soil > Agricultural land...
AGCTCACGTTTAGATTGATATAAATTGGGATATTTTGATATGAAATAAAACAAAAAACCCTCAAATTCTATGAATTTGAGGGTTTTTGACGTCACTTAGTGTAAGTGTTGTCGGGGTGGCAGGATTTTACTCCTTACCCACAAGTATCTTTATATCAATTTGTTAGACTTCTATAGAAAGAACTGTTCACTTAATCACTCACATATCGTTTGTGATTGAATAATACAAATTTATTGATTTTAGTTAGATGTGCAAATGTATTTTGGGTAAAAGTATTATCATAGTTACAAATATCGTATTGAACGAAAATGCAGAAAGTTCCTTTGAATTTGAAAAGAAGAAAAAAAGTAATTTACATTAAAGTATTATGACGGCGATAATCACCGTTATTTTTATTTGTCATAGACTGTTGATTTGCTTAAGGTTTTATATTCCATTTTATTGGATTTAATTTATCCGCTACTGTTACCAACGTTTGCAGTACGTCAGTTTCAGGTGGAAGTTCTCCAAAAACCAATTCACTGAAACTACCTGTATAGACGTCTTTGATTTTATTCCAAGTATCTGTTGGGGTTGAGAAAATAACGGCTGTCGTTGGGTGGTTGGCTAACCATTTGTTGTTGTTTTTGAAACTTACTATGTCGTCATTCGCTACAAGCAAAAGCATTGTTTCAAAGTCGTTTGATTGAAAAAATGATTTCAGATTTTCGTCTTGCAGCATTAAATGAATATCGTAAGTGTGTCGAATTTTGTTTCGCAAATCGGTAATCGGTTCTTGTGTTTGAGAGAAACGCACCAAGCTCATTATTTTTTCGCATAATGTTCTTTTCGGGTTCAATGCCAATACTTCAAAAGAGTTCATTCCATATTCGTCAATAAGTGCTTGTTGGTTATTTTTCAACATCATTTCATAAATGAACGAACTCACATTTGCAGTTGTATAAGGCTCAAAATTTCCTAACCAAGTAGATTCAACAATAATAATATCTCGAACTTGTCCAAAATATCCTATGAAAGTTCGTGGATAATTATGCGCCGTTTTGCGTATCATTCCGACTTTGTTGGTAATTCCGTCAATGTCCATTTCGGGAAGTACGTCTGAAACGCATTTGGAAATCTTTTTGATTTTACTTTTTAGTTGATTAGCTGTTTCGTTTTCATTTCGCAGCACGACCAAATCAATATCTTCCGAAAATCGTTGTATCATTCCAAAGCATTTTGACAAAGCTGTTCCGCCTTTAAAAACGGTTTCTTTTCCTATGTCATTTTTGAAAATATTGAATAAAGCATACATTACCCAATAATCCTTTTCTACATAAATTTCCCGTATGCCTATTTGTTGCGAAGTAGCAATCACAGCATTTTGAAATAGTTCTTTATTTTCGTGTAACTTCATTTTATATTCCAATTTTCTGCGGTTGTTAATTGTTTTCCGCTAATGCCATATTCGTATTCCGAAAGTGGATTTAAACTATTTTTTAATGCTGTTAAATCACTTTCAGTTTTTATGTTTTCCAATAGCGCACCGAGAAAACTCCGTACTCGTGGTGGATAAGCTAATCCGCATTTTATCAAAAGTTTTGTTTCGGTTTGATTGAGTTTTTTCAGTTTTTTGGAAAGAATTATAATTGCAGAATTTTTATCCAAATCAGGTATTTTCTTGAAGTCTTTTAATGCGTCTAACAATTCCAGTAAATAAAAATTTTTATCGGTTACGTCCACATAACTTTTTACAGGACTTGCTTTTACGTTGCCGTTTGAAACTGTAATCCGTTTATCCCGACTTGCAATTTTTATACTCTTGGGAATTTGCGTTGTCAAACCCAAACGATTGTAAAGGGAAGTTCCTGTGATGTAAGCAATACGTTTACCTTTTTCAAATAGATAAGGTTTTAGGATTTCTTCTTCATTGGGTTTTAGTTCGCCAAAAACGGTTTTCTTTGGCTTGTAAAACACACCTGTCGAAACTCTTTTGATGACACCTTTGACAATCAGTCGTTCAATAGCTTTGGCTGCGGCAGAAAACTCCTGTGGTTCAATATCTAATTGCTCGTACTTGAACGTAGCTCCGTCAGCTAATTTACTGATTTGTTTTTGTATGTTTTCTGTAACTCCCATTGCTCTACAAAGGTAGTGAATTTTATTTATTTGTCAAGTAAATAAAACAAAATACTTGACATTTTATGTAGTAACACCGCAAAGATAAGGCGAACAGCCACCGCACCAACCAACAGCTTAGGATGTAGATTTAGTGAAGAGCTAAATTTTCAATTACCAATATCAAAAGTATTTAATGATATTGCGAAAGATACTATTTTCAAAAAACGATTATTTAAAATCTTCGATGATTGGGTATTAGCTTATGGTTACAAAAAAATACTAATAATACTCATTTCGAAGAAATTGAAAATGAATATGAGACTATTGTACCTATCAGATTTATAGAGTTTATTAAATACTGAGGAATTGAATTTGCAGATTCGTATTTGACGACTATACTTTCAGATGAATCTCCTTTCAGATATTTTTCTGTATTTAGAATCTTCGTTATCTCCATGATTGCCGTATTAATTTTATGATGTAAATTTTTAGGTGGTTTGTAGGACTGGTAAAAATGGTGTAGTCTATAATTCTATTAAATACATTTTTCATTTTAACAAATGCAACTTTACTAATTTACTATTTTATCTATAAAAAAACGCCTTAAAATGTTCATAATGTACTCTTTTTGTATAGAAAATGCACACTTTAAAATTATTACTATTTTAACATTTTACTATAAAAAATATTTAACTAAATTTAATGCATAATTAAAAATTAACTTCATCACCTTTAATTAAAAGTTTTCCATCTTAATATTGAAATATTGTCGTCATACATTAACGTTATATTTTATTTAATAATTTTTACTATTTCCCTTGTCACTCGTAATATTGAATTCTCAATAGACTGATATCCCTTTAATTAAAAGCTAAATTGCATTATAAAATATACTATACTGAAAAACAAATCTTTACAAACAGAAGTGACTTTCTTCGGTATATATATTTTTTTGGTTCTAAACTTTATATATCAACGGTCTGATTGTTGATAAAGTTAATATAGATAGGAATATGATAACAATTTGTATAGTCTTGATTTATAAAACCTACTATAGAAGAAATTTATTAGAAATACAAAATTTTACTGAATTTGCGCACGGATGTTTTTTACCAAAGATTCCTATCCTGCTTTTACTCGTAACCAGTGCGAAAGTAGTTAAAAAGTAAATAATCATTTTATCTAATGTAATAAATTAAAAAATAAATATTATGAGACAGATGGGAAAATTAGTAGCAATTATAGCTGGGGCAGCGACAGGTGCTGCTATAGGAATGTTAGTTGCTCCGGAAAAAGGAGTAAAAACAAGAAAGAGAATTTCGGATGGGATTAAATCTGGTGCCGAAAATTTAAGTTCTTCAGCTGAAGAATTGAAAAATATGGTTTTGGGATTTACTTCTTTAAAGAAAGAAGATTTTGAAACCGGATTTAATTCGCTGATTGAAAAAACGGCTGATAAAAATGAGGACGTTATCGCCTCTTTGGAACGAAAATTATCGGAATTAAAATCAAAAGGAAATATGCCAAATAAAGCAGATCAAACGGAAGATGTTGTTTACAAAGCAGCAAATAGTACCAGATCAGATTTTTAATGGAGTGTTACGTTGCAGCTATGAAATTAAATGTAAAATTCACAAGTAATTATTATTTGAATCGAACTATTGCATAAAAAAATGCCTTCTAAGTGGAAGGCATTTTTTAATTGTAAGAATTGGCAATCTATTGCTTAAGGCATTGATTTACTTTCAAGCCCATGGATCCAGTACCACTTTAACACAATCTTCCTTTTTATTCTTGAAGATATCATATGCATGTGCTATTTCGGTAAGCGATAATTTATGTGTAATTATATCATCAAGCTTAACTTTTCCAGACACTACATATTGTAATAATTTATCTATATAATGATGTACTGGTACTTGCCCTCCTCTGAGTATTATACCCTTGTCAAAAAATTGTCCTACGGGGAAATTATCATAAAATGTCGGGTAAACGCCTAAAACAGTAACTGTACCTCCCCGTCTGACGGCGCTCATACACGCTTCTAGTACCTTAACTGATCCTTTCTCGAAATTCACAACGGCTTTTGCTCTGTCCAGTAAATTACGATCAGGCTCAAATCCTACCGCATCAATGCATAAATCAGCACCCCGGTTCTGTGTCATTTCCCGGATTTTTGCAATGACATCTTTTGCATCATTCTTCCATAAAATAGTTTCACAACCTGCTGTAACGGCAGCCATTTCCAAACGGTATTTGACTGTATCTACAATTACTACACGTCTGGCATTTCTTAACCAGGCACTTTTTGCAGCCATAATTCCAACGGGGCCTGCCCCGAAAATCACAATGACTTCACCACCTGTAACACCTCCCCAATCTACACCGGCATATCCTGTGGGAAAAATATCAGTGAGAAAAAGAACCTGGTCATCTGTGAGTTCATTCGGTACCTTACGGGGACCAATGTCTGCAAACGGCACTCTGACATATTGTGCCTGTCCACCGTCGTATCCACCATACAAATCGGTATAACCAAATAACCCTCCCCCTTTCTGATCTATCAATCCACCTTCAGGTCCATAGTGTTCATAATTGCTGTTTTCACAGTGAACATGTAGTTCGTTAGTACAAAAAAAGCAAGAACCGCAAGCTATAGGAAAAGGCACTACGACTCTGTCTCCTTTTTTCAGATTTCGGACTTCGCTTCCTGTTTCTTCTACAATTCCCATGAATTCATGTCCCATGATCATCGGTCGCGGTTGTGGGATACCACCTGAGTACATATGCAGATCTGATCCGCAAATTGCGGTTGCTGTAACCTTAAGTATTACATCACCTTGCTTTTTAATAACCGGATCGTCCGTATTGTCACAAGTAATTTTACCAGGACCGTGTATTACTGCTGCTTTCATATTTTAATATTTTAAATTCGTTTATATCTTCCGGTTCATTACAGATTAATACCTTTATTTTATAACGGACTGAAAGTCAGATAAGTCGTATAAAAAACTGACAAATCGATTAACTTCAGGTATTCTTATTTTTGCACAAGTTTCCTTTCTTCCTATTTTGAATGTAAAAGCTGTTTTAGGTAATACTTTAAACATATCCTCGTCGGTGTCATCATCACCCGCAGCAAGTACAAAAGTACTTTTCTCAACCGGCAAAATACCCTGTAATGCTTTCCCTTTATCACATCCTACAGGAAGCACTTCGAATTGAGTTGGGGACACCGTACAGCGATAGGGAAGATTATTTGATTCTATATAGTCAAAAAAATCATTTACCAGCTGATCCAGACAAAGGGAAACATCCTCCGGTTTACATGTTCTGAAATGGAGACAGTATCCCGTACTTTTTGCTTCTATAAAAGAATCGGGGATTTGTTGAGCATACTGCGTTAAAAGATCCCAAAAACATTCTTTATTAATAGTGACATCAGGACGTAAATCACTCCACTCATTCAAATACTTTTTATACCATGCTCCATGTTCTGCAATGATGTTTACACCCGTTTTTCCAAACCAATTGTCCATATCCGATTTGCTTCTGCCACTTACTAAATAAACTTCTGTATCCGGAATCAGAATTAACCTGTTAAGTAATTTATGGATTTCTGAAGTAGGGGTTGCCAGTTCAGGACGGGGTTCCAGATCTCTCAGACATCCATCATAATCCAATAGTATATAACGTTTTTGTGCGTGTTTGAATTTTGACCTCAGTTTATGGATTAATTCTGCATTCAAATTTTGCTCAAAAGTATAGCTCAGACCTTCGTATAGACAGAATATCTCCTGAAAAATTCTGCTGACCCAATCAAAAATAGTATTGTTAAAAACCTGTGTTCTCAAATACTCCATTCTTGTATACTCTTCTTGTTCATCTATCGAGAGCGCATAATTAATTGCCTCTTTGATTTGCGTAGTATCATAGGGATGAACCTTGAATGCATATTTTAATTCTTGTGCAGCACCCGCCATTTCGCTTAAAATTAACACACCAGTACCTAAATTGCGGCAGGCAACGTATTCTTTAGAAACGAGGTTTAATCCATCTCTTAAAGACGTGATAAGGCAGACATCTGCTGTAGCATAATAGGCACAAAGTGTTTCCCGGTCAAAATGTTGATAATAATAATTTATCGGGTGCCATTCCGGTGTAGCAAACATCGCATTGATATTCCCTACGAGTTCATCCACCTTTTTTTTATGGTCCTCATAAGAAGCAACATTTGCGCGAGAAGGCACGATAATCATCACTAATACTATTTTACTATGATATTCAGGATAATCCATCAATAATTCTTTGTAAGCTGCCAACCGTTCTAAAACACCTTTTGAATAATCCAGTCGATCCACAGACAGGATAATTTTGCAGGGATCAAAAGCATGTTTTATCTTTTGTGCGATATCTTTTACTTTTTCAGTACCGGCAGTTAACGAAAATTCATATGCATCAATACTGATCGGATGAAAAGAAATCTTGTTATCAGCCCTTGCACTCCCTGATAAGCTCTTTTTGGAATCATCTGAAACAAAACGCTTATAAGCCAACTTAAAGTTATTACAATCTTGTTCTGTTTGAAACACTAAATGTTTGCATTTAAAAACCGCTTCCAGTAATTCTGTTCTCCAGGGAATAATTCCAAATACTTCGACAGAAGGAAAATGAATATGATGAAAATAAGACATATAGGGACGATCGACATAACTTGGCATCAGCATCAACTGATAATCTTGAATCCATACAAAGTCATTTTCTTTTGTATATTTGTTCACAATACCGGAAAATTTGATATTTACTTCCTTATATATTTCCCAATACTGTTGTTCAAAAACACAATGCCCTGGATGATAGTGAAATAGAGGCCATAGTATGGCATTTGAGAATCCATTATAATAACCGTCAAACTCTGTTTCGGTAAGAAAAACCGGAATGCACCGCAACGGCTTCAGTAAGTTGGTAATCTGCTGCTGTTCTTCTTTTGTTTCGGCAATAATTCCGGGCCAACCAATCCAATAGCTGTCTTGTTGCTGAAATACTGATTGCAAAGCTGTTGCAAGCCCTCCGCTGCTCGGGGTTATCGTAAAACCATCTTCAGATCTCACTACAGTTACCGGCAGACGGTTTGATACAATAAAAATATTTTTAGGTTTCATAATAATAGTGATTTGTTTAATATATTTCTTCTTCTCTGAATCTTATTCCTGTCCGATGGTAAAGAATATGTCCGGATTATGAACCGTTGAAAACTTTAATCCTGTTCCAAAAAAGAACTTTAAGTTCCTGTGTGTAATGCGATACATTTGGATGTCCATCAATAACAATTTCTTGATTCTTTTCTCCAATCTGTACTATGATCTGTCCGGAATAAATTGCCACTTTCTGCAGGGGCCATTCTCTGTGGTGAATATCGCAACGGTAAAGATCACCGGCGACCGATTGGTAAAACGCGTGCCGTTCCGTCAGCCAAATATCATGCGTGCTTTTTTGTACATTATCAGAAAACGCGCTATAATTAAGATGTATATTCAATTTTGGCGCATTATCATTTTTAGCACACAAAATGTTATTACTTTGCCTGATTACAGCTTTTCGGTAAGGAAGCTGATAAAACAATCTGGCTCCAAGTACAGCAGAAAGTTTGTCTGCATGTAACGAGAAAAAATAAATTCCTTTGACCCCTTTATAAGTTACATAAGTGCGCACATTAATCTCACCAAAGGAAGAAAGAAACGGCAGAGGGATCATCGCTGTTCGAAAATTTTTAATGTTAAACCCTATAACGCTGATATAGGCAGTATCATTTATAACATCCAACTTGAGAGGTTTCGGGATTAAATTCTGGAGTAAATCCGGATCTACCGACCAGTGAAGCAGTAATACATTATGCCATTCCTGATAAAGCAGCCATGGTTTCTTCGGTAACGGATATTGCCTATGCTCCGTCTGCTTTAATATATTTTTTACTTCGGTTTTAACATTGCGATCCATAAACTTTCTTTTTGTTTGAGATCTTTATAAAAATAACCTCCTGTCAATTATTTCGAAAACTGTTACTAATCATTTACTTTTTATTATAATAAATTGGTTATGGATTTAGATAGCAATAAACAGTCCCCTATAATCAAGAAGCAAATTATTAAAGGTTTCTGATATTTTCATAAAAGCAAAGTATAAAGCACTACTTCATACCTTTGGTTAAAATATCAATAATTTTAACATTTTGGTATTTGTTAGTAAACAAATGAAAAATAAATATTACAAAAAATAAAAATGTATTTTTGATTAAAAACAAAAAGAAACTTAGATTTCAAAGAATTTAAAAATATATTCGACACATTAAATATTAATTTTTTATAAATTATATTTTTTTTAAAATTAAAAATCATTTGATAATAAAATTATTAACGTGGTTATTGTATCTACATATTATAGAAGAAGTACACATATTTTAAAAAAAACTACAATTCTTATTTATTAGGAATTATCTTATTAAAGAGGAAATTATCCGAAACCAACATACTGAACAAAACATAATACTAATGAATACAGTTTTTCAACATACTGTAATTCACTTATGAATAAAACTACCCCGTTTCTGAGATAAACCTAAAAATAGATAAAGAAATTTCACAATCCCTGATTACTCACATTAAAAAGATATACAAAAAGCTTCACGAAACCGTGAAGCTTTTCAAAATAAATTAAAATATATTGAGGTTATAAATTATTTTTTCCAAGCAGGTAAATCTGAAATCCTACGGCGACACCCAACCCGTTTTGTGCAACGGCATTCGCAGAATCTGATTTTGAATAATTATAGCCTGCGGTAACCTCCAGAGCTACATTAGAAGTAATAAAGTGAGCATATCCCATATTGAGACCGAATGCGAAAGAAGTATCTGCACTTCCTTCCGTTGCTCCTGTAATTCCGATATCACCTTGCCCAAAAAACCTGCCGGTATTACTTGATCCTTCAGGAAAATAATATCTTACAAAAGGTTTAATACCATATCCCCAGATGTTATCACCTCCTTTTACAGTGGAAAATCCTAAATCAACTCCCATACCAATTGCAATTCCATCTGAAATAAAGTATCCTGCTTTTGGCATAAGATTAATATTGAAATTTTCACTTTCAAAAGAGTAACCCAAGGCACCTATTGCTCCTCCAACAATCCAATTACCTTGCTGAATGGGTCTTGTGCCTACCTCTTCAGAATATTGAGGACTCGTTACTCCCTGTCCGTAACTTAAAGTTATGCCGAATAAACATAAACTACTAATTAAAATTTTCTTTCTCATAGCAATATTTTTTAAATAAATGATTGTACAATATAAAAAGGGTTTAAACTTAAATAATTTAAACCCTTCATTTAAAAACATAGAACAATTAAAAATATTCCATGTTATGATATTGATAACTACTTCGTTTTAGTTATTGGTATCATTTGCGCGATTGTCACGGTTATTTTCAGGGTTTTGTGCACCATGTCGGTTCGCGGCTTCTCCATCGGTTTGCTGTCCTTCGAAGGTGTTTGCGCTACCGGTACCCTGATGTTGCTTTTCCGAACCATCTTTCGTATAAGGATTGTTTTTATCCTTTTTTAATCTTTCCTCATCCGGATGGTTTTCATTATTCTGATTACGGATATTTCTCTGGTCACTGTTTTGGAAATTCTCATTTTCCTCATGATTGTTTCTTTTCTCTTGCATAACTTTAATTTTAAACGATTAATTTTTATTAATCAGACCTTATTGCATCATAAAAAACCTTCTTAATCTTCTCGTGTGTTCCTGATTTTGGGACGTTCCCATTTTATATTAAAGCAAACTTCAAACCACTTAAAAGTAATCTTAATCCTCTTAGAATATCAGGCAACGTGAGTATTGGTAACCATTTCCTTTTCATTTATAATGGTTCGCCAAACATATAAGTTTTTTAACAATTGATCAAATTCTTTATTTATATGTGTTATAGCGCAAAATCACTGTATTCTATCCGACATTAATAATAATTAACTCAAAAAAAAGTTAATATCATGTATTTACTCATATAAATTAACTTATTAATATATATATATATATATATTAATAAGTTAATTTATTCAAAACATTATCCTTCTGAATATTTTAGAATTATAAAATATTTTACTTAATCATTTCAAAAAAAAGTGGATTTATTACACATATCATAAAAAATAATCCCAAAATGTTGTTTCAAAAGCAATAAGAAACAGTCCTATTAGTTAATATTAAAATGAGCAACCGATAAAATACCACAGGTCCTATTCTAAAACGAACCGGAACCGTAGAGTCTCCATTGCTTTTAAAGCTGGTATAGCTTTATATTTTAGAATAACGTGTTTAAAAACGGCACAACCTTTGGATATTACAAAATACCTTTCTTCTTTTTCACTCGTGACTAAATAATAAGTATTCATCCATTTCTTTTACTGAATGATGTTTAAATTAGGTCTTTCTGAAACACATAATTTTATAGTTGTATGAAATCAGTAATTTAAATCACACATAATTTTTGATATTTTACTTTTTTTTATCTGGGCTTTCCAGTTGTAAAGATAAGCATTGAGATAAAGTACCGGAAAATGTTTTGATTCTTTCACATTTAAATTATTCATTTTCAGCGGAAGTTACCAGTCTGCGGAATACTGGCATATCCTCATTAAGTTTGGTACCATATGAATCCTTTCAGTGTTTCTGTCGAATTTTCGGAGATGCCCAAAGGTGGAGATTTTAATTTACAATAACACCTTTTCAAATCTGTAATTATAAACTTTAAAAAATATATATTATGAGTAGAGAAAACTTACAAAACAGAGAAGCTGTTGAAAAACTGAAAGAAATGGTAAATCATATTGGTATCAGTATGCTTTCTACATTTCCAAAACAACAAGAGTATCCTCATTCGGTACCGATGAGTCAACAAGCTATTGATGACGAAGGTGCCATTTGGTTCCTGTTTTCTGCTGAGAGCGAGTCTTATCGGCATCTTTTAGAGAATAAGAAAGTTTCTGTCACTTTTTCAGACCCTCAAGATTATAAATTTCTCAGTATCAACGGAATCGCTGAAGTATTTAATAATGATGTTTTAATTGATAAATATTGGAACCAATATGCAGAAGCCTGGTTTGAAAAGGGAAAAGAAGACCCTCACATTCGTATTCTCAAAGTAGTGCCACAGGAAGCTCATTATTGGGATAAAAAAAACAACAAATTAATGACTATGTTCAAAATAGCTGTAAGTGCCGTTACCGGTAAGCAAACGGATATTGGTCTGCAGGGTGATTTAGAGGTTTAATACTTCAACAGAATAATGAAAATTGCTCTATCAGCTTTTAACAAATTGTTTTTAAAGCTGCACGGGAATCCTTAATATCTGTTACAGATGGATGTTCTGTATGCTTTGAATTTCATTGGATTGCTGATCTGTAGTTTTATCAAAAACCAATTATAAGAATAAAATTCTTTAATAAAGACAGCCAAAGTAATTATGACTCAAGAATTAATTCGTCTTTCACAAACACTCCCGGTATGGATATGGAATTTAATCGTGATATTATTTTCCATACTGATAGGTTTTTTAATTAAAATCGGGTTTATACCATTGGTACGAAAGGAAGCAATTACACAGTCTTCTTATTCTCTTTTCCGCTCATTTATTAAGCGGTTTAACAGAGTGCTCAGCGTGTTCATTCCTCTGGTTGCATTTAACAGTCTGCTTCCATTAACGAATTTTACTCCGAAGACACTACAAATTGTCAGCAAGGTTATAGAAATTTTACTCATTAGTTGCTTCGCTATAATATTAATTCGTGTAATCAATATATTTGAAGATTATCTCTATCACCGTTTCGATATTAACAAAGAAAATAATTTGCGAGAACGAAAGATCCAAACCCAAATTGTGTTTCTTCGGAAGCTTATTATTACGATCATAATTATTTTTGCCGTTGCAATTATACTACTCAGCTTTGAGAATATGAGAAAAATAGGTGCCGGTTTGCTTACGGGAGTAGGTGTTGGTGGTATTATAATCGGATTCGCTGCACAAAAATCTCTTGGAAATCTGTTAGCGGGATTTCAAATCGCATTTACTC
>Ga0209075_1003867_pt1 | contig 12225 bp, 9 predicted proteins | sample Stecom2011_FD_187523 | JGI IMG/M metagenome (GOLD analysis project Ga0209075, IMG submission 187523) | Agricultural soil microbial communities from Utah to study Nitrogen management - Steer compost 2011 (SPAdes) (version 2) | ecosystem: Environmental > Terrestrial > Soil > Agricultural land...
AAACTATAAATCTCCCAAAAGACTCACTTCTGGGAGATTTATAGTTTATTAAATGTATTATTTTTTACTTCCGTAAAGGCTCTTTGAGGATTCTAAAAAAACCTGTTCATATTTTCTATTTACCACTATTACTATTTTGACCACTCCTGAAGTTAGAAATCTCTTTTTGCATAAAGTTTCTCTCGGCTTGTTGTGCTTTATATAGTTTTTCGGGAGTAAGAACTTTATCAAACTTTTTGGCAAATTCTTTATCAAGTGCAGCTTCCTGAAGCTTTACTTCTACATCGTCTGCTAAAAGCTTGCTGTATTCTGCTTCCGATATATTACTACTGTCTTTTATTTTTTGCACCTTATCCCTGTGATTTTTACGAAGTTCAAACTTCTTTTTAGTCAACTCGTTATTTAATGGGAAGTATTTGTCCGCTTCGCTCTTGGTTAGTCCAGCTTCTTTAGTAACATACTCAACTTTTCTCTTCTCAAACTCCTCAATATTCATCCTTCTGTTCTGATTTTGGGCTTGAAGTGAGATAAAGTTTATTGAAAGCATAAATGCGAACAACAACATTATAATATTTTTTCTCATCATAAACATTTTTTATTATATATGTTTTATTCCTTTTAGTTTAAATAGTATTGATCGTACATATAATCGTAAAAGCCATCATCAATTAACTGATCTTCAAGGTACTCATAAAACTCTTCTTCTGTTATGTGAACTGTAGACCAATAATTACTTGTGTTAACTGCGTCCGAACTTGTCTGTCCTGCCACAACTGGCTCTGAAATAGTGTTATTTTCGTTGTTATTTTTTACCAGAAAGTTTATTGTTACATACATACCAATAAACATAGCAGCCATATATACCCATGGTTTAGTTTTATCCCATAAAGTTACTTTTACTGGTGGTTTAAACTCCTTTTCAGGAAGGCGATTCATCATTTCCTCATTAAAGTTTACGAAATAATTATCGGGTACTTTAAAAGGATTCTTGCTTTTATCTATTTCCTGTAATTTGTTAAAATTAGCTTTCATTACATTCTTTTTTGGGCTGTTCTGTAGAATAGACTTAATGAAAAATAAAAGGTTTAATTAGGTTCACTTAAAAATTTCTCAACTTTTTTTACTGCATGATGATATGAAGCTTTTAAAGCACCAACAGATGTACCAAGTATTTCAGAAATATCATCATACTTCATATCCTCAAAATATTTCATCTGAAATACCAGCCTCTGTTTATCGGGAAGAGTGAGAATTGCTTTCTGCAAAAGCATTTGTGCTTCATCTCCATCAAAATAGGTGTCGCTCTCTAGAGTATTTATAAGAAATGAGTCATCTTCATCAAGAGACATATTGCTCTGATTTCTTTTTTTGTTGAGAAAAGTGATACTTTCGTTTATAGCTATGCGATATAGCCATGTGGAGAGCTTTGCGTCGCCCCTAAAATTCTCAATATTAGTCCAGGCTTTAATAAATACATCCTGAAGTATGTCATTAGCATCATCGTGAGAAAGCACCATTTTTCTAATTTGCCAATAAAGCCTTTCACTATATACAGATACAAGCTTAGAAAAACCCTTACGCACGGTATGCGGACTTCTTAATTCTTCAAGAATTTGGTCATCGTCATTCATTTCATTATAATTGGGTTTCACGACAAAGATAAAAGATTTTTTTAACTTTTATCAGTTGTTCTCTCCTTTTTCAAACCATAGTATAAAATTTAATGCTGATTCGGAATTATTTCCCCACCACTCAAACGATTCGGGGTCGTACGAAACGCTAATATAACGGCAATAGGTATCATAATAATCAGAGTGAGCAATGCGCGAGAAAAAAGGAATATAAAATGTCCATAAAATACCCTCATTTGAGTTTTTACTCTCTTTTTCAAGCACTTTCATTATTTCCATATTAACAGTCTTAAAAAGGTTAAAGTCACTAATCTCTTCCGATATGGCATTTAAAGAGTCCTTTACAGATGTGATTGCGTTATAAACTAAATTTCTATTAAGTCCGTTATGGGTAGTTAATGGAGGTATATCCTGTTGAGCTAATGCACTATCGCTAATGTTTTTAAAAAGTTGCTGCTGAATAAACGACCTTTCTACTGGCTCTTCCTCTTCTCTTAATTGCATTGTCTGCAACATCTCGGCAAATGCATTCTTAGATCTCTTACTATCAGGCTCTAACAATAAGAACATCTGAAACGACAAAATACTTTGAACCCACAACCCATTATCTTTCAATGCATAGGCATTTAAAAGAAAAGCTCCACTGTGAGTTTTATCTAGATCTATGGCCGTTTTTACATGCTCTATTGTTTTATCTATATCACCTTTTTCGAAAAAATTAAGTGCCAGATTGAAATGCAAAAGAGAGTTATCGCCATTCTTCTCTAATCCTTCATATAATAGATCAATGGCTTCGTCTACCATTTTCATACCCGCAAGAGACTCACTCTTCACAGCATAGGCACCTGGCGATAGCTGTTCGTTGTTTGAGTCAATAACCAGTGTACTAAATAGTGAAGCATTCTCAAAATCCTTCAAGGCAAGATATGACAATGATATCTCATATACTGCAAGCATATGCGTTGAATCTTGCTCTAATGCCTCGTTATATCTATCTATTGCCTCTTCATATTCTCCGGCATCATGAAGTTCAATACCTTCTTGAATGAGTTCCTCGATATTTTGGTTCTGCCCAAGCAACATATTTGAGGATATTATAAGTAAAAGAGATATAAAGACAACTATTTTTCTCATAACTTTAATTTTTGAATTGATAAAAGTAAGACAAAAAAAGCAATTTCAGATTCTATATTTTCAGAATAGTTGCTTTTGTAACACTTCTAAACATATTGATTGCCAAACTATATTTTTTTTACTAAATAAATAGAACTAACTTTGCATAGTTTTTAAACTATACATATTAGGTTATTATATAATGGATTGGTTAGTACAATTGGTTATCGGCTCTGGGGTGGCACATGCAATATTTGTTCTTGCAATAGTAATCTCGGCAGGTTTGCTATTAGGTAAAATTAAAGTTTTTGGAATATCGCTAGGAATCACGTGGATTCTATTTTTTGGTATCTTCTTAGGCCATCTGGGACTAAAAATAGATCCTAACGTTCTGCATTTCATGAAAGAGTTTGGTCTCATTCTTTTCATATACTCAATAGGTATGCAAGTTGGACCAAGTTTCTTTGCCTCATTTAGAAAAGGCGGAATCACTCTCAACCTGCTAGCTGCAGGAGTAGTATTTATGGGAGTTATTACTACATATATAATACATCTTGTAACCGGCACTCCCATTGCCACAATGGTTGGAATACTATCTGGGGCAGTAACAAATACACCCGGACTTGGAGCTGCGCAGCAAACATTTACAGATATAACCGGAACTACAGATCCAACTATTGCAACTGCCTACGCAATTGCTTATCCCCTAGGTGTTGTTGGAATTATTATTACTCTAGTACTGTTAAAACAGATATTCAGGATAGATCAAACAAAGGAGGTTGAAAAACTTGAAGATAGCGATGAGACTAAAAAAGCCGAAGCGCAAATGTTCACACTTCAAATTAAAAACCCTTCTATTTTTGGTAAAAGCATTAAAGAAGTTAAAGAACTTATCGAGAAGGATTTTGTAGTATCAAGAGTACTCCACTCTGCTACAAGTGAGTTAGAAGTACCAAGAACAGATACAACCCTTCACGAAAATGATAAGGTGCTGATTGTTTCAAATCAAAACAATATTAGTTTTATAGAGGCACTCTTAGGAATCCGTATTGATATGAATCGTGACGATTGGAATAAGCTGGATTCGATGCTTATTTCAAGGAGAATATCAATAACCAAGTCGCAAATAAATGGTCGATCATTAGGCAATCTTAAGCTAAGAAATAATTTTGGTGTAAATATCACTCGTGTCAATCGTGCAGGGGTTGATCTAATTGCCGATCCAGGATTACAGCTGCAGTTGGGCGACAGGGTAACTGTTGTTGGTTCTGAAGATAACATTGCCAATGTTGAGAAGTTCTTAGGAAACTCTTTAAAAAGACTAAGAGAACCCAATCTTATTTCAATTTTTATAGGTATAGCACTAGGAGTACTATTAGGAAGCATTCCAATTATATTTCCCGGAATACCACAGCCTGTGAAACTCGGATTGGCAGGCGGACCTCTTATTGTGGCTATTTTAATAAGTAAATTCGGACCAAAATTTAAGCTTGTAACTTATACCACCATGAGCGCCAATCTTATGCTCAGAGAGATAGGAATTGCAATTTTCCTTGCTTGCGTTGGTCTAGAAGCAGGTGGTAGTTTTATAGATACAATAGTAAATGGTGGTTATAAATGGATTGGGTATGGTGTAATAATAACTTTGGTTCCAATACTTACAATAGGTATATTAGGACGAAAGGTATTTAAAATAAATTATTTCACTCTAATGGGTATGATTGCAGGAAGTATGACCGACCCTCCAGCATTATCATTTGCAAATACTACTGCGGGCAACGATATTCCGGCAGTGAGTTATGCCACTGTTTACCCACTCACAATGTTCCTGAGAGTTATTACTGCTCAGCTGCTTATACTTATTTTCTTATAAATAAGGGGCTAAGCATTTCGCAATCGTTTGCACCCATGTTCAACTCAAAAGTTGCTTATTTTCATTCTATTGGTTACTAAAACATTGTAGTTTTGTAATAATAGAACTATTGATTAACTAACGAGAGAATCTTTATGGCTGTGTTAACGTTTCAACTAGATTACCATACTGCATGGGGACAACAGGTTTGTATATGTGGCTCTACCCCCGAATTGGGCAATTTTAACGAGTCAGATGCACTAGTGCTCAGCACCGACGGCAGCAAATGGTTTGCCGATATAAACATATCAGAATCAAAAGAGATAAGCTACTACTACTTAATTTGTCAGGGTAGTAGCGTTGTAAGGCGCGAATGGGGGTCGCACCGCAAAATTCACATAGTAAAAAGTAAGAAGCAGTTTATAATTCAAGATCTATGGAAGAGTAAACCCTATCACTCATATCTCTACACATCTGTTTTTAGCGACACAATATTCCGTCACACTAAAAACACACTACCTCCAAGATACTATACACAATCGGTACTGCTCAATGTAATCTGTCCATATGTAAACAGAGATCAAGTGCTTTGCATCAGTGGCGATTGCGATGAACTGGGCAACTGGAACCTCTCTAAAGCGCCCAAACTCACACCAATTGAAAATGGTGTTTGGCAAATAGTTCTGAATGCAAAAAAACTACCCGACAATGCAAACTATAAATTTGTTATTGTTGATAAAGCAACAAATGAGGCTGTATACTGGGAAGATAGAGAAAACCGAACCCTAAACAGTAATAATGCTCATAAAGATGATACTGTATTAGCAGAAATGGCACTGCAGTTTCATTACAACAACTTTAAGTTCAAAGGAATTGGCACTTCCATTCCTGTCTTTTCTTTAAGAACCAATGATAGCTTTGGCATAGGCGATTTTGCCGATCTGCGTAAGATGGTCGACTGGGCAGATATAACCGGTCAGCACCTCATTCAGCTGCTGCCTGTAAACGATACAACAACAACCAAAACATGGCGAGATTCTTACCCATACAGCGCTATCTCGATAAATGCACTTCATCCCATCTATTTAGGTTGTAACGACTATCCGCTTAAAGATAAAAAAAGTTACAAGTTGTATATCAAAGAGGCTGAAAAGCTCAACGCGCTCACCGAAATAGATTATGAAAAAGTACTTGAACTGAAGGAGAGTTATAGTCGCGAATTATTTAATCAAGATGGCCCAAAAACATTGCTTTCTGATGAGTACCGCGAGTTCTACAATAAAAACAGATACTGGCTTTTTGCCTATGCCTGTTATTGCTACCTGCGCAACAAAAACCAATCGGCCAATTTCAGAGAGTGGGGTAGGTACAAGGTTTATAACGAGGAAGCATTGAGCTTGATGATAGAAGAGACAGCCGAAGCAAAAAGTGAAGTTCAATATTTCTGCTTTGTGCAGTATCTGTTACACAAACAATTCTCCGAAGTAAAAGATTATGCACACAATAAGGGAGTTTCGCTCAAAGGTGATATCCCAATTGGTATAGATCGTAATAGCATAGACGCATGGACGGTGCCACATCTGTTTAATATGGATACACAAACAGGTGCTCCACCAGATGATTTCTCTTACTTTGGTCAAAACTGGGGGTTCCCTACCTACAACTGGAAAGCGATAGAAGAAGATGGCTATTTATGGTGGATTAATCGCTTCAGAAAGATGTCGGACTATTTTGATGCATACAGAATAGATCATATACTCGGATTCTTCAGAATATGGGAGATACCTCTTAATTCGGTGCAGGGACTGCTAGGTTATTTTAATCCCGCTTTACCATACTGGGCCGAAGAGATAAACAACGAGGGTATTCCGTTTGACCAGCAAAGAATGGCCGAACCTTTTATTCACGAATATTTCTTACAGGATATTTTTGGTGAGTATGCCCAAGAGGTAAAAGAAGAGTATCTCGAGATATCAGGATGGCAGCTTTTTAAACTAAAACCAATTTGCAATACTCAGCAAAAGATTAAAGATTTATTTGCTGATAAAGATGATAATAAATCTCAATTATTACGCGAAGGATTATACTCTCTTTGCAATGAGGTGTTATTCGTAAGAGATCCGCACGATCAGCATCGCTTCCATCCTCGCATTACAGCACAATACACATACTCATATAAATATCTCGACGATAATGTTAAAGATGCTTTCAACAGGCTCTACGACAGATTTTATTTTCAGAAGCACAACTATTTCTGGCGCGAACAGGCAATGAAAAAATTACCACCACTTATCAATTCAACAAATATGATGGTATGTGGCGAAGATTTAGGAATGGTACCCGATTGTGTTCCATCCGTAATGGATGAGCTGCAGATTCTGAGCCTCGAGATTGAGAGAATGCCTAAAAGCATGTCCACCAAGTTCACCAATCTAAATCAACTGCCATATCTGTCGGTTTGCACAACCTCAACACACGATATGTCGCCAATCAGGCTGTGGTGGACCGAAAACAGAGATGTCACTCAACAATACTATAACGAGGTACTTCAAATGGAAGGCGAAGCACCTGAGGAGTGCTCAACAGAACTGTGCAAACAAATTATAGAAAACCATTTAAATTCAAATGCCATGTGGGTAATATTGCCCTGGCAAGACTGGCTATCTATAGACCAATTTCTGCGCAACAAAGATATCACAGCAGAACGAATTAATGTACCAGCCAATCCCGAGAACTATTGGAGATACAGAATGCACATTTCATTAGAGCAATTGCTTACGGAGACTGATTTAAATAATACAATAAAAAGCCTTTGCAATAATACCCGATAGTATTTAATGCATTACACATAAGCACAAAAAAATAGCTGCTCTATAAAAGAACAGCTATTTTTTTATTGATTATTTTAACCAGTAATTACGCTTTACCAGCGCTTCCTAGTACATTAATAGTTTTGTGCATATAAAGCTTTTTAAGCTCTTCGCGAGCAGGTCCCAAGTATTTACGAGGGTCGAACTCAGCAGGATCATTAGCAAATACCTCACGAATAGCTGCAGTCATAGCCAAACGACCATCAGAATCGATATTAACCTTACATACAGCAGAAGTAGCAGCTTCACGCAACCACTCTTCAGGTATACCAATAGAATCTTTTAGCTTACCACCATATTTGTTGATAGTATCAACATACTCTTGAGGTACAGAAGAAGAACCGTGTAATACGATTGGGAAACCAGGTATACGCTCTTCAATTTCTTTTAAGATATCGAAGCGTAATGGTGGTGGAACCAATACACCTTCCTCGTTGCGTGTGCACTGCTCAGGAGTAAATTTATAAGCACCATGTGAAGTACCTATAGAAATAGCCAATGAGTCAACACCTGTGCGAGTAACAAAATCTATAACCTGATCAGGCTCAGTATAAGTATGGTGTTCAGCAACTACATCATCTTCAATACCAGCAAGAATACCCAACTCACCTTCAACAGTTACGTCGTGTGCATGAGCATATTCTACAACCTGTTTTGTAAGAGCAATATTTTCTTCGTAAGGAAGGTGCGAACCATCAATCATAACCGAAGAGAAACCGCTATCGATACAGTTTTTGCAAAGTTCAAAGCTATCACCATGGTCGAGGTGAAGAACAATAGGAATATTATAACCTAATTCTTTTGCATACTCAACAGCTCCCTGAGCCATATAACGTAGAAGTGTCTGGTTTGCATACTTGCGCGCACCACTAGAAACCTGCATGATAACAGGAGATTTTGTTTCAACGCATGCCGAAACAATAGCCTGCAACTGCTCCATATTATTGAAGTTGAAAGCAGGGATAGCATAGCCACCTTCAACCGCTTTCTTAAACAACTCTTTTGAGTTTACTAAACCCAGTTCTTTATAACTTACCATAGTAATAATTTTTTATTTGTCTGATAATCTAAATTCTGATACAAAAATAGCTTTTTATCTGCAATTAAAGAAATATATAAGAAAAAATAAGATATAGAGTAAATTATATATACACAGGTGGATTGAAAGGATTCTTTTTAGCAAAAGGCATTACAAACTTTGATTTGCTTGATATTTATTCTTATTCTCATATTAAAATAGAGGGGTTATTGCCTTACAAAGTTCTTACCAAGTCCTAATCAACTCACTGTTTTAACAGTGTTGATTGGGAGCTGGTAAGGAGTTAGTCTGAACAATACCGGATTATCTATTCATGAAATAGGTGGTTTTTCTTCATGCTGAAAATAGAATTTGTTACCATGGATTATAATAATTTTATTGGAACTATTTTAGTTCTTGTTTCCACTTTTCTAATTATTGGCTTAAAGTCTTTTGGTCTTAACCTTTATGACCATCACTCAGATTTGGATATATCAAAGCTTTCATGATTGTTTTTTCATCAACCTTTCTTGGTTTAACTTTAAGAAATGGTAAATAAACCTATTATCAACTTTATTTATGTTAGGTAATACAACATAAGCGGGTATCAACAAAAAGGTTACTCCTAACACTTTGTGGCATAGCTTTGCAACTCATCTCATGGAGAACGGTACTGATATTCGTTATATTCAGGAGTTACTTGGTCATAAATCGGTTAATACTACGGAAATTTACAGGCATATTACTGATATTTCGCAAGCTAAAATAAAGAGTCCGGGACTGGATGCAGTAACTTCCTTAAAGTTCTATCAAGAAAGGTTTTTAACCAGTGCCTCAGCGCAGCGTTCTCCATCCATTGCAGCAGACACTATTCCGCCTGCATATCCAGCACCTTCGCCACACGGATACAAACCTTTTATTTCAATGTGCTCCAAATTCTCCTTATCACGGGTGATGCGTATAGGAGAAGCGGTTCGACTCTCTATTGCTATGATTATAGCATCATTTGTCAAAAAACACTTATAGCGTTTTCCTATTTGTACAAAAGCATCTTGTAAACGGGTGCGGATAAATTCTGGCAACCATTCGTGTAGTGCAGAGGATACAATACCTGCAGAATAAGAACTATTGGGAAGATCATTACTTTTTTTGTTTTTAACAAAATCTACTAAGCGTTGTGCTGGAGCTATTTGTGTTTTTCCTCCTTTTATCCAAGTAAGTTCTTCTATATCTTCTTGATATTTCATCATGCACAATTCCTCATATTTAGAATATTCGGGCAAATCCTCTGGATGAATTTCAACTACTATTCCTGAGTTAGACCATTTAGAGCCTCTGTTGCTTGAAGACATACCATTCACTACTACTTGTTTTTCGTTACTTGCTATCGGAACAATTACTCCTCCGGGACACATACAGAATGAATATACGCCTCTGCCTGCTGATTGGACCACAAAATTATATTCTGCTGCAGGTAGATATTCTCCTCTTCCTTCTGGGTTGTGATATTGAATTTGATCGATTATGTGAGATGAATGTTCGACTCGAACACCTATTGCAAATCCTTTTGCTTCTATTTTTATTTTTTGCTCGTGGAGCATAGAGTAAACATCTCTCGCCGAATGCCCGGTAGCGAGTATAACTTTTCCTGCAAATATTTTTCCTGTATTAGTTTCTATGCCCTCTACACTATTGTTTTTTATTATCAACTTATCCATACGGGTCTTAAAATGAACTTCTCCTCCCGATTCTTCTATTTGCATTCTCATCTTTTCTATGATACCTGGTAATTTATCGGTACCGATGTGTGGATGTGCGTCAATCAAAATATCTGTAGAGGCTCCATATTGACATAATATTCTTAATATTTTATCTACATTTCCTCGTTTTCTACTTCGTGTATAGAGCTTTCCGTCAGAGTATGCTCCTGCTCCTCCTTCTCCAAAACAATAATTTGATTCTGGATTTACTACATTGTTTTTACTTATTTGTGCTATATCCTTTTTTCTGTTTCTAACATTTTTACCTCTTTCTATTACTATCGGACGTATTCCTAATTCGATAAGCCTCAGAGCGGCGAATAAGCCAGCAGGTCCGCAACCTACAACTATCGCTTGGGGGGCTTCGGATATATTTTTATATTCTATTTTTTCAAACTGAGTTTCCGGCTCACTCTCGTCTATATATACAATAAGTGTTAAATTGACGAAAACATTACGTTGTCGAGCATCTATTGATCGTTTTACTATTCGAACAGCTTTTATTTCGGAAATCTGTATGTCTAATTGACTGGCCAATATCTGCTTAATGCTTTCGGTGCTTGATGCTTCTTTGGGACTTACTTTTATAGTAATTTCTTTTTGCATTATATATTTATTAAAAACATCTGTGAAACATCTATTTAACTTCGAATTAACTTGTGTGATATACTAAATAGCATTGAACCGTTGGCTTATTGCCACCGCAGCAACGTAGGCTGTTGTCCATGCTGCCTGAAGGTTGAATCCTCCTGTTATGGCATCAATATCTAATATCTCACCTGCGAAATAGAGGTTTGGGCAGCTTTTACTCTCCATGGTGTTAAATTCTATGGACTTTAAGCTCACACCTCCACAGGTTACAAATTCATCTTTATATGAGCCCTTACCATGGACTGTGTACTGATCGTTACTTAGAATATTTATTATCTTGTTGATACCTTTTTTTCCAAGATCTACCCACTTACGATCTGTTGGGATTTCGGCTTTTTTAAGTATGTGAAGCCACAACCTTGACGAAATATTATAGGGACATACATTAGCAACTTTCTTTTGAGGATTTTCACGGACGATTGAGTTTATGTGCTCGGCTACTTTATCGCAGTTCACCTCATTTATCCAACTCACAAGAATGTTGAAGCGATACTGTTTTTCGTTTATCAATTTTGCACCATAGGATGATAATTTCAATATAACTGGCCCACTCATTCCCCAATGAGTTATCAGAAGTGCTCCTGATGCTTTGAGTTTTGTGCCTTCGAGCGATACCATTGCGTTCTCTGCAACAACTCCCATCAGCTCTCTAATCGAGTCACTAGGAATATTGAAGGTGAATAAAGATGGTACGGGCAAAATTATTTTATGACCTAAAGCCTCTAAATAGCTCAATCCTTCTGCTTTAGGACTTCCTCCTGTTGTTATAGCTACCGCATCAAAGTTGCACCTAGTATCGGTATTAAATGTGAGGGTATATCTTTCGCCACAGGTTATCGAAGTTAGTGTATGTAAAGTCTTTACCGATATACCCAACTCTCGGGCGAGTTTAATAAAAGTTACAACGATTTGATTTGAGTCTTGCGAATAGGGAAAAACGCATTGGTCGTCTTGAGTAACCAAGGGCACACCTGCATCTTCAAACCATTTGTATGTATCTCTGTGATCGAATAGACGGAATGCACGTTTTAATAATTTATCACCACGGGGATATGCTCGATTCAATGTCTTTATTTCAGCAAATGAATTTGTGAGATTACATCTTCCACCTCCTGATATGGCTACTTTAGTTAAAACTTTTGCACTTTTCTCAAATATGGTTACATCGATATTTGGAGCTAATCGCTTTAGATTTATTGCCAAGAAAAAACCTGCCGCACCTCCACCGATTATGGCAATTGTCATATTACTAATTTTATGCAAAAGTAATATATCTATTACATATATTATCTTTCACATTTACTTTTTCTTAATGTATTTCTTGTAGTTT
>Ga0209075_1003868_pt1 | contig 12220 bp, 7 predicted proteins | sample Stecom2011_FD_187523 | JGI IMG/M metagenome (GOLD analysis project Ga0209075, IMG submission 187523) | Agricultural soil microbial communities from Utah to study Nitrogen management - Steer compost 2011 (SPAdes) (version 2) | ecosystem: Environmental > Terrestrial > Soil > Agricultural land...
CGTTTCGGGCAGTCCGTTCTTCGTCGGTGTGCATCATGTAGGCTTCAAAGAGTATACAGTGCGCTTCTTCTGGATAGAGTTTTGCCTCACAGAGCTCCCTTTTTAGGGGGCTCTTTTTTTAATCGTTTTGCGAAAAGAATAATAAGGAGAGTGAAGATTGCGGGATTGAATTTAACTTCTTTTATAACAATTTGGCAAGGTCAAAAAGCTATTTGGATTTTGATGAAGATTTCCATTCTCTAGTTAATATTTACATCAGAAACACTCCTGAACAAAGCCTCCTAGTTTTAAGCCCGGAAAAATCTGTATCAATTTGGTTCCATCCACAAGAATGCACCCTCGTTTTTAATTCATTTTTTCAAATCCCGATCCAATCCAAAAAATTATATGCAATATCGCTGGCAGAAAAACCAAGAATAAAGTAAAATACAAGCCTATCTTGAACATTCTTGGTCCATAGTTTTTATTTCTCTTATTGAAAATCTCTGTCAACCACCCCAACGAATAACCCAAGTTACATAAAACTGCAAACCCAATAATTGCAATAGGTTCTTGCAAATCTTCTCCTGGCTCGAGGCATACAAGTACAGACATTATCTTCATACTTATTAAGCCACAAATAAGAACTATCAAATTGTAAAGAACTCTTCGGATTTCCCACCACCCAATAATTTGAAAGGCACTTCTTTCTTCTTTAGTAATTACTAATAATGAATTTAAAATATTCATAGTTAATTAAGTGCAATGTTTGGACTGTGCTCAGCGGTGGAATATTCCGTTCCGCGCAGCCTTTTGACTTTATGGTTACTTAAAATTTATTTAAACCAGTTCACATCAACACGGCATTTATGCTGGGTCTTACAGATCACACGAATGTTTAGTTATTGTACTCAATTTTTATTGTTCGTAAACGTTTTTTAATTTCTTATCAATTCCAAATTCATATGTAAAGTTTCCAACTCTAAGACATCGTTCATCGATTTTATTATACCGTCCTTTGTTCATAAACAGAAAATTATCTTGATTACAATCTTGAGTGTAATGTGCTATTACCAAATTATAGAAATTAAAATTTCCGTTTTCATTTTTGTGCAATGTTAAGAATTCGTTTGTCATTGCTTCTGGGACATTCATCAAAGCTTTGGTTTGATTATTAACTTCTTGCATTGCTTCAATTTCATTTCTTTGATATTGTTTTGCTTCTTTCACCATATTTTCAACCATATTTTGGTTGATATCTTTTAGCCATTTGGTAGATGAATTCTCCCATTCAGATGAACTGAATGCATTGAGTATTTCATTTTCAAACTGAAGATAAAGTCCAAATTTTTTTGACTTATATAAATCTTTATCCTCTTTGGTTAAGTCAAGAATCGATTTAGCAAAATCCAAATCAAAATTTTCATAATCAATACCCTCTTGTAAAATATCCTCAATATTTAAATCAGAATATTCAAGATTCCAATCAATACCCATAATTGCTTTTAAAACATCTGAATACGAAATTTTGCTTTTATTTTCAGCTAATACGAATTCAAGATTTTTGGTTAAAGTTTTAAATCCTAAAACAGATATTTTATCGGAATCAAAAGGATGTATTGTGTAGATATGATTAGTTGGAAAACCTATTTTTTCAATGCAATTATTTATTGAACCTACTTCCAACTCATCTATTGGTATTAGTTTCCTTCCTTCAACTTTGAAAAAACCTGTCTTGCTACTAAATTCGCTTTTAGAAAATAAATTTTTAAACATTCGTATTGGTCGGTTTATAATGCGTACAACGGTCAAGTATAAGCGTAGTGCGGGTTTCCGAAGCTGATACTTTCATTTTATCCAAAATTTATTACGTGACGAAATGCTCATTTTAGCAATAAATCCCGCATTACGCTTATACAGTGTTGTAAGCTGGCTTTCCTTTTTCGTTCTGTTCGTAGCGTTGGCAAAGACATACTCTTTTGCAATTTTTGGTTTGTGTGTTGGCTGGTGCGAATTGCAAATGTGTATGGCTTTTAGCGTTGGCTTTTTGTTTAATCATTTTCTTTTTAGTTGGGCGAGAAATTCTTTAAGCGTAATTGTCGTTAATTTTAGCCCTTTAGCTTTTATTTGTAGTCCGTTATCCGAGGTTAAAAGTATAGGGTTTTCATTTTTGAATTTCAAAGCAACAGTTAGAATTTGGTTATCAGGCGAACGTTTGCTGAAATCAACAGGTAGTAGCGATAAATCTGAAATTTCCATTCTTAAATCTCTTGTATCTAAAAGGGCGTTAATCGATTTTAAAGCCCTTTGCACATTCCTTTTACTTTCATCATCTAGCTTAGACTTTAAGTGATCTAATTCATCTATAACCTTAGCTGATAAAATCACAGGATATTTTTTATTTATCTTGGAAATAATGTCTGGATAATCTACAAATACATTTGTGTCAATTATGTAAAGGTTTACTTTATTTTTTTTAATCTCCTTTTTGGGTTTCTCAAATTTTGAAAGATCTATTTTCCCAAGTACTTTTAAATTAATATTATGGGTTTTCAGATTTGGAATATCATTAGATTTAACCTCTTTTATAATCTTGTCCTTTAGAATTTTATATTTCTCAAAATATACAGCAGATAGTTTTAATAACTTTGTTTCTTCACAATATATTTTCTCATCATTTTGATATTCAAACAAATGCTCTAAAAATGGTATACCACCAGCATCACCTGTGTAACTTGCAACATCACATTGATAGTAAACGGATAAAAAATAGAAAAAAGCATCATGAGGCATTTCCACATTTTTACTTTGCTCTAGGATATTACTATATGAATCGTTTAATGAAATTTTAGACTCCATATATTTCCCTATAGAACTTGCTCTTAAAAGAGCAGTAAATGTAGATAGTTCTTTTTTTGACAACTCTAATTCAGATTCATATTTCTCAAGAAATTTAACTGTTTCAATAGTTTGATTATTTATATTACCATTTTTGTAAGCTATAGATTTACCTATGTCGTGTAGAAGTAAAAATAATCTGAACCATTCGATTTCTTTTTCATCAAAATTCTGACTGAAATACTTTTCAAATTGATTAAAGACATTTTGTATATGTTGTTTTATAACATAATGCCTAACACGAGCATTGTATAATGGAATAAAAGCGGGTACCTTTTTACAAATATTTTCGATTCGTTCATTCACATTCATAATAAGTGAGTTTTAATATTTTATATGGGAGCGTTTAATACATATCCAAATGCTTTTTCCAAAGTTTTTTCTCCAATTCCTTTATAGTTTGCTAAAGCAACCATTGAGCTTATTTCTCCACTTTGTAATATCTCTGTTATTTTCCTTGCGTATTGTGGTTGTATACCCGTTTTTGATTTAATAGTCACTTGTTCTAAGGATAACCATTTTGTTTTGAATGAGGCGAATAAATCGTCTGGTGCGTATGGGTCATAATCATATATCTCGATATCTATGTTGCACTTTTCCAAGTACTCGACCATAAGTTTTCTAACTTTGTTAGTTTCTAACCCTCCGTTGTGCGTACCGAGCAAAGGAAAAGCGATAGAAGTTATTCCCCTCTTCTCGTAAGTATCCACAAACTTTTGCAATCCTTGTTCAATCCATTCTATTTTGCTTGGGTATTTCCAATGAAACTTAGTCGGAAAACTCAATATCCAAGGTGCATTTTCTTGTTTATTATACAGCCACAAAGAACCTGTTTTAATGAGCTTGTTTTTACAATGTTCTTTGTATTCTTCAAACATTTCGGGGTATCGCAGTCTGTGTACAAATGCAATTCCTTTTCCCATTACTCCAACACAATTCACAGTGTTTACAATGGTTTGGCACTTACTATTAAATATGTTTCCGTTTATCTGCTTAATTGCCATTATATTTTTATTCTATATCGTTAATGTGTTTTTGTTATTTGCATATACAAACCAACTTCTTTCTGATTCATCTATAAAATCTAATCTAATGTCCTGTTTGAAGTTTCCAAGACGAATATTAGAGTTAAAAATGATTCTGTCATCTTCTATTTTACTTACATCACCAGAAATGATTTCTATTCCTTTTATTTCTTTCGTACTATTCAAAACAAAATAACCTTGTCCGTTAAATTCTGATTTAATATGAAATTCATTTTCTTCTTGGTCAATTCTTACTCTGGGATTTTCATTGTTGTAAAAACTTGAATCAACTACAATCTTAGAAAAAACCTCTTTGTGCTCGTGTCCTATTAAATTTATCAACAAAGCTCTGTCTGTTTCGGTTGGACAAACTATTTCAAAATCACTCAAATCATTAAATGAAAGTTCGTTTTTGACTAAAAATTCTTGTTGAGCATAATTTCTATATCTGTTATAGTCTTCCTTTGTAGCATATTCTTGTGGTGTATAATACAAGTCTTCAAAGCCAAACTTATTTATCATTCTGTCAATGCTTCCGAATTGAGTTGAACGTGTTTGCATATTTCCATTGCTGACACTACACTTGTTTTCGTTTTTGAACAAAACCTCTTGAAGTGAGAACCTGAAAAAAATTGGAATAGGGCATTTAGGAAAACCTAACCCTCTTGCTTTTTCATACCAAGAAACCCAATGCCCGTGACTTTCATAACCGTCCGTTGTGTTCTTGCCTAAAAACTCATTATAAAATTGCGTTGGTGTCTGTGGCCTGAAATAAAAACGTGCATAATCGTGAGCATCGAGTCTTAAATCAATAACGCCTTTGCCTGCCGAATCGCTTGTTTTGACAGCCTTTTTTCGACTTTGTATTTTTCTGTTTTTAATTATTTCAACTGCATTGTCAATATGTGAAAAGTGATAAATACTTCCTTTCCAAGATGATAATTGTTGCTCGATTTTATCAATAAAGGTCAAGGTTGCAGACTTACTTATTTCATCAAATACAAAATTGCCTAAAAGCTCTTCAACTCGTTTATTTTCTTTTAATGCAGTCCAATTCCAATACTGCTTGAATTCGCGAATAATTTCTTTTGTAAAATGTATATTGGTGTTTAAAGAAATTAAATCCCATTCTAAATGCTCTTTGAATTGTGCTAAAACCACTTTGTTCAATGGAAGGTTTCCCGTTTTACAGATAAAATGCCAATTCCATTTGTCGGCAAAACGTTTTACGAAGTCGATGTCCGTAAAATTTATTTTCGGATTTTCCGTAATACTCTGCCAATGCCATTTATTTTCAAATTTGGCAAGTATTTCTTTGGTAGGGTTTAAGCTTGAATGTTTAGATAAGTATTCCCAATCTAAATCAAAATCCTTGGTAAGCGTTAAAATATCAACTGTCGACAAAAAAGATTTATGACGTGAAACCGCCTTCCAGTTCCAAGATTTTGTTTTGGTTTTTTCAATAAATCCAACATTGAATTCAAGATTTTCATTTTCAGATAAATTACTCCAATCCCAATCTTTTTGTAATAACTGTAAAAGCATTTCATTCGTAAACTCTATATTATTACGCTTTGAAAGTGCTTTCCAATTCCAATTCTTGTTTTTTAATTCGAGAATAAGTTCATTTGAGATTTCAGCATTTTCATTCTCCGATAAAATTGGCCAGTCCCATTCTTTGGTTTTGGTGGAAAGCAATAAATCACTATCTATTTTAATGTCTTTCCGCTTGGATAAAATTTCAAACTTTACTTTCGGGAATTGGTGTATTACTTGTTCTAAATAATTATCATTATCCCGTTTCTGTTTTGTAAGAAACCCACCAAACTCTGATAAATACTCCCAATCCCAATTTTCAGACCTATATTTTTGAAGAAAGAAGCGGTTGTAATTTATATTATCATTTTTCGATAATACCTGCCAATCCCAATAGTCCTCAAATTCCTGAAGGTAGTTGTCTGTATTATCGAACCATTCTTTGCCGCTGCTCCAACTTTTTGGATTGAATTTCTTTTGAATAGCATTACTTTCAGAAAAGGAAGTCCAATTTATTTTTTGTTTAAACTGGTTCAGAGTTGTAATATCTGTTTGGAAATATTTGTGTTCAGAAATAAAATTCCAATCCCACTCAAAAACACTTATATTGTGGGTTGCCTTAACAATCGGAAATAAATCTTCAAAGGGGATTTTGGACGTCAAGTCTTTCCAAATATCATTACGCCTTTCACCATCTATAACCGATAAACAAGCTGCAATTCTTGGGAGTTCTTTATCCATCGAAAGCTCGCTTTCTATTGTGAAAATTTCGGTTATCAAAAATTCCCAATCAATAAAACGCGCAAAATCTTCTAAATAATCAAGAATGGTCTCTTTATCAAGTTTTCGAGTTACAATTTTCCAATCCCATTTATCAACCAATTCATCATCATCTAGACTATCAAGTATGGTCTTTGTCTCGCAGTTTTCTGTTAAATAACTCCAATCCCAAGGGAAAGTATAATTCTTAAATACGAATTGCTTTTCTTCACGTTGTGTCAATTGCTTCCAGAATTCAGTTTGACTATTGTAGTCAGTAGCACTATGAAATTTCTCTAAATTATGGTTTATAAAGTTTAAATTAGTGATAATTTTAAGTATTTCATTCCAATCGAGATAATTGGTAAATGAAAAGTCTCCTACAAAAGCTTTTTTTACAAAAATGGGATTATCAACCAATAGCTTATTTTGTGAAACACCCTTCCAATCCCAAGCAAAGTCGGGAAATCCCTCTAATAAACTAAAATCAGATATATGTTGACTAACATTTAAAAATCCGCTTTCTGTTGATATTTGATTATGATACTTTTCGAAAATTGATTTATTCCATTCAACATTTTCGTTTGTGTCAAATCCTTGAATGTATGATTTGGTTTCCCACTGAATTAGGTTTAATCCTTCAAAAAAAACAATAAGGTCAAGTGACCAAAGATATTTTTGATGAGCTATAACAAAATTATCAGGTAAATTTTGATTTAGAAGTAATTTAAAAGACGGGGCTTGTAAACATTTTTCTGCTATGTCTTCATTGGTGAAGAATTTTTCTAAAATAATATGCCAATCGACTTTTGGTGCAATAAAGGAAATTTGATTGAATAAGAAGGTCTCATCAAATTTTTTTGATATAAATTGCCAATTCCAAGGTTTGGATAACAATATATCTGTGTAGCTTTCTTTGCCCTGCTTCCTAAACAGGTTTCGCAGAATCTCGCTCTTTTCTTCCGTAATTAAATAATAATCCCAAGGAAATATATCAATATGAGATTCTATGTACTCATTAGACAAACTTTTTGATAAGTGTATCCAATCCCAGCCATCAGTTCTTAGTGTTTCAAAAGTTAATAATTCAATTAACTTCTGCTGTTTTCGAGGTGTAAGGTTTTTTAAATCATAATTTATATCTACTGCTAACTCTCTAACTACATCGTTTCCTAATAGGTTATTCTTTATTTCATATTCCCAAAAGTCAATATGTTCTTCTCTTTTGCGAATAAGTAAATCCTGAACAAGGTTAGGTTCTTTATAAGACAACTCCTCTAAATCCCAACTCAAGTTTACAAATTGTAATCTTATAAAATTATCATCAAATCTCTTTGTGAGTTCTGTCCAATTCCAATATTCAGCATATTCTTCAATAACGGATTTAATATGTTCAACTGGTGCTTTTGCTGAAATGGTATTCCAAACACTTCCATCTCCATTTTCCCTAAACAGCCTAAATACTTCTTTGTCGTTCCAATCAACTTTTTGATTTTCAGCTAACTCTTTCCAATTCCACAAATCAATATATGTCTCAATATCTTGTACGAAAATTGATTCTTTCTCAGAAAGAATGTGGTGAAACATTCCTTTTCGTATCAATTCATTTTTTAACTTTTCATTTGCAGGTAGGTCAACTAAAAACTGAATGTCAGGCTTAATTAAGTCAGATTTAAAAAAGGATAGTTGAAATGAATTATCCAGTGCATAAGATTCACATCGTAAATCAATGGTTTTGTAAAATATATTCGGATTACTACTGTAAATTTCAATTATTTCGCCATTGTAAATGTCGTTCTTGAAAAGTTGAAATTGAAGTTTTTGTTTTACTTTTGGGTCGTTAAAAACTTCTTTATTAATTTCTCCTTGGTGAGATAATTTATTTTCCAGATTAAACACACTTCCAAAAGAGAAATCAAAACTTTCACCTAAGCCGGTTTGGTTTTCAAATAATTCAGTTGTTGCAAAAAAATACTTATATTTTAGTTTACTTTGTAATGCTTCTTGTCCAAAGTCAGTTAGTTGGATCACTTTATCTTCTAAATTAATTAGATTATAATCCTTAAGCTTTTTTAAATAGATATTGAAAATATCCGTTTCTGCTATATCCTGTAAGTTAAAACCTAACAGATTACCCAATTCTGAAAACTCAATTTCGTCACCTTTTGCATTGATTATTGAGCAGAATACTTCATCAATTTCACTAATATTAAAAGCCTTTCTATACCTAATTTGGTAAGAAGTTAATTTGATCGTCCATTCAAAAGGGAATGATGAATATGCTTTTTGTGTATTATCCATACTGTTCTACAACTTTTTGCAGTTCATCATAATCAATAATCTTCCCATTTTTCTGAATAGTTTCAAATACATTTTTGTAAATCGGTTTTTGGCAAAAATGTCTACTATTACCCACTACAATGAGTAATCGTCTTGCTCTTGATAATGCAACATTTAATCGGTTCGGTGATTGAGCAAAACCCAAACTGTCTTGTAGTGGATAACCCAAATCAGGATATAAATCATAATCAGCTTCTTGTCCTTGAAAAGATGCAATTTTGTTGCTTCGTACCATTGAAACGATAATGATATTCCTTTCCATTCCTTGAAATCTATCAACGGTGCTTAGTCTAATTGGTATTTCATTGTGCTTTTCTTTCAGCATTTTGTTGATATATTGAATCTGCTTTCCATAAAAGCTAATAAGTCCTATTTGTTTTTCTTCACTACTCTGTGTTAATAACCATTCGTCTAATTCATTTTTTCCTTTGCTGTTTTTGAGAACAGTAAGAATATTGTCAATTGCGTCAATTTCACCAAAATTTACACGTGAAGTTCCTTCTTTAATTTCAGGGGTATTTACATTTATCCAAATGGTATGCGTTTCGGGTGTAATAATATTCTTAAAACTTAAACCGTGATACCGTGAGTCCCAATTGTTAAACGAATTATGATAAGCCTCTTCTATTGGCAAACCACACTTCAAACCTCCGTCATCTTTGTAAAATTGTGCGATTGCGTCATTGATGGCAGGGTGCATTCGGTACTGAGTATCAAAAGTTCCTTTTATGCTTTCGTCAATGTTAAGGAACAGTCTTTCAAACTGAGATATTTCAAATTCTTTTTGTGAAAGTGTTTTAGCTAATTTTTTCTCTCCAATGGAAACGAGCAAATCTTTGATTTCTTCACCGTCAATCATTGGTGGTAATTGCCTGTGGTCACCTACTATAATAGCTTTCTTTCCGTATACAACAGGTAAAGCCAATTCAGGTGGTGTAGCTTTACTCGCTTCGTCCATTATTACATTATCAAAACTAATATTTATTGAATCCAATGCTCTATAATTCTTCTCTACATAGTTTTTATGATTAAATACATTTAAGTATGAACGAAAAAACGAAGTCCATTTGTTTTCTGAATTTAGTTTTCCGATAGAACTACCTGTTGCTCCAATCAGATTCACATATTGCAAGTATTTGCTTTTAAATAGTTTTTTTGTTTCAGTATTTGGATTTTGCAGATGAGTTTTCCATTTCTCTAATGCAGAATCGATTTGTTCATTTTCTTGATTAACAATTCTTCTCGAGATATTTTCAATCCAATGAGCCACCGTATTCTTCTCATCTTCTTTGCCATTTTCCCAACTTTCAATTGCAGAAAGTGAGTAAAAATAGCCTTCTGAATCCAACTTTTCTTCATTTCCAAAACGAATTGGTTTAACGAGATTGTTCTGTTCGTTTTTAAGTCTGTCAATGGCATTATCAACAGCAAGGTTGGTTTCAGAAGTCAAAAGAATTTTTTGATTTTGTGCTTTTCTTATATGTTGCCAAATAATTTCGGCAATGGCAGTCGATTTTCCTGTTCCTGGCGGACCTTGTATCAAAGCCAATTCTTCGGCATATAGTGATTTGTAAATCGCTTGTCTTTGCGATTCATTTAGAGATACTGAAAAAAGGTTATCTTCAAATTCCTGCCATTCGAGACTTGTTTTATTTAGCAAGTAATCAATATTTTCAATGTCTTTTGCTTTTGAAGAATCGTATAAAAATTCTTTTGCATTGTTGTTCGGTAGTTGTTCTTTTGAATCAAGTTTAAGAACCGTATCTTCTAATCGTTTTATTTTATCTTTTTCGCCTTTTAGGTCTGGGAAAATTGCTTTTATGGTTCCCTTTGAAACATTCTCTTTGACTTCATCAATTCTTTCTTCATCAACTACAAAATACAATTGGGGATAATCTACTTTTAACAATTTTCCTAAATACATTTTCTCTTTAGGTGTTCCGAAATAGAAATCCGTTCTCAAAAGTTTTGATAGTTTTTCCTCTTCTTGTTCAGTTTTTAATTCAAAATTTTCTTCACAGAGATATTTTTCATAAAAATTATTACTTATCTCAAAACCAAAATCTGTTTTGTCTAGTATTGCACTTAATTGGTTTTTTAAATTATCTCTTGTAAAACTCTGATTACCTTCTCCAGACTCATAGAATTTACGAAAAATTAGCTTTTCACCATTTGCAATTAGTTTGGTGTTCAGATTTGGAAGTTCTTTTTTTAGCTTAACTTGTAATTCATGTAAGCCTGTTTCAAATTTAATTTTGAATTTGTATTTGTGATTAATACCATAATCAGAAGTATCACAAATAGAAAACGATTTTATGTATTCTGTTTTTTGAATTAATTCTTCTTCTGTCTCAAAATCAAAGGAAATGGTTCTGTGTGTTTGGCTTACTTGAAAATCTTCACCGTGAACTTTAGTGTACAGTTCATTCCAAAAAGCTTCTTCATTTCTGTCTAATTCATCTGCTCCATTATCCATTAAAGTAAAATCAAAAGAATAATCGGTTGTGTATGATAGTTCAAATGGATTATCAGGGAAATATCGTTTTAAAGCTTGCTTTAAACGATATGCCTCAAAGTTTAAATCAGATTGATGTTTCTCATAAAACCCAATTCCATATTGAAAAGTCATAGTTCCTTCTTTGGGCTTAGGAAGTGTTACTCCTTTATCTTTCAATTGATTAACTTTATTTATTAGACTTTCACCGTTTTTAAACTTAAAAATCAACTCGTTGCCTCGATAGCTTAAACCGAAATGTTTCTGGAATAAGTTAAAAATGTTTTTATGTAATTCTCCTACAACGGTTATCTTACTACCTTGCTGAGAAATCTCAATTTTTTTGTAATAAGTAGATATGATATAAGAAACAGAGGGCTTTATTGAAAAAACTGCTCCAATTTGTCTCTCCAATTTCACACCCTCTATTCCATTAATCTTTTTCCATTGATCTTTAGTCAATAATAGTAAACCTGAATTTTTGAAATGATAATTTGTTGGTAAATCTCCAACTACATTTTCCAATTCACCTTTGATATTGTTTCCCTTCTTTGTAATTGTACCCTCAATAACTGGGTTTTCGTTAAAGTCGATGTAACACTTTTCTGAAAGTTCTTTTAGACTATTGAGTTGTTTGTTTTCAATGTTTGCGGTATTTTCTACACTTGTCTGAATATATCCGTTGTTGAAGCTAAAGTCTTGAATGTTGAAAATTTGTTCAACCTCTTTCTTGAAAACTTGTTTGAATATTTCTTGGTCAATGGAAAGATTTAATTTTAATCCATTAAACTGAACAGTGTTTGAGGTGTCAATTCCAATAGGCTTAGATTTATGCTCTAAAATTTTCGATTGTGCAGAAATGTACTCTTTCCAAATTCTTTTTTGATTCATTATTCTTTATTCATTCGAGCGTTGGCAAAAAACAGCTCTTTTGGTTTTTTCAGCGTTGGCTTGCGTGTCGGCAAAAACCAAATGTGCTTTTGTGTGGCTGGTTTTTCAGCTTGCTTACAACGTTTTGCAGCTACCCGAAGGTGGCGATCTCGAAGCACTTCACTGTTAACCAAGCACAAACTTTGATAGAAGCACTAAGCTTGATTTAACCACTGAACCGCCACTTTTGGGTAGGAGCTGTTATGCAAAGTGTTTCTTTATTTTCTGTCTGTTTAAAAACCAAATCAAAAGTCCAATT
>Ga0209075_1003869_pt1 | contig 12220 bp, 12 predicted proteins | sample Stecom2011_FD_187523 | JGI IMG/M metagenome (GOLD analysis project Ga0209075, IMG submission 187523) | Agricultural soil microbial communities from Utah to study Nitrogen management - Steer compost 2011 (SPAdes) (version 2) | ecosystem: Environmental > Terrestrial > Soil > Agricultural land...
AGTTTAAAACGTGAAATAGGCGGGAATATAACTTTAGATTTTTCTAGCAGCTCATCTGCAGGTATATCCTATGTATATGTCGACTGGACCCAAGCTGGCGATGCTGGTTTTGAACAAGTAGGCAGTAGATGGTTGTGTTGGATTGTCAGAGAACATTCTAAATAGTATATCTATTTCACCAAATCCAGCATCAAACTATGTTAATATCAATCTAAACGAGGGTAACAAAATCGAAAGTATTTACATTATCTCATTTGAAGGTAAAGTTGTACAATCTATGACACAGATTGAGAACACTAAAAATGTGAGTATAGATTTATCTTCAATAGCAATGGGAACCTACCTCATAAAGGTAGTCACAGAATTAGGAGAAATTACCAAAAAGATAATTGTTAAATAAAGCAAGCGCACACGTTAAAATGAAAAACGCATCAGAGTTTTCTGATGCGTTTTTTAATATTCTAAATCAATAGAAATCCTATTATTAAGCCGTAAATAAACACAGTTCTATAGTTTATTGGTCTCAGAAATAGTTAAAACTATGCACTTTAGTGTATCTAGCTATAGCTTCTAAAAATCTTCATCAGACAATAGATGTTAGACAAAAAGTCTTGTGTCTAACATTTATTGTCTAATTTTTTTAATAGCTAGAGAATTCTATTCTTATCTAAACCTATGGTACTTTCAGTCCATAGTGGTTTATTTATTCTCAGCTTGCCTTTTAATTGAGTTTAAAACTCCTCCATCAACTAGAAAATCTGTTCCGGTAACAAACCTCGCCTCATTGCTTACTAAAAACTTAACAACATCAGCAACATCATCAGGTTCACCTGTTCTATTAAGAGGTGTCATTTTTAATAAATTATTAATAATCTCAGGATGCTCCTCGGCTGCTTTAAGTCCCATTTGTGTCATAATTACCCCTGGAGAAATGGAGTTAATTCTACTCCCCTTATTTCCAAAGCGCATTGCATTATCTTGGGTAATTAACAAGACACCTCTTTTCGTAAAGTTATACATTAGATTCGCATCATCTTTAACAAACTCATTCACCTTATCAAGAGAATCATTTGCAAGTGGATTTCTCAGCGCCTCATCATACTTCACATTTGGAGGAACAGTATGTCCCATCATTGAAGAGAAAAGCACAATAGAAGAGTCTTTATTTGCAATCTTATAAACTGCATCTACAATCAATGCAGTACCTTTTAAATTGATATTAAAAACTTTCTCTGCGTCCCCAATTGTTTCGCTCACACCTGCGGTATGTATTAGTCCTCCAAAACTACCTTGTTTTTGAGTAAAAGCAATCAATTGCTCTACCTGTTCTTTTGAGGTAATATCGCTTGCCAATCCAACCGCTTCAATTCCCTTTTTATTATAAGCCTCTACAGCATTATTAACAATTTCATCAGAATAATCAGCTACTACAATTTTATAATCTTTCAACTTATTTCCAGTCGCTACACCTAATCCACCAGCACCGCCAGTTATTAACATTACTTTTTTTTCCATATTACTTTTTTATCTGTAAATCAATACTATAAATATAGGGTTTAATAATCCTAAACAAGCAACTAATGTTACATAAAACCGAAACAAAACGGCTTAATAATATACTCTAATTCCTTAAAAGTTTGAGGTATACATGTACAGTTTAGAACAGGTGTGCATAACTTCTTTATAAATCTGATAAAAACAAGGGTTCTGTCTTACAATTTCCTTATTTTTGTCTTTTAATGTTAAATATGTATGGAAAGCGTACAAGAAACAGTTAAGAGTATATTTTCTTCTTACTTAGAAAAGAACGGTCACAGGAAAACTCCTGAACGTTTTGCTATACTTGAGGAAATATATAATTACGAAGGTCATTTTGATATTGAATCATTATATATCAAGATGAAGAATAAGAATTACCGTGTGTCTAGAGCAACGTTGTATAATACAATCGATTTGTTGTTGGCATGCAGTCTTGTACGTAAACATCAGTTTGGTAAAAACATTGCTCAATTTGAAAAATCACATGGTTTCAAGCAACATGACCACTTAGTCATCACAGATACAGGTGAACTCATTGAGTTTTGTGACCCAAGAATTCAAAACATTAAATCAACTATCGAAGAGGTATTTGGAGTAAAGATAAATCACCATTCACTCTATTTTTATGGAGAAAGGAATGAGGATTCACCTAAAAATTCATCTGATAAAACATAAGCAGTGAGCTTTTCTTTTGAAATTCAAATACAATCCAATATTTGTTTCCTTTTATTTTCTGGAACTATTTTATCGAAAGATGAATTTGAAGATGCAATGGAAAAAATTGATATGCAATTAGCAGAAGGTCAGAGAAAATTCATTATTGATTTAAAAGATCTGAAGCAAATTAACAGTAGTGGTTTAAATTTTATTTTGAGGATATTTACACACATTCGAAATAAAGGAGGGGATTTAATTCTAATCCATCCAAACAAAATCGTGAGCGAACTTTTTAAAATTTCAAAGTTAAATACAGTTTTTAATATTTCGGCAGACAAACAAACTGCCATTAACCAATTAAATGCACCAGAGGCATGAGTAAAGTAGATGTATTATTAGGATTACAATGGGGTGATGAAGGTAAAGGGAAAATTGTTGATGTTTTAACTCCCAAGTACGATATCATTGCACGTTTTCAAGGTGGACCAAATGCAGGTCATACACTAGAATTCGATGGAATTAAGCATGTTTTACATACTATTCCTTCAGGTATTTTTAGAAAAGATACTTTAAATATTGTAGGAAATGGTGTAGTAATAGATCCTGTTGTTTTTCAAAGAGAAATAGAGAATCTTGCAAAATTCAACTTACCAATTAAAGAAACTTTATTGATTTCAAATAAAGCACATTTAATTTTACCTACTCACCGTTTACTTGATGCTGCCTCAGAGCAAGCAAAAGGGAATTCCAAAATTGGTTCTACTCTAAAAGGAATAGGTCCAACATATATGGATAAAACGGGTCGTAACGGTATTCGAGTAGGTGATATTTTCACTCCAACTTTCAAAGAAAAGTACGACAATCTTGTGGCTAAACACAGAGGAATGCTTGATCATTATGAAGGATTCGAGTACAATGTTGAAGAATTAGAGGCTGCATTTTTCGAAGGAATTGAATTATTGAAATCTTTGACCACTATTGATAGTGAACATTACATCAATAAAGCAATGAAAGAAGGAAAAACAGTCTTAGCTGAAGGAGCTCAAGGAACTTTATTAGATATTGATTTTGGAAGCTACCCTTTTGTAACATCTTCTAACACAATTACAGCAGGAACTTGTACAGGATTAGGTGTTGCACCAACAAAAATCGGAGATGTTATAGGTGTTTTCAAAGCTTATTGTACACGTGTAGGTTCAGGGCCTTTCCCGACAGAGTTACATGATGAAGTTGGTGAGGAAATCCGCAGAGCTGGTGGAGAGTTTGGAGCAACTACTGGTCGTCCAAGACGTTGTGGATGGATTGATATTCCAGCATTAAAATATGCTATAATGATTAACGGTGCTTCAGAACTTTCAATGATGAAATCTGATGTATTAGACGGATTTGATGAAATAAAAGTTTGTACGCATTATATCATTGAAGGCAAGAAAGTTGATTATTTACCGTTTGATATAACAGACATTGAAATAGAACCAGTTTATAAGTCATTTAAAGGATGGAATACTGATACAACAAAATTGACTTCTTATGATGATGCACCGAAAGAACTTAAAGACTATGTTACTTATTTAGAGGAACAGCTTGAAGTGCCAATCTTAACTGTTTCTGTTGGTCCAGATAGAAGCCAAACATTGAATAATAAAAAATAATTGAGACAAAAATTTAACATATTGAAAATTGCGCTTCTATTCGGAAGCGCAATTTTTCTGTTTCCTAACATATCTTTCAACCAAGAGTATATTGAACTCATGGAGGGATCTGATGATATTCGTTTAGATGGGAAAACAGGAAGCTATATAGCTAAAGGAAATGTAGTATTTAAAAAGCAAGACACAAAGCTCTATTGTGACTCGGCATATTACAACTTAACAAACAATACAATACGTGCATTTGGAAAAGTGCATTTAAACAAGCAGAATGGTTTAAATATGTTTTGTGATTCTTTGAATTATAACATTAAAAGAGATTATGCTAAAATGTATAGTAATGTTAGGGTTAGAGATAAAGAGTATCGTCTCACAACAAGTTCTTTAGATTTTGATTTTAAAAATAACGTAGGGATTTATAGAAATAGTGGACTAATCACAAGTATCTCATCGAGTGATCAGTTGAGTAGTGTTATTGGTTATTTTTATCCAGACACAGAGCAGTTTAATTTCCGAAAAAATGTAGTCTACAAAAATGATGAATTCACAGTGAAAACTGATACCCTCCAGTTTAACGGTAAAAGTAAAAAAGCTTTATTCTTTGGTCCAACTGATATTACGAGCGAGGATACTAAAATGTATTGTGAGAAAGGTTGGTATGATTTAAATAACAACTTAGGTGTTCTTGAGCAAAATGCTTTTATAGACAGAAAAGACATTCATATTAAAGCCGATAGCTTATACTACTCCTCTATAGAGAACTTATACATTGGAGAGAAAAATGTACAGATCATAGATACTGCGAGTAATCTTACTTTCCAAGGAGATTACGCGATGAACGACGCCGTAAAGAACTTTGCTTTTATTACCGGTCATGCTCTTATAAAACGTGTTGATGACGATGATACCTTATACATTCATGCTGATACTTTGTATAACTATTCTGACGCTGAGGGAGAGTCGTCTTTAATGCAAGCCTATTACAATGTTAAGATTTTGAGAGGAGATATGCAGGGTGTTTGTGATTCTTTAGTTTACAACAGAAAAGCTGGAGAAATGAACATGTACAACAATCCAACGTTATGGGCGAAAGAAGCACAGCTTTCAGGTGATACAATTACCCTCTATGAAAAGGACAATAAAATTCAACGCGCTTTTCTTAGAAAGAACGGCTTGGTTATTACACATCTTGATTCAACAAATTATTACAATCAAGTTGCAGGGACGATTATGAATGCCTATTTTGACAGTACACAAATCAAAAGAGTTGATATTGTAGGAAGCGCTAAGACCATTTACTTTTTAGAAGATGAAGAGGTAACTGATTCAGTAATTATCGTTAACCGAAAAGGAATGAACCGCATTTACTCTTCTAATATTAGTTTAGGCTTTAAAGATGGAGATATTCGAACAGCAACCTATAGAGAAAATCCAGACGGAATACTTTATCCCATGAATGATATTAATAAAGAAGAAGAACGCGTGGAACAATTTAAATGGAACATTGAGAAACGCCCTCTAAGTTGGAGAGATATGATTTATTCAGATCAAGAAAAGAAAGCACATCCACCAAGCATGTAGTAACAAATTGCTAAAACTGAAAGTTTACCCCTAAACTCTCTTTTCATCAATATCAACCACAATTTTCAATTGCCATAAAATCATTAAAGCGTATAAGGCAAACATCATCCAAGAGATAAGCCCTATTACTCCTACTTCGTTTAAGTTTAGGTTGCTCATCAACTCTGGAAGGAAAGCGAAACACAGAAGTTGAACAGCTGTTATCACCATTCCTACCCAAAAATACCAACGTAATTTATTGATGATTGAAGGTACCATAGATATTGATGAAGCAACGAAATTTGCCATTAACCATGGAGATAAAGCGGAAGCAATTTCACCAGATAGAACCCATTGATCTCCAAAAACGAATGAAAATATGGGAGCGCCAAAGAAGTAAATTACTCCAAATGGAATTATTCCAATTAAAATCAATGTTAGAACTGAGCGTTTGAGCAGAGGATATATGGATTTATTCACGGCGAAGTCTGCTGACATTCTATTGTACAAAACCTGACTTATTGCGACACCCACAAGAAGCAATGGAATTTTTAACATTCTAAAAGAATGATCATACGATCCGAACAAATAGGTACTCAAGTACAATGTTAAAAAGAACGCTATAAGAAGCTCTCTTGCTCCATCAATCAGATAATGTGGGAGATTTACCTTTGGAAAGTCGCTGTATCGATTAGCCATTGCTGCGCGACGTCGATTTGATTTAAGATTGTCTTTATTTTTATAAACTCCAAAAGCATCAAACACAAACACTAAACTGCCTACAATCAAGCCAAGCAAAGTAGAAATAGCTAATCCAACAACCCCAAGTCCTGCTATTCCTGCAAGGAGTTTTCCGATATTTGAAGTAGCTGAGGTTAATAAGGTTGAGATTGTAATGTTCTTAAACCATTTCATTCTAATGGCCCAATGTCTTCCGATATTGATAAATACTGTGAATCCTGTAATTGCACTTATCAAGACAATATAAAAAAGCATTTGATTAGAATCATCCTTAAAGAGCCAAAAGATGATACCAGCAATAAGAGACAGACTTACTGTCCAAACCAAAATCCTTAATGTCAAACGATAAATATGAAAAGCATGTTCATCCCTTTTAGGAAGAGGAATAGCAAACTCATACCTCCCTGCTCCTACAACAGCTAAAAAGGCAACAATTCTCATTATCATACCAAACTCACCGAAGTCTTCGGGAGTATATAGTCGCGTAATAAACGGCATAAGAATATAACTTATGCCCTGTGCCAAAATCGTCCCAGATGAAAGAACAAGTGCTGATTTTACAAGCTCAGATTTAAAATTGAATTTAGAAAATAATTTAGATAGCGCTGACATCTACAATTTATTCGATAGTTGATATACCCTTTAATATATTTTGTTAAAATTTATTCAAACCAAATATCATTGATCATTTCCGTTCCAGCAAATTCATTTACACGTTGAATTATTACGCTTCTACCATAATGTAATTCATCACGCATTACTGAAGAGTTGAGTTTAATGTGCAGTATTTTATTTCTTATGTACAATTTTTCCGTTCGGTGTGCAATACCTTGCCCCATTAATTCAGGCCATGCTTTAATGACGTCCATTTCTTTCATTTTTCCCTCAAGTCCCCAAGCTTTCATCATTTTATCAATGATTTTATCTATGCCTTGATCTTTTTGATTACGGTCATTATCTTTCATATAGCAGCAGTTTTAGTCTCTGATTCCACAACGGTATTATCTTCAATAAAGAAGGACTTATATTCAATGTTATTTTTAGCAAATATGTTTGCAATGCGTTCTTGGTCAGTATCTGTTATTAAGACTTGTCCAAAATCTTGATCATTTACCATTTGCATTAATCGCTCTACCCTTTCATTGTCTAACTTATCAAAAATATCATCCAATAAAAGCACAGGCTTACGGTTTAAACGTGACAACAACCATTCATATTGTGCTAATTTAAGAGCGATTAAATAAGATTTCTGTTGTCCTTGAGAACCAAACTTCTTAATTGGATGTCCTTTTATAGTAAAAATAAAATCATCTTTATGCGTCCCCACAGTAGTATATTGTCTTCTCTGGTCCTGACGTTGGGCTTGTTTCAATAAATCTTCAAAAGAGTCATCAAACAATTGGGATCGGTACTCAAGGCTCACCTCCTCTTTATTACTTGACAGCCAATTATAATATTTTTGAAAAATAGGAATAAAGTCTTCTACAATCTTTTTTCTAGCCTCATGTATAGTTTTTCCGCACGCAATTAGTTGTTCATCCCAAACGTTGATACTTTCTTGATCAAAAAATCCATAACTCGACATATTTTTCAACAAAGCATTCCTTTGCACTAGTATTTTTCCGTATTTAATTAAATCATTAAGGAAATTACGATCAAATTGAGCGATAATTCCATCCATCCACTTTCTTCTCACCTCACTTCCTTCAAGAATTAAGTTTCTATCGTAAGGAGAAATCATTACAGAAGGAAATTGTCCGATATGGTCTGCCAATTTCTCATAAGTGACTTTATTTTTCTTAAAAACCTTCTTTTGCCCCTTTTTCACTCCACAATAAACCGTGTCAGAATTATTTTCTCTATTCCAAACACTTTGAATTACAAAAAAAGATTCATCAAATAAAATGTTCTGACTATCAATAGGATTTAAGTACGATTTACACATACTTAGGTAATGAATAGCGTCCAAAACATTTGTTTTACCCGCTCCATTTTGTCCAATAAAACAGTTGATATCGGGCGAAAGCGATAGATCAGCTTGTTTATAATTTTTAAAATTAATCAAGCTCAATTTCGAAACAAATACATGATTACTCACGTGGTAAAGATAGCGAAAATGTAAGGAATTAATAGGATTTATTCAGAGAAAGAAAATCTATTTTAGTTCTTAACAGAGGACTTTTTATAAATTGTTCGCTTTGGATGAAAAAAAAACTTATTTTTGCATTCGCTTAAAACAGCTAATTATGAGTGATAATATTACAAAAGAAGAAATAATCGAACAGTTTAAGGGCAATAAGATCCTTAAATACTCCACGTATGTAGTTGGAGGTATTGCAGTTGTAGTACTTGCAGTATTGTCTTATCAGAAATTTGTTTCTGGTCCGAAACAAGAAGCCTCTAAAGCAGAAATTGCAAATGCAATCATGTATTTAGAAAAAGACTCAACACAACTTGCAATAGCAGAGTTTGAAGACTTGGTAGCTAGTTACAATGGTTACAAAGGGGGTGAGATATCTCAATATGCACTTGGTAACTTGTATTTCGAGCAAGGAGACTACGAAGCAGCATTAAATGAATTGAAAGGTGTTAAACTTGACGATACATATTTAATGACTTTGGCTATTGGTACACAAGGAGATTGTTATTCTGAATTAGGAGACTTCAAAAGTGCTGTAGAAATGTATGTTAAAGCTGCAAAACGCATCGATAACGAAGCTACTACACCATTGTTTTACTTTAAGGCTGGATTAAATGCTGAAGAAGCAGGAGATTTTTCTAAAGCAGCAGAATACTATAACGTAATTAAAAGCAACTATTTATCTTTTGCTAGTCAAAAAGGGATTGATAAATACATAACACGTGCTGAAAACTCAATAATTGAATAATTGTGGCTACAGTAAATAAAAACTTATCGTATTACGATAAAGACAGCATACCAAACGGTGCCGATTTTAAAGTCGGCATTGTTGTTTCTGAATGGAATGAGAATATCACCTTAAACTTGCTTAAAGGAGCTAAAGAGGCCCTGTTAGAAAACGGTGTGAAAGAAGAAAATATTCATGTCCATTTTACTCCTGGTTCTTTTGAATTGCCACTTGGAGCACAGTGGTTACTTGAGAAAGATGATATCGATGGCGTTGTAGCAATTGGTTCTGTGATTCAAGGAGAAACAAAACATTTTGATTTTGTTTGCTCTGCAACAGCACATGGCGTGAAAGATGTTGGCTTGAAATACAATAAACCAGCTATCTTTTGCGTATTAACAGACAACACCTTACAACAAGCAATTGATCGTTCAGGTGGTAAGCATGGAAACAAAGGAATTGAAGCAGCTATTGCCTGTTTGAAAATGATTAGTTTGAAAAAAACACTCTAAAATACTAAAGCGTGACCTTAATAAAATCAATATCAGGAATTCGAGGAACAATTGGTGGAAAAGTCGGTGAAGGACTTTCTCCTCTTGACGTTGTTAAATTTGCATCAGCATACGGTACCTGGTTGCAGGAAGTAAATAATGCAAAGAAACTTACAATTATTGTGGGGCGCGACGCTAGAATTTCTGGACCTATCGTAAACAGTTTAGTCATTGCTTCTTTAAGAAGTTTAGGTATTAATATTATTGATTTAGGATTGTCCACTACTCCAACTGTTGAAATAGCAGTTATGATGGAGAAAGCACATGGAGGTATTATCATTACCGCTAGTCACAATCCGAAAGAATGGAATGCTTTAAAGCTTCTAAATGGCAAAGGAGAGTTTATATCTGCTGCCGAAGGAGAAAGAGTACTTGATATTGCAGAAAGAGAAGCTTTTAATTTTGCTGAAGTTGACAAACTTGGGAAACTAAGTAAAAACAACGACTACATTCAAAAGCACATTGATGCTGTTTTACGTCTACCATATGTTGACAAAAAAGCAATTGCAAATGCAGACTTTTCTATTGTTGTTGATGCAGTGAACTCAACAGGAGGAATTGCAGTTCCGCTACTTCTTGACGCTTTAGGTGTCAAACAAGTTATTGGAATACACTGCGAGCCAACAGGAGTTTTCGCTCATAATCCTGAGCCTTTACCAGCCCATTTAAAGGACCTTTCTAAAGCTATCATTGATCATAATGCTGACTTAGGAATTACTGTTGATCCAGATGTTGATAGACTTGCAATGGTTTGTGAAGATGGATCTATGTTTGGAGAAGAGTATACTTTAGTTGCTGTTGCTGATTTCGTTCTTTCAAAGAATGGAGGTCCAACAGTTTCAAACCTTTCATCGACAAGAGCATTAAGAGATATAACTGAAAAGCATGGTCACAAATATTATGCTTCAGCAGTTGGGGAAGTGAATGTTGTTGAAAAAATGAAAGAGGTTAACGCTGTAATAGGTGGTGAAGGAAATGGTGGTGTTATTCTACCAGAACTTCATTACGGTAGAGATGCATTAGTAGGAATAGCTATATTCTTAACACATTTAGCAAATACTAAACTAAAAGTATCTGAACTAAGAGATAGTTACCCTAAGTATACGATCTCAAAAAACAAGATTCAATTAACACCTAATACAAATGTTGATCAAATCCTTGTTAAAATGGCGGAAAAGTACAGCAAACAAGAAATTGACTCTACAGATGGTGTGAAAATATATTTTGATAAAGAATGGGTACACCTTCGTAAAAGTAATACTGAGCCAATTATCAGGATATATGCAGAAAGTGAAAATGATACAAAAGCCGATCAGTTAGCAAAAAACATTATAGCGGAAATTGAAAATATTCTTTCTTAAGAATTCAAGAATAACGCTTTTTAGCACTTATTAATTTCGCATAAAATAAAGAATTCACTTATTTTGCAACTGCAAACCACTTCTGTACAACAATATTTGATTAAAAGATAATGAAGAAAGTTTATTTAGACAACGCAGCAACTACACCGCTTGCTCCTGAAGTTTATGAGGAAATGATTCCTTATTTAAAAAATGAATTCGGAAATCCGTCTTCAACTCATTCATTTGGCCGTCAAGCTAAAGGAACCATTGAAACTTCGAGAAGAAAAGTAGCTGAATTAATTAACGCTAAACCTTCTGAAATAGTTTTCACATCTGGAGGTACAGAAGCTGACAATATGGTTTTCAACATCGCTGTTAATGAACTTGGTGTTAAACGGATTATAACTTCAGAAATTGAACATCATGCAGTAATACACACTGTTGAGGACATCTCTAAAAAGAATAAGCTTGTATTTGCTTTAGTCAAATTACTTCCAAATGGACATGTTGATTTAGATCATTTAGAAGAATTGCTTGCTAAAAGTGATAAAAAGACATTGGTTTCATTGATGCATGGTAATAATGAGATCGGAAACTTAGTTTCTTTGGAAAAAGTAAGTGAATTATGTCGTAAACACAATGCTTTTTTCCATTCAGATACAGTGCAAACAATGGCACACTATCGTTTTGATTTAAAAACTTTAGATATAGATTTTATTACCTGTGCTGCTCATAAATTTCACGGTCCAAAAGGAGTTGGTTTTTTATATATAAAAAGTAATATTAAAGGCTTGCCCTTCATTCATGGTGGAGCACAAGAACGTGGTTTACGTGGAGGAACTGAGAACTTATATGGTATTGTTGGACTGGCTAAAGCTATGGAAATCGCTTATGCCGATTTAGAAGATCATCAAAAACATGTTCAAGGTCTTAAAACATACATGATTGAACAATTGAGATTAAATATAGATAACGTTGAATTTCATGGAGATATTACACCCGAAAAAAGTCTATATACAGTAGTCAATGTTTGTTTGCCTAAAACATCTAAAGCAGCAATGTTATTGTTCACTCTAGATTTAAAAGGTATAGCTTGTTCTGGTGGCTCTGCATGTTCTTCAGGAAGTAATAAAGGTTCGCATGTACTTGAAGGAATCCATGCTGATACTTCTCGTCCAAACGTTAGGTTTTCATTCTCTAGATACAACACCAAAGAAGATATTGACTTCGCAATTGGTGTTTTAAAAGAAGCTTTTGAAAAAGAATTAGTAGATTAAAGCTGTTTTTATTAAAAACAGAAAATAGTGGCAAAA
>Ga0209075_1003870_pt1 | contig 12219 bp, 12 predicted proteins | sample Stecom2011_FD_187523 | JGI IMG/M metagenome (GOLD analysis project Ga0209075, IMG submission 187523) | Agricultural soil microbial communities from Utah to study Nitrogen management - Steer compost 2011 (SPAdes) (version 2) | ecosystem: Environmental > Terrestrial > Soil > Agricultural land...
ATATTGCTCTAATTTCCTATTTATTATTAGAATTAATAAAACGTACAATTGTCAAAAAATCTATTGCTTTTTCAAATTTAGCTGAGAAAATTAGATTTTGTCTGTATCACTATCTATCATTAGATTATGTTTGCAATGAAGTGAGAGAAGGAGTCAGGAAAGTTCAAGCTGAACGACAAAAAAAAATTGTATTTAAAGATGACTTATTTTCAGGATAAATCGCAATTGTATATCGAAAGTAAAGGGATACAGAGGTTTTTTAGGCATTTATTAAAAACTTTCGGACGCAAGTGACTTGGATAGAAGATTTATAAAACTTTTCACTGGGTTAAAAAATTATTTGGTGTATATACATGGGAACTTTGAAAAAGATAGGAATAGCCTTTTTTAGACTATCACTTTATTTTCAAGAAACCATAAACTAGATTACTTCTGCAACAACAAAGTTGCTTCCACCAATATAGATAAAGTCATCTGCTGAAGCTGCAGATAACGCAGCCTTATAGGCTTCTTTTACACTTTTATATGCTGAGCCATTTAAATGTTGCAGCTTTGCGATTTTTTGAACTTCTTCAACGTCCATTGCCCTAGGAATTTTAGCTTGACAAAAGTAATACTTTGCTTCTTTTGGAAAATTTTCAAACAAATCGATTAGGTCTCTTTCTTTTACAAACCCAACTACAAAGTGCAATTGATTGAATTGTTCTTCTTTCAGTTGTTTCCATAGGTGAACAAAACCCTCTTTATTATGAGCTGTATCTGCAATTACTTTTGGCTTGTTTTTTAATTGCTGCCACCGACCTTGAAGTCCTGTATTTTTAACAACGCTCAACAACGCTTTTTTAATAATTTCATCATCTATTTTCCATGCTGCATTTTTCATAATATATGCTGCTGCAATAGCAGTTCTGCGATTGTACGTCTGATAATAGCCCTTTAAGTCAGTAGGGTATATGGGGGCGTTGTCATCATTTATTACATAATGTATAGGAGCCTGTTTTTCTTTGGCAACTTGATTAAAGGTAGCTTCTTGACCGCAGGCATCTCCGATAAGAATAGGGGTGTTTTCTTTAATTATTCCAGCTTTTTCAAAAGCAATTTCTTTTAAACTATTACCTAGTATATCAGTGTGATCTAATCCAATGTTTGTTATAATACTTAATTCTGGATTGATTACATTGGTCGAATCTAGTCTACCTCCAAGTCCTGTTTCAATAATGGCAATATCAACTTTTTCTTCGGCAAAATGTGAAAAGGCAAAAGCAACTGACCACTCAAAGAATGAAGGTTGAATTTTTTCAAAGTTAGTTTTGTGTGTTTTGACAAACTCAACAACTGTTTCTTTAGAAATTAGTTTGCCATCAACTTTAATTCTTTCTCGAAAATCTTTTAAGTGTGGTGAAGTATACAAGGCAGTTTTATATCCTGCAGTTTGGAAAATAGAACTTAGAAGATGAGCTACAGAGCCCTTGCCATTAGTACCTGCAATGTGTATGCTTTTAAACTTCTTCTCTGGATGGTTTAGCAGCTTGCAAAGCGCAATTGTTTTGGTCAAGTCTTTTTTAAAAGCAATATTACCCTGTCTTTGATACATTGGTAACTGCGTAAAGAGATAGTCGAGGGTCTGCTTGTAGGTCATTAATTTAAAATGAAAATAAAGGTCATCTGTCCTTTCTGCTCTTCAGCTACATCTGGGTTGGCATTAAATTTTGTTCTTAAGGCTGCCTCTCTTGCTTTTTTATACAGTGTAGAGCTTGCTGTGGTAGAGCCGCGCGCACCAGCTGTTGCACGTATTACTTTGCCATATTTATCAACTATAATATCAACCACAACCTTTCCTTCTTCTTGAGAGTTGTCTTTAATGCTTGGCGCACTCAGCATGCTTCTTCCTGCTAAAGTAAATGAAATGCCATTTCCAGCTCCACCACCATGGTAGTTTTTGCTTTTGGGGTCACCATCAATATTTCCTTGATCTCCTGTTTGCTTGCCATCGCCGTCACCACCACCACTTTTATTATTTTTATTATCCTTCCACCTTTCAATTGCTTCCATGGCTTGCTTGTTTGGTTGTGGCTTTTCTTTTTCCTCTTTTACAACTTCCTTTACTTCTTCTTTCTTTTTTTCTTTTTTGTCGATAGCAGGCGCCTCCTCAATATCTTGTGTTAGAATCTCTTCTTCCACAGTTTCTTGTGGCTTTGTTTCAGTAACAACGGTTTCTGTTGGAGGAGTATTTTCTTCGGTAGGCACTTTAGTTTGTTGGTCAAACTGACCTACATCTGATGTGCCAAAATTTATTGTAATTCCTTCCTCTTCAGGGGGTGGTTCAAGATAAGTCATCCCGAAAAAAGCAAAAAGAAGCAAGAGTACCAAGTGAAAAATCACGGTGCCAATCAAGCCTGTTCTTTTGTTCTTTTCAGCAATTATTTCCAAAATATCTTCTTATTTGGGTTTAGTAGCCAATACCATTTTATACCTATTCCTACTCGCAATATCCATTACTTTAACAGCTTCTTCTACTGCAATTTGTTTGTCTACATGCAAAATAATTGAATTTTCGGGGTCGTTCCCCATGCGCTTTTTAATAATAGGCTCTAAAAATTCAAAAGCTACCTCATCAGTGTCAACATAATATTTTAACTCTTTTGTTATAGAAACTGATACCGTTTGCGGAGCCAACGTTTTACTTGAACTTGATGGGAGTAGCAATTTAAGCGCATTTGGTGATACAAGGGTAGAGGTTAACATGAAAAAAATCAACAACAGAAATACGATATCCGTCATGGAAGACATGTTAAAATTAGGAGTTACTTTATTTCTTGATCTCAATCCCATAGCGCTGTGTTATTTTGCAGGTTCATTTAGAATATCTAAAAACTCTGTTGTTCTAGCTTCCATTTTAAATACAACATTTTCAACCTTAGCAACGAGGGAGTTATAACCAATGAAGGCCAAAATTCCAACAATTAGTCCGGCAACTGTAGTTACCATTGCAGTATAAATTCCTTCAGAAAGCATTTCAACATCAACGTTTCCGCCGGCTGATGCCATTTCGTGGAATGCTAAAATCATCCCAATAACTGTTCCTAAGAAACCAATCATAGGTGCAGCTCCTGAAATGGTAGCTAAGGTGGCGAGATTTTTCTCGAGTTTAAACAACTCTAACTTACCTGTATTTTCTATAGCAGTTGCTATATCGCCCAAAGGTTTTCCAATTCTATTTACGCCCTTTTCAATCATTCTTGAGATTGGAGTAGGGGTTCTATGGCAAAGAGTTCTTGCTGCTTCTAACTTTCCATCATGAATAAAATCTTTTATTTCATTCATAAAGTTGATATCTTCTTTTGTCGCTTTCTTTATCGTTAGGTAACGCTCTATAAAAATATATACGGCAATTATTGATAAAATAAAGAGTGTAATCATGATTAGAATTCCACCAACACCTCCTGAGGTAATGAGTTTTAAAATGGATAATGTTTTTTCTGTGGATTCTATCGCGGCTGCGCTATCAGCAACTGTGTCTGCGACATTTATTTGATTGAGGATGCTTAAATACATAAGTTGTGAATTGCTATTTGTAACTTGCTAAGTTAGGCTAAAAGTAAGCTTTGTTTTAAGTGTTAACGTGAAATTGTAAACAGTATTATGTTAGTTTAAAATTTCTCCAATTACAATGATATAATAAATTGCTCCTGCAAGATAACCGGCAATTGCCAAAAGGCTCATTTTCTTTAAATACCATAGGAAATCAATTCTTTCCATTCCCATAACTGCAACACCAGCTGCAGATCCAATTATCAATGCACTTCCGCCAGTTCCAGCACAGTATGCTAGAAATTCCCAAAAGTGACCATCTTGAACAAAGAATGAAGCATAGCTTAGTTCTTCAGCAGGAATATTTTGAAGAACTTCTATAGGATACATTCCCATTGCTGCTGCTACCAATGGCACATTATCTACAACGGCCGATAATAATCCGATAACCATGTTGACTGCATAAATGTTTCCAATTTTTTCATCTAAAAAACTAGCTACGGCGTTTAGCTGCCCAGCTGATTGTAAACTTGATATAGCAATAAGAATACCCAAGAAAAACAAAACGCTTACAAGGTCAATTTTACGCAATACACCAACTACTGAAAGTTCAGACTTAACTTCATACTTCTTATTCTTATGGATAATTTCTGTAAACACCCAAAGTACACCTAAACCAAACATCATTCCCATATAGGGTGGTAGGTTGGTGTATGTTTTGAAAATTGGAACAAACAGTAACAAAGAAATACCCAAGAAAAATACAAGGCGGCGTTCAAAAGAGGTTGTAGCATCTTGAATATGCTCTTTTTCTTTAACAACAACTGGTCGCTTTATCTCTCCTTTTTGCGTAAATGTTAAATAAATGAGTGGAATTAAAATACAGATTAAGCTTGGAATAAATAATTCAGCAACAATGTTTTTTGCAGTTATTTGCCCGCCAATCCATAACATGGTTGTTGTTACATCTCCAATTGGAGACCATGCCCCTCCAGCATTGGCTGCAATGATTACCATTCCAGCAAAAAGCCAACGGTCTTTTTTATCTCCAATTAGTTTTCTTAATAAAGAGATCATTACAATTGATGTGGTTAGGTTGTCTAAAGCTGCAGAGAAAAAGAATGTTAAAAGACAAATAATCCAAAGCAGTTTCACCTTGTTGGTTGTTTTTATTCTATTGGTAATAACAGCAAATCCTTCATGTGAGTCAATTAGCTCAACAATTGTCATTGCGCCAATGAGAAAGAAAATAATTTCAGAATGATGTGCTAAGTGATGGGATAGTTGCCCACCAATAAACCCTGCATAGGAGCCATCGATATTCTCTTTTAAATAATTTAGGTAGTGTGCATTGTCAGAAAGTATACCCTCTGCACCTATTACGTATGCCGACCAGCCAAGTACTGCAATCAACAAAGCGGGCGCCGCTTTATCGATTTTTAATGGATGTTCGAAAGCGATCATGAAGTAACCGAGAATAAAAATAACAACCATTAATGTATACATAGCGTATGAGTTTTTATGTTAGATTAAATCATTATGGAGAATATCGAGACTTTGTTTCAGTCCTTGATCTTTACCTGATATTTTATTGTAAATATTATTGTGTTTTAAGTCTTTATCAATTTTATAAGGACCTTTTAAAGCTGAGTTTCTATTGGTGAGCCACTGTTTTGAAAATATCGTTTTACTTGGCTTATGCAAATTGTAACTAATGCTTGATTTCTTGGTGTTGGTTGGAGCGCTAGTGGATCGAAAAGTATCGATAGATGAAAATGCATCTCGCTTATTTAAGCTTTTTTGCATACAGTTTTTACTGTTTGTTGCATCGCTTGCAAATGAGTTGATTGTCAAACATTCTTGAGCCTCTGTTATTGGACTGCTCCAATCAGAAAATATTTCAATGGCGTAGTTATTATATTTCGCCAGTAACTCTTTCATTACACACAAAATTTTGTCCAAAAGTATCAAAAACAATTGACTCAATTTTTAATAATTTTAATAATTTGATGGTTCAAATATTGCACCCGCAATAGTAGGGTGACTGGCTCCAGTTACTGAATTGATTATATTAATGTTGCCCATGAAACGGTTCAAGCCAAGGAATGCAAAAATTAGTGCTTCCTTGAACTCAATAGTAGTTTTATCAGGTAATTTTATTTGCAAACGTTTGCGAAGCAATTCTATTAAATACTTATTGTAGGCACCACCTCCGCTAATGAGGATATTATTGTTTGTTATTTGATACAATTCTGTTACCTGAATAATCTTTTCATACAAGTGTTGATTGTAGGTGCTAAGTAAGTCCTCGGCTGACAATCCTGCTTGCTGAATAATTGGAATGATGTGTTTATCAATATCTTCTTTACCCAACGATTTCGGCGCTAACTTGGAGTAATACTCAAACTTGTTTAAACGATGCAACAGCATTGTATTTACTTTTCCTTTAAATGCGTTTTCACCATGATGATCGTAGTCGGTATTCAAGTACTTTTTACAAATATGGTTGAGTATCATGTTTGCTGCTGCAATGTCAAATGCAATTACATCATTGTCTTTTTTAATGCAAATATTTGCAATCCCTCCAACGTTTAACCAAGCTTCATATTCAGGAAAAAGATTGATATCGCCAAAAGGAACGACTGGGGCACCTTGTCCTCCGTAAGCCATGTCGCTAGAGCGAATATCTGAAACTGTTGTAATTCCACTTTCTGCTGCAATGTATGCTCCATGGCCAATTTGTTTGCTGTAATTATGGTGTGGTTCATGAAAAACAGTATGCCCATGTGAGCTAATAAGGTCTATTTTCTTCTTGCTGCTTTTAATAAATTTACGAGCTTCTTTTCCGAGCAATTGACCATATTGAACATCAAGTTTGCTTAATGCTCTTCCACTAATGTTCTCAGCAGTAGTTAATTTTTCAGTCCAAATTGAAGAATATGGTATTGTAGTAGTATTAAGTATCTTATAGTTCCAGTGTTTATTGATCTGAAAATCAGCTATACATAGGTCGATTCCATCTAAGGATGTACCCGACATAATGCCTAAAACAGTGTAATTGTTTTTTAGTTTGTTCAAAGTTTTAATAAGGTTATTTTTGCAAGGTAAAGAAAAGAAAAATTAAGTATGAATATAGAACTAACAGAAGAACATATTGCCGTTAGAGATGCGGCAAGAGATTTTGCTCAAAATGTATTGAAGCCTGGTGTAATTGATCGTGATGAAGAACAGCGCTTTCCCGCTGAGGAAGTAAAGCAGTTAGGTGAACTTGGCTTTATGGGTATGATGGTAGATCCTAAATACAACGGTGGTGGTATGGATACAATCTCATACGTATTGGCTATGGAAGAGATTTCAAAAGTTGATGCTTCAACCTCTGTTGTTATGTCAGTAAACAACTCTTTGGTTTGTTGGGGAATTGAAAAGTATGGAACAGAAGCGCAAAAAGAGAAATATTTAAAGCCCTTGGCAAGTGGGCAAAAGCTAGGTGCATTTTGTCTTTCTGAGCCTGAAGCAGGATCTGATGCTACTTCTCAGCAAACTACTGCAATAGATAAAGGGGATTATTACTTGCTGAACGGAACTAAAAACTGGATTACCAATGGTGGCTCAGCTTCCTATTATATTGTTATTGCACAAACTGATAGAGAAAAAGGACACCGTGGAATCAATGCTTTTATTGTTGAAAAAAGTTGGGATGGATTTCAAGTTGGGCCAAAAGAAAATAAATTAGGAATTCGAGGGTCTGATACTCACTCTTTAATGTTTTCAGATGTAAAAGTGCCTAAAGAAAATCGTATTGGCGAAGATGGCTTTGGATTTAAGTTTGCCATGATGGTGCTTTCAGGTGGTAGAATTGGAATTGCTTCTCAAGCATTGGGTATTGCCTCAGGTGCAATGGAGCTTGCAATAGCATACTCTAAAGAACGAAAAGCTTTTGGTAAAGAGATTTATAAACATCAAGCGATTGCTTTTAAATTGGCAGATATGGCTACTGAAATTGAAGCTGCAAGATTGCTTTGCTTAAAAGCTGCTAGTTTAAAAGATCAAGGAAAGAATTTTGATAAAGCATCTGCAATGGCAAAGGTATTTGCTTCAAAAGTTGCTATGGATACAACTGTAGAGGCTGTACAAGTGCATGGGGGGTATGGTTTTGTAAAAGAGTATCACGTTGAACGATTGATGCGTGATGCAAAGATTACTCAAATCTATGAAGGTACAACTGAAATTCAAAAGATAGTGATTTCGAGGGCCCTCCTAAAAGATTAGTTGAAAGTAAATTATCACTCTAATATCAAAAGTGGACAGTTTTAGTTTTTAAACTGTCCACTTTTTATGCTTCTATAAGTTTTTCTAAGCCAATACCACGAGAACCTTTCATTAAAAATTGTTTATTGCTTTTGTTTAGTTTGTGAAACCATTCTTTTGCAATAGTAGTATCTTTAAAGAAAGTAAAGTGAGGGTAATCTGCATTCCATTTGTAGAAGTTTTCACCAACAAAAAAACTGTTTTCAATTTCTAGATTTTCAACTAATTTAATAATGGCTTGATGCTCTTCGTGAGATCTTTCCCCAACTTCAAACATATCACCCAAAATCAACCACTTTTCTTCTCCCTGATTTTCTGCGAAGTTTTCAATTGCCAGCTTCATACTTGAAGGGTTGGCGTTATATGCATCTAAGTATATTTTATAATCCTTTTTTTCAATGTATTGGGAACGGTTGTTTACAGATCGATAATTATTTATTGCATAATCTATCTTATTATTGGCTACCTTAAAATAACTTCCAACACAAACTGCAGCCATTATATTCGTGAAATTATATCCACCGTAAAGTTGAGCAGCTATATTGCCATTATTTTTACCACAACTCCACTTGGCTTTTATATTTGGATGTGTTTGTGTTAAGAAACCACTACAAAAGTTTTCTTTAGATTTTCCATAAGTATACTTCTTGAGCTCTTTAGCCATCTCCATCAACAGTTTATCGTCAGCATTGATAAATACCTCTCCATTTACCTTTCTAATAAATTGGTATAACTCTGATTTTCCTTTTTTCACACCTTCAACTCCGCCAAAACCTTCTAAGTGCGACTTTCCAATATTGGTGATAATTGCATAGTTGGGCTGAGCAATTGAACATAAAAAATCGATTTCTCCTTGATGGTTTGCACCCATTTCAATAATCGCACATTCATGGCTATGGTCAATCGACAAAATACTTAATGGTACACCAATGTGGTTGTTGAGGTTTCCCTTGGTTGCAAAGCAGTTGTATTTTTGCTGCAATACAGCAGCAACTAACTCTTTGGTTGTTGTTTTGCCATTGCTTCCTGTAATACCCAATATAGGGATGGATAATTGATTCCTATGGTGTCTTGCTAACGCTTGTAGTGCTGTTAGCCCATCTTCTACTAAAAGGCAATGCTCATTTACTACATACTCCTTTTGGTCAACCACCACCTTAGCTGCTCCTTTATCTAATGCTTCCTTTGCAAACTTATTGCCATTAAAATTTTCCCCTTTTAATGCAAAATAAATGCAGCCATCGGTAATTTTTCTGCTGTCAATAGATATGTTTGGGTTACTTTTATAAACTTCGTAAAGTGCTGCTGTTGATATTGTCTTCATACTACAAAAATAAAAAAGCCCCGCTTATGCGAGGCTTTTTAGTAGAAAATATTTTATTGCTTAATAGCCACTGGGGCTTCCTACTCTAATCATAGCACATCTAAAGCCAATTTCCCTAGAAGAACGATCTTCTAATAGAAATCTTCTTGTACCAGGGGTCATCCAATATGCTCGATCATTCCATGAACCGCCTTTGTAAACTCTAGTTTTGTTACTAATTAAAGTGGTACTGCTGTAATCATACATCGAACCGTCTCCCAACTGGTCATACTTTGCTTTATCATCATAGTAAATAGAAGATTGTAAGTCACCGTCTTCGTAATTGATTACATCTGCTTTTTTATAGTTTCTTCTTTCAGCAAGATTGTCATCTTCAGCATTCACTTCTCTGTACTTCATTCTTCCAAGGATATCTTTTTGAGCGATATATCCTTCATCATCCCTCACCAAGGTTTTGAATACATTTCCTCTAAATGGTCTAAAGTCATCTGCATCTTGGCTTGTCATTGGACGATATACATCCATAACCCATTCGCTTACGTTACCTGCCATATTATAAAGGCCATAATCATTTGGCCAATATGAATAAACTGGAGCAGTAATTTCTGCATTGTCATTAAGTTGCCCTGCAACACCCATCATATCACCTCTTCCTCTTCTAAAGTTAGCCAACATTTGACCGAGGTACTTATTGTCTGCATTTCTAACGCCATGTCCATTCCACGGATAAAACTTTCGTTCTACTATTAACTCTCCATAGCTATTTCCAATTAAACCCAATGCAGCATATTCCCATTCTGCTTCAGTTGGTAATCTGTATTCAGGCAAAAGGATACCATCTTCAACACTAACGTTTCTTGTTTCTCTGTTTGGTCCTAAATCTATTAAACCATCCACTCGTTTTCCACTTTCATATTGTCCGTGCAAGTATGCCTCAGTATTAAAGTTGTCGTCTGCATACTGGTTGGGATTATTTTCAAACAAACCTTCTCTAATCAAGATCATTTCATTCACGCGATCTGTACGCCAAGATGCATAGTCAGTTGCTTGTAGCCAACTCACATTAACAACTGGGTAGTCGTTGTATGCTGGATGTCTCAAATAGTATTCTACATAAGGCTCGTTAAATGCCATTCTGCTTCTCCATCCTAGGGTGTCTGGAAGTGCTTTTCTGTATACTTCTGGATAGTCAAGTCCGTAAACACGTTGAAGCCAATAAAGGTATTCTCTGTAGTCAATGTTTCTCACTTCAGTTTCATCCATATAGAAAGAAGAAACTGTTACCGTTCTAGGAACGTTGTTTTGAGCATAGAAAATATCTTGCTCTGTTCTTCCCATGGTAAATCGACCTCCTTCAATGAGGACTAGTCCTGGACCTGTCTCTTGTTCAAAATAAGGGGGTTTTTCAAAACCGCCATTATTAGGGTCGTTGTATGCCCAGCCTGTTGTGCTAGAGCGTTCTTTAGAGCAAGAACTCATTATGAGTACTGCGCCAAAAAGTAATATTCCGTATAGGTTCAATTTATTTTTCATCACATAAAGTGTTAAACTACAATTTCCAAAAATAAAGAAATTTAATTACTAACTAGAAAGAGGGACAACTTATTGTCTCAAATCTAACTTTTTTCGGTCTACAAGGAAATATAAAGGCCATTGATATTTCATGAGAACCAGCGGTTTTGTCTGATAATAGGCTGGTTGTCATATCATAACTGTAGCCTACTTTAAAATTATCTTGTTCTATTCCTATCATTGCTGTAAAAGCATCTGAAATACGATGCCATACTCCAAACACAATTGGTCCTTTTGATAAATACACGCCAAGGTTTATCTCTTGAGCTTCTCCTTGCTGTTGATAAATTACGTTTGGCGACCAAGACATATCAGCATTTCTTATTCCCATTGAAAGTTTCGCGCCAAAATGAGCAGTGTATCTTCTTGGTAAAGGAGTTTTATCAATAAATCCTTCATCTGGGGTTGTTAAATGATGTACAGCAAACCCAAAGTATGTTTTATCGCTAAAACCTAAAAGTCCAAATGAAAAGTCTGGATAAAGTTTACTGTCTGTATTTATTAGCTCTTGTGATTGATATACAAAACCTCTTCGGGAGTCAATCATGTCGCCAAACCTAAGTTTACTAATGTCAATTGCCTTTTGAACTGCCGTAGCTTGGAAGCCCGCTCGAATAGAAAACTTTCGATTGACATTAAACTGATAGGAATACATAAAACTTGCAGAAGTTGTGTTTAAAACTCCTTCTCCCACTTGGTCTCGCATTAGCAAAACACCTATTCCACCACTTAGTGCGTCTACTTGTTGATCATAGCTCGCATTGTATGTGATAAAACTATTGTCAATACCAGGCCACTGATTTCGATAATTTAAAGTTAATCGAGGACAGTTGGCTGTGCCGGCAAAACCGGGGTTTAAGTACAACCTGTTGGCGTAAAACTGTGAAAATATAGGATCTTGACTATATCCAGAGTTATAAGCTAAAACAAAAATAATAATGTAAAGTAAATGTTTTTGCACGTAATTAATTTAATTCAGCATGGTCGCAAATATAAATAAACTTGATAATTATTGTGATGATATTAATAGTATCTGTCAAAACAATATTATAATTATAATATCGTTTCCTTTGTAATTCCAACATAAACAACACTTACATGAGTTTTAAAAAGTTTTTAAATATTATTTTATTTTTTCTTTTGGCTTTTCCTAGTCTTTTCTCACAAAACGTGATAGTCAAAGATAGTGTTTTTTGGGAACCCCCCGTAGAATATGGCCTTGAGGGTCAAGAAAAGGAGAAATGCCTCTACTTTAAGTCTGCTCAATTTGACTATAAGGTGAATTCCTTGCCATTTTATTATCGTGAAATAAAACTGCCAAAAAGTAGTAAAGCGGTCAAAGTTGCCTTAAAAAAGGTAAAGTATGAGAATTTAACAATTGCAGAAAACGAAGTTGTTAATAGAAATGAAGTGCCGAATAAGTTAGATTTTGAACTGCAAAGTGGAATTATTCAAAAAAATACTGTGAGCTACTTGAAATTCTT
>Ga0209075_1003871_pt1 | contig 12219 bp, 10 predicted proteins | sample Stecom2011_FD_187523 | JGI IMG/M metagenome (GOLD analysis project Ga0209075, IMG submission 187523) | Agricultural soil microbial communities from Utah to study Nitrogen management - Steer compost 2011 (SPAdes) (version 2) | ecosystem: Environmental > Terrestrial > Soil > Agricultural land...
GGCGGTTTTTCCTGCATCCAATTACCGGCATATTTAAACCAGCCTTTTTTACGGTTGAACCACGTCAAATAAGGAATCACGAACACCCCCATTCCAGTCGGTGCCCGAAATTGAAACACATCTACCTGCCTCAACGTCTTTGCAATCGCTCTCAATATCGCAGGGGCCTGCAGAACGATTTTCAACTTATCACCTATCCCAGGACCTCCTACAGGTTTTAGGGGCACAAAGATAATGTTTTCGTGTTGGTAAGGCAAGGCACTCGGAGGCGGACCTTCTTCATAGAAAAACGCCACGTGATAAATGGTGTCGAAATCTTGCGCCAAGTGATTGATTTCACTAATGGTTGGCCCCCATCCCACAATGTTGCCATCGGCATCGTTGTAATGTTCGGTATGTGAAATTATTGCAAGTTTCATGTACCTGCCGAAGGTAATAAGTTTTGGAGAATTTTGAGGGAAACGAGAATGAAAACTGAATACTAATAACCACAGAGGCACGGAGGACACGGAGGTTCTGATTTTGAGACTAGGTGACTAGGAGACTAAGTGACTAGGAGACTAGGTGATTTTGAGACTGGGAGACATTCAGACTTGGTGACTATGAGATTTGGTGACTCTCAGAAAATCAATGTCGCTTTCTCGTTAAGTCTCAGATCGCCCCCTCGCCAAGTCGCGCCCTCGCCCCCTCGCAGATCACCTCTCACCTCTCATCGCTCACCAAAACCTCCAAATACCGATCCATCACCTTATCCCAAGTGAAATTCGTAGACCATTGCTTGGCTTGTTGCGAATACTGGGTATAATTTTCTAAAATATCGGCAAGTGTTTTTCCCAACTCATTTGGACTGTTATAAGCGATTAATCTACCGGAAACGCCATCTTCAATCGCATCTTCAATGCCACAGCCCAACGCGCCTATAGCAGGAAGTCCCAAGGCATTGGCTTCTAGAATAGCGATGCCAAAACCTTCTACGTCGCCCGATGCCGTCGCTTCGCTCAACATCACAAACACATCGGATTCTAAAAGCAGGTTGCGTTTTGTTGCTTCATCTACCCGACCGTGAAAAACTACTGCATCGGACACATTTAAATCCGACGCCATTATTTCTAATTTTGCCCGGTTTGTCGGTATGCCCACAATGTGATACTGTAGATTTGGATGTTTTTTCAACAATACAGGAAGGGCGCGAATCACGTTGTGCTGTCCCTTCCGTTGGGTGACATTGCCTACGGTAATCAATCGTGGCCCTTGTTCAATTCGTTTTTTGATGGTCTCCGTTCCCGCCATTTCAAACCCATTCGGAATGACATACACGTTTTTCAACGCGAGGTGGTCTGTTAATGATTTTGTGTGCTGACTCACCGCCACAACCGTGTCGAAGTATTTTAAAGAAGCATCGGTCAACTTCCTCAGGAAAATGTTTGGCAATTGCATTTCCGTTCCGTGAAGGATGGCCACCAAGGGAATTTTTCGAATCCTGCGCAACAGTCCGCCTGTCCACAGTGAAAACTTTCCCGATGCTAAGACGATATCTGCTGTTTTCGACAAACGCATCGCGGTATGGATTCGCTTGACATAACTCCACAAAATCAATCGATTTCTTTGGACACGCACCACTTCAAAAGGTTGTTCGGCATCAAACAGTCTTTCCTCTTCCCCATCTCCAGACCGCTGGTCGCAAACCACTTGTACTTGAAATCCTTTCCCTGCCAATCCTTTCGCCAACTGATGCGCATGAACACCAATACCGCCAGGCTGGGGTGGGAATTCAGATATTAAGAGAAGAATATTTTTAGACACGTGGTTTAGTTTTTCTATTATCTCACAAAATTATCAGATTGATTTCCATAAAAATTGGAGAAATTTTTCACATCAAAATGATTCCGATAAATATAATCTAAGTACATTTTAACATTGACCTTGACTCGATCTCGAGTAACTGATTTTCCTGGACTAGCATTTGAATTAAAATAAACATTACCTCCCACTCCCAAATCCAATCCGTAAATTTCTAATGGCAACTTTAAGGTTTCAGCAAAATAATAACCTAATAGAAGAAGAAACATGCCACTATTTTGGATTTTTATTTCAAGATTTTTTAGTTTATAAAAACTCTCTAGTTTTATAAAATTTTCTTGTGCTACAGGGTATTCAGTATTATTTAATAAAAAAAACAAAGATAACTTATCCAATATATGAACTTTATCTTCTAAATATTTCCATCCTTGTTGATGTAATGTCGAATCAGAATAATAAAAAATTATTTTTTGATTATTCTTGTAAACTGAATTATTCGCCAAGATTCGACGGACGCAATATTGATCATTTAAATATAGTAGGTATTCTACGTTTTCATTCACCATCCTTTTATATCCATCATTAGTAACTAAGTATAAATAATCATTCTCAATAGTAACTTTTTTACCACTTGGGCCACTACAAAACACTACAATTTTCTTTTTCTCTTTGTATTCATTCAGTAATTCTATTAATGAATGATCCATATAAATCTCATTATTCTTAAAAAACCGTAGTTTAAGTAGTACTTTTAATGAATGTATTTTAGCTGAAATTCGCTTTTTTATCTTTAGACTCATTTCGTATTATTCTTTAATCCACACTTCTAATTTTCTCAAGAATCGAGACAGAATTAGCTGTATAATTTATCTTTATCATATGACCTAGTCTTCTACAAAACAAATGATTATGATTTTAATCGTTTTTTGAAAATTACTATAAGGGTAGGACCATAGTACCTATTAAAAAAAGATCGGAATATAAATTTATAGGTATCCCTCTTCTGCCAATTAAAATATGGATATTTTTTATGTCGTAGTTCAACAACCTCAAAATCAAAATACTTTGCAATATTTTTTAAACTCGCCAAAGTGAAAAAATTAAGATGGATTGGAGGACCTGATTGATAAATATTATCTTTTGGATTCTTATAGTTTTTTCGCTTGTGGTAATTCGGCACCGTAAATCCAAAATATCCACCTGGTTTTAATTTTTCATGAACAAGAGAAAACAATTTTCTTAAATCCTGCAAATGTTCTATTACCTCGAAAGCAAGAATGGTATCAAAAGTTTCATTCAAGGATTCCATAGTTGTAAAATCGCCTTGATGGATATTCAATCCGATTTCTTGAGCCTGTTTCACTATTTTCCGATCTAGTTCCAATCCGTAGTAATTATAGTTTTTCCTTTGAAGGTAATCGGCAACTAAACCTATACCCGCTCCCAATTCCATTACTTCCGTATTCTTCTTGCGAGAAAGGATCTTAAGTACTTCAAATTTTATTCTTCCTATTGGACCTTTCTTTCCTGCTTTTAGCCTTTCGAACTTTTTTTGATAATGATTATACCCCTGCGATTGACTATAAAGGGAACTATATGTTTTTTCAAAATCTTCCTGTTGATAAATATTTTCACAAAAAATCAGTTTACAAGAATAACATCGAACTAAATTGAATTTGTCATTTACTTTTTCAATTTCCGAACCGCAAATTTTACATCCTTTGAAGACAGTTTTATTCATTCTAAAAAATCTATTATTTCACCTTCTTTTAATTTTAATCCTGCTAATTTCCAAGATTTTCGCACTTGCCATCCGATTAATGGCAAAAAAACAGGCAATAATAAGAATGAAATTACCTTTAGAGCCTTATTTTTCTTAAATCTGTATGGAACAATCGATGGTAAAATTGAACGCACAATCATTCTTCGACTAGCAACATTCCCAAAATACTTACGTGTTAAATAAAGCACACTCGGAATCGGTCTTGGTGCCAACAAATTCTTCGGTCGAAACGCGTCCCAGCTTCCCATTTCGCGTAGGCCGCCGGAGCCTACTTTCAGATGCACCCGGCTAGCATGGGGGTTTGAAATATTCTTATAGCCGTTTAAATAGGCGCGCAACCCAAATTCACCATCGCCCATGCGTTGTTTTTCAAATTGCCGATCGAACAAACCAATGTCTCGAAACACGTCCTTTTTGAGCAGGACATTTCCAGTATCCAATTGACTCGAATAACAAAAGAAGGCGTAATTTTTTGGAATTTCGCCACCAACAACCGAAAGCGAAACCCCTGATGAAATATCGGCGTCGAAGAAATCCAAGCATTTCAAGTGGTTGGAAATCCAATCAAGTCCTACCCTACTGTCGTCATCAAACAGCAAAATATAATCTCCTTTTGCCTTTTTGATGGCTTCATTCCGCGCTAGCCACAGCGCTCTTTCCTCTTGATAAAAAAGTTGGATGTCTAATGTATAATTCTCATAGAACGTCTTGCGATAGGGCGCGGATTGATCGACAACGATGACTTCGAAATTTTTATAATCCTGTTTTTCTAAATCTCCTAAAACGTCTTTCAGGTAGTCATAGCGGTTCAGGGTCGGAATAATCACACTGACCAGCGGTTTGCTTTTCACTAATGCTGAATCAAAATTCTGCCAATCCGGATATGAAATGGGATTATTGTAATACGCACTCCGCTTTTGGTTTCTGGTTTTTCGCCAGGCTGCAATTTCGCGAAACGGATTCTTAAAAGAGAGCAATCGCAACAAGAGCACATAGAACACCCAGACAGGATGAAAGTATTTACGCACAAAACGGTATTCGTCCACAATCGGAACAGCTTCAAACGACGCATACGTTTCCACCGCCCCGATATATCCTTTGTTCACCGCCTGCCAGGAAAGATCGTATTCGCGCGCCAACGTACTTTCAAAACCGACCTCCTCTTGTAATTGCGCCACGATTTCCTTTGGAAGTTTTGCTGCCTGAGGAAAAATTGAAGTTCCATCTTTTCGATACAGCTGAAAATAATGGGTGGGTTGGAGGTATTTGAGAAAACCGAAGAGCATATAGTAAAGCTAATAACTCGAAACCATTTTATTACTCAAGTATAAACAGATAGTGAAAAAAGGCACTTTGAGCTATATTTTTAAAATTCTTATTCTATTAAGTCTACCAATTGAAATCGTTACATTTTTAATAGACGTATCTCAAAAGAAGTAAAATTTATGTTCAAACAAATTCTACAAGCTTCAATTTCGTAAATATAGAAGAAAACCTTGGATGGCGTCTTACAACCACTTCAAAAACTCCCTAAAAAACCCACCCAACGTCAATTCCTCTTCCCACAATTTTCGGTTGTGTTGTTGTAAGGCGAAAAAGTCCGATTCGGATAAGGATTGGTGGAAAGTGCTTACGCGTGCTGCCACCTGATGACGATCTTTATATGCCACCCAAACCACATGGTTCTTCCAATCGATATCATCTGGCAGCGGCAGGGAACAGTCTGTATTGATGAAAACAGGGATGCGGCCCATCGCCAAGGCCTCATAGAACCGAACGGAAAAATTGCCTCCCCCCCGCACACAGACTACATACGGGGAATTCTTTAAATTGTCGTAGAACTCCAAGGTGGTGGCATGACGGTCCTTATTGGCAGTAACGCCTGCTCGGTATTGCTTTCGCAGGATAAAATCCGTCTCCACCAAATCCGACCGCTGCAACCGATCTAAAATAGAAGCGCGCAAGTGGGTGGTTGGAATCAGTGCTTGGGGTTCTTCTTGGCGCACCCCTAAATGATACTTCAAATTCCGGGAAGCAGTCAATAGCAATTCCTTCGCTGCTTTGACTTGAGACAAACTGGCCTGCCCACAAAAGCCAATGCGTGGTTTCGAAGTATAAGGCAATAAAAATGGCGTTTGTGTTTGGTAGTATTTCTTTAGCGGATCAACGATAAAACTCGGCAATGTAAATTCATTCTCAGCGAATTTAGAGTGATAGCCACTTTCTTTCAAGATGATAAGATTGTCGAAAGCAGGGATCCTCACGCCAAAATCGCCTGAGTTCCAAACCAGTACTTTTTTACCCTGCTCTTCACATGCGTTTACAAAAGAAACAGCTACATCTACTTGATTTGTCTTCACATAATAATTCCACGACATGGTGAGGACGGCCAGATCTGTTTCTTCTAAAGTTTCTGAAAATTGAAAATTTCTTTCCGACGTGTGATACATTGCAATCCGTTCTTCGTCAGTAAATCCTTTGTTTTTGATAAAGGGTTTTAGCAATGGAAAAACAGCGCCTCGATGGGATTTGTCGTAATGGGATTTAGGGAAATAAAGTTTCATTTTTAATTTTAAAGCAATTTGGTGAATCTTTTTAACCACGAAGTTCACTAAGATTGCACAGAGATTACAGAGAAATTCTTTGTGTCTTCTGCTTGTTCTTTTAACCATTAAAGTAACTAAAGCTTACAAACGGAGCATAAAAAACTCATTGCGTGCTTTGCGCCTTCTTCGCGGCCTTTGCGGTTTCTCCAAAAAACGCCACAAACTTCTCCTCCTGCTGTTCAATCGTAAATTCATCCCGCACGCGATCCACGGCATTTTGGGCGAACCTTCTTTTTTCCGATGCTGAAAGGAACAAGACCTCCTTGATCTGGGCTGCTAATAATTTCGGCGCATATTTGGGCACCACCCAACCCGAATGTCCGTGCAATACGTTTTCTGCTAAGCCTTCTGCATTGCTCACCACACAAAGCTTTCCCATGGCCTGAGCTTCCAACACGGCATTGCAAAACCCTTCTTGTATGCTGTACTGCAAATATATTGTGGCTGATTTTAGGTAAGTGCGCACTTCCACATGAGGCACCCTTCCCAAAAATCGGACTTCCTTCTGAAGCCCTAAATCGTAGGCTGCAAAGGCGATCCGCTCATAATCTTCTCCACCGCCTATAATTTTATATTCAAATTGAAGACCTTCTGCTTTTAACAAAGCCAATGCTTCCAACATTTCCACATAGCCTTTTTTCCAATGTAAACGCCCCGTCGTCATAAAGATAATGGGAGCTGTTGATTCATAGTCTGGCAAGGTCGTATCAAAAAGTGCGACATCAATCGCTGGTGTTATTTTCCGAGTTGGGATGGAATCCGGCATGCCGAAACGTTTAGCAGACGCCCACAGGTCATTGGAATTAGTATGCACTTTATCTACATATTTCCACAACACATCATAACACCCTGGATTCTTTATGGGATAGGTTCCCATATCGAACCCTCGAAAACTAACGCCCATTTTGGCGCCAATTGCCTGGGCAACCGTTTCACTTCCAATCGCCATCGTGGCAAATCCAAAGTGGACCCAATCGGGTTTTGCTTTTAAGAGATGTGAATTCAGGTAAACATGTTTCACCAATGAAAAACTTGAAACTCCTTCCTTTTTCTCCAAGGCAATATAACGCCTTACAACGCTAATATAAGGCAACAAGCCCAAAAAGACTTGAATCATTAACCACATTTGCATCACTGGATTTTTACTCACCCTTGGCATAATAACCGCCGGGCACAGGTCGAAGCTCGCTTGTCTTTTACGACAATACAACGTCACGTGCATACCATTTCTCTGAAGACCTTTGATTTTAGATCTCAAAAAAGTCTCGGAATAACCAGGAGGCTGAGAAAGGACGAGAGCGATTTTCATTTCAGTTCTTTTTTACAAGATCCGTATAAAGTGATTCATGAGCTTCAATAAACGTATCATAACCATAATTATTCAAGACATAGGCTCGCAACTCCGAACCCAACTTCTGTCTTTCTTCAAAACTACGACTTTGCATTCTTTTAATGGCTTGCGACAATGCCGAAACATTTCCCGCTTCAAATAGAAGGTTTTTGAAATCTTTCAATACAAAGTTAATTCCCGAGATAGCCGATCCTAACACCGGAATGCCCATACTCATGGCTTCTACCAAAGCCATTGGCATTCCCTCCTTTCTACCCTTGTCTAAAGTGGGTATCACATACAAATCTGAATCCGCAATATAAGGTCTAACATCCGGACGTTTCCCTAAAAAGGCTACTTGATGCGTCAAATTCAGTTCATCACACAACGTTTTTAAATGAACTCCGTATTCATTCGTGTCGTCGCCTAATACCGTCAGTCTTATTTTCGGATCCTCACTTTCCTTTATGGCTTGAATCAACACTTCAATGCCTTTAACAGGTACTAAGTTGGCGACCGTAATGATGTGGAAGTTTTCATATCGGCTTGTCGGTTTTGTGAGGTATCTCGGATCGTAATATGTTGTGTCAATCCCTAAAGGAATCAGCGCTTGATTTTTCTTGTTTGGAAAGTATTGCCTCATCTCATCGTTGATGGTAATGATAAAATTCGCCAGAAAACTCCGTATCTTCCAATGTCTATTGCCCCAACTCATGGCTTTTTTTGTGTAGAGCCATTTAACGCTCGCCAATCGTGCTGCCAAAACCTCCGTCCAATCGCTACTGTAATGCCAGGAGTGAATGATGTCGTAGTTATTTTCCTTAAAAAACTTTATAATGGGGCGTAACCTAACTAGAAGCGAAGCATACGGACGATACGCACAGGTGGTTTCAATCAGATGAATCGGGACGTTTAAGGATTGTACTTCTTTAAAAAACGCCCCCCTATCGTGGCGACAAGCGATTTCCACTTCAAATTTATCTTTATCAAGACCCTTCACTAAATCATAGACAACCTTCCCGCTTCCGGCTGTATTGAAATTGGGAATGGTGTATAAGACTCTTATTTTATTTTTCTCTTCCAACTCTCAAAGCTTTGAAGGTTTAGATTTTCTTTTTTATTCTTATGAAGTGATTTAAACTCAAAGTAAGGATTTTTAACTGGCAGTGTTAAATTATTAAAACCGGGGTGTTTCGTTTTAGAAATTACTCCAACCCCCCAGTCCGTATCGAAGCAAATCGAATATAGTTCGTTGTGATACCGAAATTTATAAAATGCTTTCCACGTGGTGCCATTCCAAAATCCACGAGCAGGTGAATTTCTAAAGCTAAATGATTCCCGCGCATGAAATTCTGTAGGAGGATTGCAATCGTGCAACACGATAAATCCTGAGTCCTTAATAAACACCAGAGAATTTAAAATGTCTTTTTCTACTTGATCCGCTAAATGAAGCCCATCTATAAATATTACATCAAACTTTTTGGCGAAAGGAAAGTTTGGATTTTCAGCATGCATCTCTTTAAAAAACCCATCGGATGTAGTCTTATAATCTACAGGATTCTTTTTAAATTCAATCCCAGGATCAACTGAATACTTATTCTTACATTTTATTTTATTAAAATTATCGTCAGGATTCCGAACACCGATTTCTAAATAATTTTCACCTGCTGTGAATACTAACAAAAAAGAGATAATTTCAGTTCTCGAATATTTCTTTCTACCCTCTTCTTTTGAAATCTTATATGTCTGAAAAAAGGTATTGTCCTTAAAAACCCTTCTTGCAAAGTCGAATTGGTATTTATACCTTTTAATGCTGTTTTTAAGCTTTTTCATTAGCGCCAACAAGTTTTTTAACTTTCGAATTAATTCTCTTTTTCAATAATGAATATGGCATACGATTAATTGGGTTTCGTATTATGTAAACAAAAATCGACGCGTAAAATGGCATTCCATACTTCAAGCTCAACTCCATTTTATCTTGTGTGGTCTGGGCTTGTTTATAAATTTCTTTGTTAATTATATCAGGATATTCATAATAAAAACTTCTGAGCAATTCCCTATTCGCCTTATGGTGTATTTTCTTTTTCTGGGTTACGGAATCGCGAGTAGAACTTCTATCGAGTCTCACTAATACCTGATGCAAACCATATATTTTTGAAATTAATGAAAAGCGTAAAAAATATGCCCAATCTATCGGAATGTTTGGATAATGTTGAGAGAAATAGAGTCCATATTTATGATGAACAGACTTTCTAAACATCATACAACTATTCACTATTTTCGTCTGCTGAATATAATTTAATAAAAAGAGTTCTTTCCCTTCCGGATACTGCCCTCCATGAACCAAGATTCCAGGAAACTTAGAGGTCACTTTTTCTCCATTCCAGAATTCTGCAATCCCAGACACCAGTCCTACTTCATCTTTTGAATCTAAAAGCGCGACTTGTAATTGCAATCGGTCTGGATAGTAATAATCATCCTGCTCGGCAACAGCTATATATTCTCCTGACGTATGGGCAACCAAACGATTCATCGTCGGACCCAAACCTAAATTACTTTCGTTCTGCAATAGGGTTAATTTCGAAAACCTATCGCGAAAAGATTCTAGGATGTCTCGTGAACGATCGTGAGTTCCATCAATACAAGCCACCAATTCAAAGTCTTGATAAGTTTGACTTACGAGGCTTTCTAATGTTTCTTTAAGGGTTTTCTCCCCATTGTATATTGGAAGTATTACGGAAACTCTCATTTTATTTTATTGTTATTTCATTCCTTTGATACCACTTTGCCATCGTCAGCAACATACTTCCTTCGATACATTTTCTTATGTTCTAACGAACCTAAAAAAACACCTTCCTAAGACGGGCAGGCTCAGGGACATTGGTTTTATAATTTCCATTTGATTTGTTTTTTATACCACACCGCCAACGTCAACAACATACTCCCTTCGATACATTTTCTTATGCGCTATCGCGCCTAAAAAAAATACTCAGGGACAATGGGTTCATAACTTCCACTTACCTTTCTCTTTATACCACACTGCTAATGTCAACAACATACTTAAAGGGTGGGAATACACCACCGGATCATCGGTTTTAAATTTGTTGTAAAATCGGGTAATCAGTTCTTTGGAAAGAAACGGATGCAAGTTTTCTCCAAAAAGCCAACCTTGAAGTTTTTCGTCGTTTTCCATGCCTAAAAATTGCAATTCCCAATTGCGCTGTATGAAAGGCTTGCCTCTTTTCTCTTGATACAATCGCTTCAGTTTATCGGTCACCCGATACAGCAGATTGTGGGGCATTTTGTTTTTGTGGAAATTATATAAATTAAATGGTTTTTCCGCCTGCCAGATAATTTTTGACACTGCCGGACTCTGCGCCTTGAGGTAGGCAATCTGGATCTGTCGGTGTGCCAAATAGGCCTCGGGAATGCCACAGATAAATTCCGCCATCCGATCGTCGTAATAAGGCGCCTCGATGGGATTCGCAGCTTCAAAAATCGCAAACCCGATGTTGGTCCAACGCACCGCCCGCGTACTACTGAGGTAGGCACGCACCTTGGCGGTTACTTGGTCTATCGGAATACCATCCCAAATTGTTTTTACCCGACTTCTGAAATAGTCCATAAAATCGCCTTCAAGATCCCATAATTCCCACAAGGCTTCGGCGAGCTCCTGCCCTCCCCGAACAAACAGCCGGTTGCACAGCCAATCGAAAGCTTCGTCCATCTGCAAATCTTCGGGCGCTTGTATGTCGAACAGCACATCGCCCCAATGCCCTAATGTAAATACGCCGTCCATCTTCCTGAATTCGTCGATTACGGCCATTTGCCGGGGATGGGTAAATTCGGTATAACAGCCGATTAACGTTGCCAATTCCTCGATGCTGTCCCAAAGATAGTCGGGAGGAATGACCATATCGCGATACTCATAATCAAACACCTCAGCGATCTGTTTGGCAATCGCTCCTTCTTTGTAGCCGTTGTGAAACGAATAGCTATAGGAAATCACAGGATTATCCACTTTGGAATACGCCACCGCCTGGGTTCTGCTGTCGAGTCCGCCCGAAAGGGGCAGTAATACCGTTCTATCGCCTGCTTGTTCTTTACAGATGGTGTGGAATAATTCGGTGAACTCCTCTACTGATTGATCAAAGCTAATATCGCGTGGGGTGTGATGCCAGGTGAACCAGGGTTTGCTGTCTATCCAAAACCCATTGTCGTCTATGGTGTTTATGGTTCCTGAGGGGAGTACTTTTAGGTCTTTCCAATAGGTATCTGTTCCAAGGAAATAGCCAATGGCGGCGAAAATGCAGAGGGCTTTTTTATCGATTTCGTGGGGGGCGTGGGCCTTGGCGAATTGTTGGTGGGTGGGGATTATGGTGGTTTTCATTGAAGTACGAGGTTTGAGGTGCGAGGTGTGAAGTGCTACTGGTGGAATTGGAGCAAATCATTTTTTTCTTTGAGTTTATCCAGAATTTTGTGTTTTTGAAAAATAATTTCAAAATTCATAGGTTTTAAAAATAATGATTATAACCTGCCGGGGAAACAAATGTACAATTGATTGTAAATTTGAGCCCAATTAAATCGTGTTTTCTTCCATTTCTTTCTGATGTTTTGAGCAGCAAGATAAATTGACTTTAAAGCCGCATTATCATTAGGAAAGACCTTTTTATTTTTGGTATACTTGCGCAAACTGGCGT